>Ga0172372_10001050_pt1 | contig 42714 bp, 26 predicted proteins | sample LakKiv5m_2_FD_114544 | JGI IMG/M metagenome (GOLD analysis project Ga0172372, IMG submission 114544) | Freshwater microbial communities from Kabuno Bay, South-Kivu, Congo - kab_092012_9.5m | ecosystem: Environmental > Aquatic > Freshwater > Lake | place: Democratic Republic of the Congo...
ATCAGGGAACGGGGCAGATCACGGGCTGGTTGGCTGAACTCCTCGGCGAAGTAGATCGGGCTGTGCCAGCCGTCGTAGGTGCTGATGATCGCCTGCAGCGCCAACACCCAGGCCGCCAGCGGCGGAGCGGCAGCGGCCAGCTCGGCTGCCACCGGGGCGCCGCTGCTGGCGGCGGGATGCTGGAGCAGGAAGCAGGCCGCCACGAGCAGGAGCAGCGCCAGGGTCTTGGCGAGGCTGAGCAGCAGCTGACTGCCGCCGCCGGCCCGCACCCCCAGCAGCTGGATCGCGGTGAACAGCAGCAGCAACAGCAGGGCGATGGCCTTGCTGTCGCAGGGCAGATCCGGCAGCAGGGCCAGGGCGTAGTCCCCGGCGGTGATCGCCACCCAGGCGACACCGGCGCAATGGCCCAGCCAATCGGTCCAGCCCACCAGGAAGCCGGCGCCATCGCCGAAGGCGCGGCGGGCATAGACGGTCCAGCCGCCGCTCTGGGGCAGGCAGGTGCCCAGCTCGGCCACGCAGACGGCCCCCAGCAGGCCATAGACGCCGCCCAGGATCCAGGCGGCCAGCACCGCCGCAGCGCCGCCCAGTTCGCCGGCCACCAGACCGGGGGTGCGCAGGATGCCGCCACCGATGGTGCCGCCCACCGCGCCGGCCAGCCCGAAGGCGACCCCGAGGATGTTGAGCAACCGCCCGGGCGGGGCGGGCGGGGCAGGGCCGGCAGAGCGGTGGATGGGGGAGGCCATCCGGCCATCATCGCCAGCCGGCCGCCGGCCAGACTGCGGCGGAGCACAGCGGGTTTCGTACCCCTTCCCCGGATGGCCAAGGTTGAGATTTACGTGTGGCGGGCCTGCCCGTTCTGCGTGCGCGCCAAGCAATTGCTGGATCGCAAGGGGGTGACCTACGACGAATACGTGATCGATGGCGATGAGCGCGCCCGCGCCGCCATGGCCGAGCGCACCGGCAGCGGCCGCCGATCCGTCCCCCAGATCTTCATCGACAACCGCCATGTCGGCGGCTGCGATGACCTGCATGCCCTGGAGCGTCGAGGCGAACTCGACCGGCTGCTGGCGGCCTGAGGCGCCGCCGGCCCGGCCGGGTGGCAGCCAGGGCTGATCCAAACTCAGCGCGAGGGCTGCGGCCGAAGCGCAGGGGTCAATCCGCTCCTGGCAGCGCCTGGGGGTGCTGAGGTCGATTCATGCTGATCGTGTTGCCGCACGACCGACGAAACCGGCACTGTGCCGGCACAGTGAAGTGGCCCTGGGGCGGCAAGCGCGGATCGGCGGCGGTCGCCGTGGCAGGGGCACCCGGCCGCGACCGGCTTGGGGCAGCAGGCCCCCGGTGTGGCGGCCGCCCTGGCCTCAGGCCGGCGCCCCGGGCCGCCGCTGGCGCTGCAGCCAGCTGATCCAGTCGGCGGAGATCTGCTGGGGGCAGGCCGCCTCGCATTCCAGATGACCGCTGCAGCTGCCGAATCCCTCCGCCTGCATGCGCGTCAGCATCGCCACCAGCCGCCGCGACCGCTCCGGCTGGCCCTGGGGCAGCTGGGCCAGATGGGCCAGCTTGGCGGCCGTGAACAGACTGGCGGAGCCGTTCGGACAACTGGCGACGCAGGCGCCGCAACCGATGCAGCTGGCGGTCTGGAATGCGGTCGCCGCCCGGTCGCGGCCGATCAGAATCGCATTCGCCTCCGCGGCGCTGCCGGTATTGACCGAGCAATAGCCGCCGGCCATCAGGATGCGATCGAGCCCCGAGCGATCGACGCTGAGATCCTGCAGCAGGGGGAAGGCGCGGGCCCGGAATGGTTCCAGCCACAGCGTCACTGATCCCCGCCGGGCCGCGGGCGCCAGCAGGCGGCGCAGATACAGCTGGCAGACGGTGGTGCCTTCCTGGGGGCCCTGCGCCTGGCCATTGACCAGGAAGCCGCAGGCGCCGCAGATCCCCTCGCGGCAGTCGTGATCGAAACCGACCGGTCTCAACCCCTGGCCGACCAGCTGCTCATTGAGCAGATCCAGCGCCTCCAGCAACGACAGATCGGCGCTGAGCTCGCTGAGCTGATAGCGCTCAAAGCCACCGGCTTGATCCACTCCGGCCTGGCGCCAGATATGCAGCTGCAGATCGAGCTGGGCCGCGGCCACAGGGGCGGGGTGCTGGATGCACGGCCATCATGGCGGAGGCCGGGGAGGGGGCAAAGCCTTGGCCTGCCGCTCCCAGCAGCAGCGGCAGCTCCACCAGTGCGACCGCCGAGAGCGGACATGCCCGTGGTCGCCACAGCGGTCACGGCCCGCGTTCGCTGCACTCGCGGGCGGAAGTGTTTGGATCGGGCCTCCTGGCTCCACTCCCAGGCAGCCCTGGGCTGCTGCTGCGGGCGGCTGGGGTCGTGAGCGCCGGTTGCTCTGGCCTGCGTGCAGAAGGGGCGGCGCGGCGGCGCGGCGGTGCGGCGGTGCGGCGGTGCGGCGATCCGGCGGTGCGGCGATCCGGCGGGTTGGCCATCGGGCGTGATTCAGTCCGCAGGCCGCGGCGAGGCCGGCGCAGCCATGGCCAGCGCCCCGTAGCCACGGCAGGGGCGGCAGGCCATGGCGTGCCAGCACCGCCTCGATCCGCTGGCTGGCCAGCGGCAACCGCCGTGCCGGAATCCAGGGGAGGGCATGGCGGGCGGCATGGTGAGGCAGGCCTCCCATCAGGGCATGGAGCAGCCCTGAACTGCCTACCGAGGGGGAGCCATACAGCTGGGTGAGCAGATGGCCGTCGTGGCGACGCCAGAGGCCGTGATGTTCGATCAGGCCCCGGCACTGCACGACCGCACCGATCACCCGTTCGAGCAGGAGCCAGAAGAGCAGATACCGCCTCAGCAGACCCTGATAGCAGGTAGCTGTTGCAGCAGAAATTGCTCCACCCGCTCCAGCCCTTCACCGCTGCGCAGGTTGGTGAAACACCAGGGGCGGCCGGGGCGCATGCGCTCGGTGTCGCTCTGCATCACCGCCAGGCTGGCGCCCACCAGCGGTGCCAGGTCGATCTTGTTGATCACCAGCAGATCGGAACGGGTGATGCCCGGCCCTCCCTTGCGCGGGATCTTGTCGCCACCGGCCACATCGATCACATAGATGCACAGATCCACCAGCTCCGGGCTGAAGCTGGCCGCCAGGTTGTCGCCGCCGCTCTCCACCAGCACCAGATCCAGATCGGGGAAGGCCTGCTCCAGCTCTGCCACCGCCGCCCGGTTGATCGAGCAGTCCTCGCGGATGGCGGTATGGGGGCAGCCTCCCGTCTCGACGCCACGGATGCGCTCCGGCTCCAGGGCGCCGGCGCGGGTGAGGAACTGGGCATCCTCCTGGGTGTAGATGTCGTTGGTGACCACCGCCAGCTGCAGGCGATCGCGCAGCCGCCGGCAGAGCGCCTCCACCAGGGCGGTCTTACCGGAACCCACCGGTCCGGCCACCCCCACCCGCAGTCTGCTCATGGCAGCTGAACCCCCCGGCCGATGCTGTCGCCGGAGGCTACTGCACCGTGCCAGAGATGCATGAACCAAATCCCTGGAGCCTCTCCAGAGCTGGAATCCGCCCTGGGCTGTCGACGTCAACGGGGCGTTGATCTTCTCGCAAAATCTCACGAACTTCTCGATCCTCGCGATCCATCAGGACCGCGCGAGAAAGCTCGCCCTTTAGGGTGGGGAGGGATAGCGCCAGCGGCGGAACCGCTCACCCGCGAGGGCCTGGCAGTCTGCGGATCCACTCCCTGACAGCTTGACTCATGTTCCACCCTTTCGAGGTGGCGTATGACTTGAGCTTCGCCAGTTCCTCTGCAGTAAGCCGCACCTTGAGCCAGTCCGTTCGGTCCACTGGTGGGTATGCTGTTGGTATGCAGGCACGTTACCGCCACCGCTGCCAGCCGACGCCAGCCCAACAGCAGGCCCTTGCCCGTTCGTTCGGCTGTGCTCGGCTCGTCTTCAACCGCATCTGTGGCAAGGAGTTCCGCGTCACAGATCGCGGCATCCGCGTTCCCAGGCTGGGCGATCCAACATCCCAACGCGGCTCAGCCTGTGGACAGCTGGGCGGCAAGAAGCACCTGAACATCAGGGACTGGACGTGTCTGCACTGCGACGCAGAACACGACAGAGACATCAACGCTGCCCACAACATCGCCGCCGCTGGACAGGTGGAGGCGCAGAACGGACCTGGAGCCAAGCATCAGACGGGTTCGCCCGCAGCGGGCTGTGAAGCGCCAACCCAACAGGGGAGCAAGCAGCTATGACTGCTCTGACTGGGAATCCCGGGCCTTCAGGCCGGGGCGGATGTCAAAGCCCAGGAGCAACCCGTGCCGATTGATCCGTGCAGCGCCACCAGCCTGGCGCGGCCCAGCCCCCGCACCGCCGCCGGGTTCTGCGGTCACCGGCCCGCTGACCGCCGCCCCCATCCGGGCCGCCGGGCGCCGTCGCCCCTGCCGCGGCAGCCCCTCGGCCCCGGCGCCGCCCCCGCCTCGAGCTGGCGATGAGCGCCGCCGCACCGCGCCTCTCGATCCTGGTGGCCACCTGGAACTGCGCCGCGCTGCTGCGCGGCTTTCTGGCCAGCCTGGCGGCCCAGAGCTGGAGCGACTGGGAGCTGCTGCTGCTCGACAATGCCTCCAGCGATGGCAGTGCGGAGCTGGTGGAGGAGTTCCGCCGCGGCCTGCCCCAGCCCGGGCGGCTGCACTGGAGCAGCCAGCCGGATCGCGGCATCTACGACGCCTGGAACCGCGGCCTGGAGCGGGCCCGCGGCACCTACCTGAGCTTCATCGGCGCCGACGACACCTTTCTGGGGCCGCTCAGCCTGGCGCGGATCGCCGCGCTGAGCGGCACGGAGGCGGATCTGATCACCGCCCGCAATGCCTATCACGCTCCGGATGGGCGCTTCCTGCGCCACTGGGGCTCCAGCTGGCAGTGGCGGCGCATGCGCCAGTCGATGAACATCGCCCATCCCGGCATGCTGATCCGCCGTGAACTGTTCGAGCGGGTGGGCTGTTTTGATCCCGGCTTTCGCATCTGCGGCGATTACGAATGGTTCCTGCGCCTGCCCGGCGAGCTGCGCACGGTGCACAGCAGCGATCCGATCCTGCGGGTGGTGCAGGCCGGGGTCAGCCATACCCGCATCGATGCGGTGTTCGCAGAGACCTTCCGGGCCCAGCGGCGCCATCTGGGCCTGATGCCCAGCCTGGGCTGCTGGGCCCTCAACTGGGCCAAATACGGGCGCCGCCGCCTGATCGGTCTGGCCTGATCAGCGGCATCGAGCCGCCTCTCTCCCGTCGCTGTCCCTCCCCGGCCTGATATCCGGGGTTTTTCGCGAGGTTTCTGATGACCCTGCTGCTCAACTATCGGCCGGTGTTGTCCCAGCCCACCGGCATCGGGATCTACGCCAATGCCGTGCTGCCGGCCCTGCAGCAGCTGCCCCATCAGCTGATCCGCGGCGCTGGGACCAAGGGTGGTGCGGCGGCACGACTGCACCGGTTCGCCTGGAGCCAGCTGATTCTGCCGCGGCTGGCGCGGCGCCAGCGAGCCTCGCTGATCTTCACGCCGGCGCCGGAGGGTTACCTCGGATCGCAGCCCATCCCCCAGGTGGTGATGGTGCATGACCTGCGGCCGATCAGCCATCCGCAGCATTCACTGCAGTCGCTTTATTTCCGGGCCTGGGTGCCGCCGCTGCTGCGCCATTGCCGGCACATCCTCACCAACTCGGCCTTCACCGCCGCCGAGATCCTGCGCCACACCGGGGTGACGGCCGAGCGGATCAGCGTGATCCCCCTCGGTGTCGACCACGAGGCCTTCCGGCCGGCGCCGCTCCGCAGCGGTGAGGATCCCGCTCGGCAGCAGGGGGCGGCGGCGGCTGAGGGCGGTTCGCCCTATCTGCTGCATGTGGGCCAGGCCTATCCCCACAAGAACCTGCGGCGGTTGATCGAGGCCTTCGCCACCCTCGCCGGCCGGTATCCCGAGCTGCGTCTGCTGCTCGCCGGCAAGCCCCATCGACGCCAGACACCGCAGCTGCAGGCCCTGGTGGCGGAGCGAGGCCTGGCCGATCGGGTCGAGTTCCGGCCCTATGTGCCCTTCGCGGATCTGCCGGATCTCTATCGAGGCGCCCTGGCGCTGGTGTATCCGAGCCTGTGGGAGGGCTTCGGGCTGCCGGTGCTGGAGGCGATGGCCTGCGGCACCCCGGTGCTCACCAGCCGGGGTTCGGGCACGGAGGAGGTGGCTGGGGAGGCGGCACTGCTGATCGATCCGATCGATCAGTCAGCGCTGGAGGCGGCCCTGCGGCGGTTGGTGCAGGAGCCGCAGCTGCGCGACCGGCTGCGGCAGCGAGGCCTGCGCCAGGCGAGCGGCTTCCGCTGGGCCGACACCGCAACCGCAACCCGCCAGTTGCTGGAGAGCCTGCTCTGAGTGACGGCAAGGACGCATGGGCCCATGGGCCCGGCCCGCCTCAAGCTGCCGCCGGCAGGCCGCTCCGCGGCGCTCAGAGGGGCTGAATCGGTGCCAGGCGGGGATCGAGGATCTTCGGGCCCATGCCTTCGAACTTGACCGCGAGCGAGATGCGTTCGCCGCTGCCGAACAGGTGGGTGACAACCCCCTCCCCGAAGCTGGTGTGCTGCAGGCGATCACCCACGCTCCAGCTGCGACCGGCACCGGCGCCATGGCGTCGCCGCACGGCATTGCTGGCCGCTGCGGCCTCACCACCGGATGCCACCTGCCGGCTCTCCGGGCGATCGACGCGCGTGAGGCGCTCCAGCCGCTGCTCACGCCGGATCGCGGCGCCGCCGCTGCGGGGCACATCTCCCTGCAGCAGCTCCGGCGGCAGTTCCGAGAGGAACACCGAGGGGATGGCGGGCTCGCGCATACCGCCCCACAGCCTGCGTTCGCAGGCATGGGACAGGAACAGCCGCTCCTTGGCCCGGGTGATGCCCACATAGCAGAGGCGTCGTTCCTCCTCCAGGCTGGCGGGGTCATCAAGGCTGCGGTAACTGGGGAACAGACCCTGCTCCATCCCCACCAGGAACACCACGGGAAACTCCAGACCCTTGCTGGCATGCAGGGTCATCAGCGTCACCCGATCCTGCTGGGCATCCTTGCTGTCGGCATCGCTGGCCAGGGCGGCGCTGGCCAGGAAATCCTCCAGCGAGCCCTCCTCGTTCTCCTCCTGGTATTGCAGCGCTGCGTTGACCAGTTCGTTGAGGTTGCGGCGGCGATCCTCCGCCTCATCCCCGCCGTCCGCGATCAGCTCGGCCAGATAGCCGCTCTGCTCCATCACCCGTTGCACCAGCTCCGCGGCGGATGCCTCGCCGCTGCGCTGCTGCAGGTCGCTGAGCAGTTCGCGGAACTGCAGCAGGCCCCGGGCGGAACGCCCCCCGAGCGAACGCACCGCCTCCGGGTCGCTGACCACCTCCCACAGGGGGATGCCGAGCTGGTTGGCGGCATCTGTGAGCCGCTCGATCGTGGTCTTGCCGATGCCGCGTCTGGGGGTGTTGAGCACCCGCAGCAGGCTCACGGTATCGGCGGGATTCACCAGCAGCTTGAGATAAGCGAGGATGTCCTTGATCTCACGCCGATCGTAGAAGCGTAGGCCACCGACGACAAGATAAGGAATACCCCAGCGTACCAGGGATTCCTCCAGCGCCCGTGACTGGGCATTGGTGCGATAGAGCACGGCCAGATCCCGCCAGCTCAGCTCGGGATGGGCCGCCTCCAGCATGCGCATGCGCTGGACCACCGCCTCCGCTTCGGCGATCTCGTCATCGCAGCGGGTGAGGCTGATCGGTTCCCCTTCGGCGCGGGTGGGCCGCAGCACCTTGTCGATGCGCTCGCTGTTGTGGGAGATCAGGGCATTGGCCGCCTGCAGGATGGTGGCGGTGGAGCGGTAGTTCTCCTCCAGCTTCACCATCGTGCGCGTTACATCATCGGCGGCGCGATCACCGAAGTCTGCCTGGAAACCCATCAGGATCTTGAAGTCGGCGGCGCGGAAGCTGTAGATGCTCTGATCGGCATCGCCAACCACGAACACCGAGCGTTCCTGCCAGCTGCTGAAGGCACTGGGGTCCTGTCCATCGGCCACCAGCAGCTTGATCAGCTCATACTGGGTGCGGTTGGTGTCCTGGTATTCATCCACCAATACATGGCGGAAACGCCGATGCCAGTAGGAGCGCACCTGCTGGTTCTGGCGTAGCAGCTGCACCGGCAGCAACAGCAGATCATCAAAATCGAGGGCGTTGTTGGCGGCCAGGGCGCGGCGGTAGAGGCGATAGGCCTCCGCCAGCTTGCGTTCGCGCAGACCCTCGGCGTTGGCCTCCAGCTGGTCGGGCAGCCAGCCGCGGTTCTTGGCGGAGCTGATCTCCCAGCGCACCCTCTTCGGTTCAAAGCGCTTGGGATCGAGCCCCAGCTCCTGGGTGACGATCTCCTTGATCAGGCTCTGGGTGTCGCCCTCGTCGTAGATCGAGAACTGGCGCGTCCAGCGCAGGCCATCGCGATCCTCGAGCTTCTCGATGTCAAAGCGCAGCAGCCGGGCGAACAGGGCGTGGAAGGTGCCGATCCAGAGATCCTTGATCACCTCCCGGTAGATGCGGCTGCGCAGCTGGCGCTGCTCATGGGCCGGCAGGGTGCTCCAGGGCTGGCCGAACTGGCTCTGGGCCAGCCTCTGGGCCAGCAGCAGCTCCAGCCGCTCCTTCATCTCGCGGGCGGCCTTGTTGGTGAACGTGACCGCCAGCAGCTCGGCCGGATCGATGCCGTGATGGACGATCAGCTGGGCGATGCGGTGGGTGAGGGCGCGGGTCTTGCCGCTGCCGGCACCGGCCACCACCAGCAGGGGGCCGCTGTGGTGATCCACCGCCCGCCGCTGGGCGTCGTTCAGTCCTGCCAGGAAAGCGCTCATCGAGCCATCCTGACGCCCCCGCCGCCCTTCAGCCGAGATTCGGCCGCTCCAGTTCCGCCAGTTCGCGGAAACTGGCCGAGCTCTGCTGCAGTTCCTGGAAGCTGCCGTAGGCCTTCACCTCACCGCGGCAGAACTCATAGATGCGATCGCAGCGCTGCACGGTGCTGAGTCGATGGGCGATCACCACGGTGGTGCAGCGGCGGCCCACCAGCTCCAGGGCTTCGATCACCCCTGATTCGGTGCGGTTGTCGAGGGCGCTGGTGGCCTCATCCAACACCAGGAAGCGGGCGTTGCGGTAGAGGGCACGGGCCAGGGCCAGCCGCTGGCGCTGCCCGCCGGACAGGCGCAGGCCGTTCTCGCCCACCTGGGTATGCAGCCCGTAGGGCAGCTCGACGACGAAATCCTGCAGCTGGGCCGCCTCCAGCGCCTCCCAGACCCGGTGCTGCTCCACCTGCTCGGGCGGCAGGCCGAAGGCGACATTCTCGAGCACGCTGCCATTGAGCAGGCTGATCGACTGGGGCACCTGGGCGCAGTTCGCCTGCCAGGCCGGTACATCCAGCCCTTCCACCGGGATGCCGTCGATCTCAAGGCAGCCCCGCTGCGGTTCCAGCAGGCCCAGCAGCAGGTTGGCGGCCGTGGTCTTGCCGCTGCCGGTGCTGCCCACCAGAGCGATGCGCGAGCCGACCGGAATGCTGAGCGACACCCCGCGCAGCACCCAGTCTTCGGAGCTGGGGTAGCGATACCAGACCTCCTGCAGCCGGATCGCGTGGCGCGGGAACAGGGCGGCCGGCGAGGCGACGCCGGGGCTGCTCAGGGTGGGGCGATCGGCCGGCAGCTCGAGCAGCTCCAGCACACTGCTGAGCAGGGGCAGGCCACCGCGCAACTGGGTGAGTGAGCGGAAGGCATCCTGCAGAGGCGGGGTGAGCCGCAGGGCGGCCACGGCGATCGTGGCCAGGAACGGCAGGATCGAGCGCACCTGCTCGGCATCGCCGCTGAGCAGGGCCGGCACCGCGCCCAGGGCGAAGATCATCGTGATCCCGAACGGTTCGATCAACGCCCGCGGTAGATCCGGCAGCCATTCGGTCAGCCAGGTGTACAGCCTCACCTGGCGGGTGGCGGTGTTGAACTGCTGCTCGAAGTGCGCCTCAGAACCGGTGAGCTGGATATCGCGGATCGAATGGAGCGATTCAAACAGAACCTCGGCGGATCTGGCCTCCAGGCGCATCTTCTGCCGGAAGCCATGGCGCAGCCGCGGGGTGACGGCCATCGAGATCAGCCAGTAGGCGATCACCAGCCCGGCCACCAGGGTGGCCGACAGCCAGCGCCCGATAAACAGAATGCCGATCGACAGCAGCAGGATCGATACCGAGGCACTCAGCATCTGCAGGGTGGAGTTCACCACATTGGTGGCGACCCGGTTGATGTTCTGAAAGAACTGGGAACCGAGATCGGCGGTGCTCTTGCCGAGGTGGTATTCGTAGCGTTGATTGAGCAGACGGGTCTGCAGCTGATTGATCAGGTCATGCCAGATCTGAGCCGACAGGCGCTGCTGGAAGAACTTCAGGGCGATCTTTGACACGGAGGCCGCCCAGGCCAGCAGGATGAAGATCAGGATCAGCCAGATGCTCTGGTTGATCGTGTTGCCGCCGAACACATGCACGCCGGGCAGCTGATCCTCCAGCCTGCTGCCCACCAGCGCCCCTGTGAGTCGGGCGATCGCCGCCACCGACAGCAGGTCGATCAGGCCCGGAACCACCGAGAACGGCAGCAGCACCTTCAGCGCCCGGATCCGTTCGGGCGGCAGATGGTCGAGCAGTCGCTTCAGTTCCTCCAGCGTGCGGCTCTGCAACAGCGGTGGACCTGGCACGGCCGGGGATGGAGGGATGCCGGCACCCTATGCCGGCCGGATCGCGCCGCCTCGGCGCCGCAGCCAGCGCCGCAGCCGCACCAGCCGCTGCCCCAGCTGCAGGCGCCAGGTCGGTGCGCTGTGCAGCGGTGGCTCCGCCGCATCCAGCAGCCGCTGCCAGTGGACATCGATCGCCACCAGGGCCCGGCGCCAGCGTTCCGCCAGTGCCGCCTCACTGCTCTCCTGCAGCAGGGCCTGCAGCCGTCGGGGCTCGGGCAGCCAGGCCTGCGGGTCGGCTGCAGCGGCGCTGATCCGGTCCAGGTCGGCCGCGAGCGTGCCGCAGCCGATCTGGTGACCGACCAGGCCCGGGTCGAGCTGGTCGGCCAGGGCGTGGTTGAAGCTGCTGAACAGCACGCAGCCCGAGGCGAGGGCCTCCAGAGGCGGCAGCCCGAAACCCTCGCTGACGCCGCGGGCCCGCCAGTACTCGGCGGAGTCGTACAGCACCACGCTGGCACTGCGGAACAACCCGACCAGATCCTCCACCCAGCCGCTCTGCACCTCCACCCGCAGCCCGCGGGCGCGCAGGGCCGGCACCAGCTGGTCGAGCACATAGCGGCTGTTCTTGCGCTCCTGCACCAGCACATCGATCGGCCGAGGCCGTCCGGGGGGGTCGGCCGCCGCATCCGTGCCGTCTGATCGCAGCCAGCGGCGATCGAGGGCATTGGGCAGCAGATGCAGCGGCTGGCGCGGTGCCCGATCGCCCCAGTGGCCGAGCGTGTTGCGGCTCACCGCCAGCACCGGCACCCCCGGCGGCAGATCGAAGCCGTAGCCGCTGCTGTGGGCGTGATACGCCACCCGCCGACCGCGCAGCCGACGCAGCAGCATCGGCACATCAAAACCCCAGCTCACGATCCAGAGCGCCTGGCCCGGGGCGGCCTCCTGGCGCAGCAGATCGGGCAGGAAGGCATGGCCGGGCTGCCGCTGGCGATAGGTGACCAGTTCCACCGGGCGTTCCCCCAGGCCCGCCAGCAGCTCGGCTGTCTGCAGCTCCACCAGCAGGCCACCGCAACGGAAGCGATCGCCGGTGCCGGGCAGCAGAAAGCGGATCGGTGCGGAAACCAGGCGAGCGGAGGGCAGGGGCTGGCTGGGGGAACGGTCGGCCACGGCAGCGCGGTGAACCGCAGCGGGGGGAGAGGGCGGATGCGGTGGCGCCGCCCAATGCCGGGGGCGGGCGGCGCCTCGGTGAGCGGCGGATCGCAACCGGCAGGAGGAAACCGCCGCCGCATGGATTCGGGACCGTGGGCCGCGGCGACAGTGGTGGCGGCGACGGTGGACCGTGGCGCCGGTGGTGGCGGCGCCGGTGGTGGCGGGCGGGCGGCCCCGGTTCGGCCCGCCGGCTCAGGCCACCACCGCCTTCCTCAGGCCGCCACCACCTCGGTGCTGCCGGAGCGCTGGCGGCGGGTGAGGAAGCCGAACAGCACCTTGCCGATGGCGGCGATCAGGTTGCCTTCCAGCTCCTGGAACATCTTCATGTTGCAGTGGAAAGCATGGTTGGCCTCGGCCACGATCCGATCCGCCATGGCCTGATCGATCGGCAGGTTGTCGAGCAGTGTGCGGTAGTTGGTCTTGAATCCCTTCTCGTCGGGGATGGCATCGAACTCGTAGAAGCGCAGGCCATCGTGCTCACCCAGATTCATCGCCTTCTGGGCGATGTTCTTGAGGATCTGTCCACCGGAGAGATCGCCGATGTAGCGAGTGTAGTGGTGGCCCACCAGCAGCTCCGGTGCCTCCTGGGCCACCTCGCGGATGCGGGCCACATACTCGCGGGCGCCGGGGGTGGCCTGGATCTGCTGACGCCAGCCGCTGCCGAAGTAGAAGGCGAGATCCTGCTCGAGGCTCTCGCGCCGGTTCAGCTCGGGGAACCCGATCGCTCCCACCACCGGATGGTCGGCCAGGCGGGTGATCTCCTCTTCCATGGCGCTGTAGACGAACCACAGGTCGGCCACGAGGGTGCGATAGCTGGCCTTGTCGACCACTCCCTTGAGGAAGCAGCTCACGAAGCCGGTGTTCTCGGCCATGGTGTGGGCCTTCTTCGTTCCCTCACGCAGTTGGAAGGCCAGGGGGACAGGCATCGGTTCCTGAGTGGGCACGGACAGGTGCATCACCGTAGGCGGGGCCAGCGCCGCTCAGCCGATAAGGTTGCGAACGATTACGAACGGCCAGGGGTGGCGGCCAGCGGGCAGCTGCCGCCCGGGCTTTCAGGCCGCCCGCTGGCCGGCCTCGGCCTCGCCGCCGTCGAACAGGTCAAACAGCTCCCGGCAGATCTGCTGCAGGCTGGCCGCCACCTCCGCCTGGGGCAGATGGGCTCCCGCCGGCGCCCAGTCCCCCAGCGTCGCCAGCCGCCAGCGCTCCGATTCATAGGTGAGCCCCCGGATCGTCACCCCCAGCAGCCGCGGCCTGCGGGCCCCGGCCGCGACCGGACGGTCGAGGCGCAGCTGCACCAGCAGCGAGCGGCACTGCAACCGCGGGCTCCACCCCGGGAAGTGGAAGGAGAGATCAATCGACTCGCTCTCCTGAAAGGCGCGGGTCTGAGGGTCGTCGCGCCAGGGGGTGAGATTGACCCGGGCGGCGGGGAAACGGACCCGAAACAGGCTCACCACCGAGGCGATGGCCTGGGCCAGTTCCAGCGAGCGGGCCTGTTCAGCGGCATTCATCGCCCCATCCTGAACGCAGGGCCCCGGATCCGGGCGACGGATCGTCAGTCGCCGACAGGGCGGCGCCGGTGGGCGGCAGCGCATCGGGTCGGCCGAGACGCCGGGCGGGGATCACAGCACACAGGCCTGCCGCCGCGCCGATCACCGCAAACGTTCCGCTGCGGGACTGAGGCATAGGCTCACCGGCAGCGATGTTCCCGTCATGGCCACCTACGAGAAGCTCACGCCCCCCAGCAGCGGCACGGCGATCCGCTTCGAGGCCGGCCAGCCGATCGTGCCCGCCGATCCGATCATCCCGTTCATCCGCGGCGACGGCACCGGCGTCGACATCTGGCCCGCCACCCAGCGGGTGCTGGATGCAGCCGTGGCCCAGGCCTATGGCGGTGAGCGGCGGATCGAGTGGTTCAAGGTCTATGCCGGCGATGAGGCCTGCGATCTCTATGGCACCTATCAATACCTGCCCCAGGACACCCTCACCGCCATCGAGGCATACGGGGTGGCGATCAAGGGGCCGCTGACCACACCGATCGGCGGCGGCATCCGCTCGTTGAATGTGGCCCTGCGCCAGATCTTCGATCTCTACTGCTGCGTACGCCCCTGTCGCTACTACGAGGGCACCCCCAGCCCCCACAAGCGCCCCCAGGATCTCGATGTGATCGTCTACCGCGAGAACACCGAGGACATCTACATGGGGATCGAGTGGGAAGCCAGTGATCCCGTATGCCTCGATCTGATCAGGCACCTCAACGAGGTGGTGATTCCGGCCAACGGCAAGCTCGGCAAGCGGCAGATCCCGGCCGGTGCCGGCATCGGCATCAAGCCGGTGAGCAAGCACGGCAGCCAGCGGCACATCCGCAAGGCGATCCAGCATGCCCTGCGGCTGGAGGGCGACAAGCGCCACGTCACCCTGGTGCACAAAGGCAACATCATGAAGTTCACCGAAGGGGCCTTCCGCGACTGGGGCTACGAGCTGGCCACCAGCGAGTTTCGCGCCGACTGCGTCACCGAACGGGAGAGCTGGATCCTCGATAACGCCGACCGCAACCCGGGCCTGAGCATCGAGGCCAATGCCCGCATGGTCGATCCTGGTTATGACAGCCTCACGCCCGAGAAGAAAGAGGCGATCTGCGCTGAAGTGAAGGGCGTGCTTGAGGCGATCGGTGCCAGCCATGGCAACGGCCAGTGGAAGGCGATGGTGATGGTCGATGATCGCATCGCCGACAGCATCTTCCAGCAGATCCAGACCCGTCCGGCTGATTATTCGATCCTGGCCACCCTCAACCTCAACGGCGATTACATCTCCGATGCGGCTGCGGCCGTGGTGGGCGGCCTGGGCATGGCCCCCGGCGCCAACATCGGCGACAATGCCGCCATCTTCGAAGCCACCCACGGCACCGCCCCCAAGCACGCCGGCCTCGATCGCATCAACCCTGGTTCGGTGATCCTCAGCGGCGTGATGATGCTCGAATACCTGGGCTGGCAGGAGGCCGCCGATCTGATCACGGCCGGCCTCAGTGCCGCCATCGCCAACAAGGAGGTCACCTACGACCTGGCCCGGCTGATGGAACCGCCGGTGGAGCCCGTCAGCTGCAGCGGCTTCGCTGAGGCGGTGGTGCGCCACTTCGCTGGCTGAGCAGCCAGACCACCGCCAAAACATCGACCTGCGCCTGCAGCGCGGTCAGGCTGTGGCCGCTGTGGCCGCTGTGGTGGCCGGGGGCAGTGCGGCTTGCCTGGATCCGGCTGCCTGGAAACCCGATCTGCATCGGCGCCGGCACCCCCTGGCAGCCCGCCCGCTGTTTCAGACGGCACTGCGGCGCTGCCGCAGGCAGACTCTCCCCCATGAGCGCTCCCTCCCCATCGGTCCCGATGCCGCTCCAGGCGGCCGATCCCTGTGTGCATTGCGGCTTCTGCCTGCCCACCTGCGCCAGCTACCGGGTGCTGGGCACGGAGATGGATTCACCCCGGGGGCGCATCCATACCCTCAAAGCGATTGAGGCCGGCGAGCTCCAGCTCGATGCCACGGTGGCGCAGCATTTTGATTCCTGCCTCGGTTGCTTCGCCTGTGTCACGGCCTGCCCTTCCGGCGTGCGCTACGACACCCTGATCGAAGCCACGCGGCCTCGGCTGAATGCACCGGAGCTGCGCAGCCCGGCCCAGCGGTTGTTCCGCCGGCTGCTGTTCGCCCTGCTCCCCTATCCGGGCCGGCTGCGGGCCCTGCTCCAGCCCCTGCGCGCCTACGCCGGCAGCTCACTGCAGGTCCTGGCACGGCGCCGGGGCCTCACGCGCCTGTTCGGTCCCCAGTTGGAGGCGATGGAGCGGTTGCTGCCACCGCTGGCCTCGGACGCCTTTGGCGATGACTGGCCGCTGGTGCTGCCAGCGAACGGCGAGCGGCGTGGGCGGGTGGGACTGGTGCTGGGCTGTGTGCAGCGCCTGTTTGATCCGGCCGTCAATGCCGCCGCCCTCCAGGTGCTCAGCGCCAATGGCATCGAAGTGGTGATCCCCCCCGCCCAGGGCTGTTGCGGTGCCGTCACCCACCACCAGGGCGAGGAGGCCCAGACCCGGGCGCTGGCCCGCTCCCTGATCGCCAGTTTTGCAGCGGTGCTGGGTCCGGGCCGAGCAGCCGGGCCCGAACCCCTCGACGCCATCGTCGTGGCAGCCTCCGGCTGCGGCCATACCCTCAAGGCCTACAAGCAGTTGCTTGCGGATGATCCCCAGGCTGCGGGCTTCGCCGCCTCGATCGCTGATATCCAGGAATATCTGGAGCGGGTGGGCCTGAGCGAAGACTTCCTGCGCTCGCTGGCGCCGCTCCGCCATCGCGATGGTGCTGCCGCCACGGCCGAGCGACCGCTGCCCGTGGCCTATCACGATGCCTGCCACATGCTGCATGGCCAGGGCATCCGCGACCAGCCCCGTACCCTGCTGCGGCGCATCCCGCACCTGCAGATCCGCGAAGCCACGGAGGCCGGGGTGTGCTGCGGCAGCGCCGGCATCTACAACCTGGTTCAGCCCGAGGAGGCCGCGGAACTGGGCCGGATCAAGGCCGCCGACCTGAGCGGCAGCGGCGCTGCCGTGATCGCCAGCGCCAACATCGGCTGCAGTCTGCAGATACGGCGGCATCTGGCCGAGGCCGAGCGGGACGTGCCGGTGCTGCATCCGGTTCAGCTGCTCGCCCGCAGCCTCACCGGCGGCTGAGGGCCGCCCCGACGCCGCTGGCTGCGCACACGCGACCGCGCGGCTGACGGCGACACGAGACTGCGTCACTGCCTGCGCCACCGATTGCGCCATTGCGCCACCGATGGTGCCACCGACGGCGCGGCTGGCCGCGCGGCGCAGCTGCGCCACTGAGCCGAAGCCCTGGGCTGCCTTCAGGCTCGTCGTGGCGACCACCGCAGCCGGGATCGCCACCAGCGGGCTGAGCTCGGCGGGAATGGCGGCGGGCTTCATGGCTGGCATCCGACGCAGGCGTTCTCCATCCTCAGCCAGGCCTGTCGCAGGCTGTCGTCATCGCCCAGATTGCCCGGAAAGGTGAGCACCGGCAGCCGTTCCTCAGCGGCGAGCACCAGCGACAGCCCCGGCAGCAACTGGCCCTGCAGCTCCACCGAGCCCACCCCCAGACCATCGGCCAGCAGGGTGTGTGTGGTGATGCCGCCCTTGCTGATCAGGTAGCCGAGCCGAGCGGCCAGCGCCCCAGCCAGGCGCGCCATCAGGGCCGCCACGGCCAGCCCCAGGGCAATCCGATCCCGCCGCCGGGCGCAGATCAGCTCCCCACGACTGGTGTAAAGCACCGGGGTGCGACCCGCCGTCAGCACCGCCTGCAGCTGTTCCAGCCAGGCCGCCTCCAGGGAAGGCAGCAGGCGATCCGGCAGCGGGCCCTCCAGCAGCCGCTGCACGGTCGATACCGCCAGCTCAACGCCACGGCAGCGATCCTCCGCCAGCAGCTGTTGCAGCTGCCGATCGGCCAGGGGCACGTGGGAGCCCACCAGCACCAGGCCCGGCAACGGCCCGGTGGGTCCGCGGCGGCGCAGGCCGGCCAGACCCTGCTGATCCAGGGGTTGGGGGCCGATCTCCACCAGGCCGTTGAGCAGGCTGGCGGCCGACTGGAACAGGAATCGCCGCGGCCGGCCCCAGCGATCGCTGCCGCCTGGTGCCGTCAGTTCCCGCACCGCGGCCCCCAGGGCCGCCAGCTGCTGAGGCCGCTCCGCATCCACCGCCACCCAGGTGCCCGGGGCCAGGCTGGCCAGGCGCTGGCACAGCCGGGCATGGCCCTCGCCCTCGCCAACGCTGCCGTCCTCCTGCCGATCCGGCGTCGCCGCGTCCAGCTCCGCCAGGCTGATGCCCTGCACCTCCCGGGCCCGGATGCGACCGCCGCTCTTTTGCTGCAGCCAGTGGGCCAGATGGCTGGTGCTGTAGCCGAACAGGCGATCGCGGGCGAAGGCGCTGGTGTGCACCGGCTCGCCGTTGAGCAGGTGGATGCCCGCGCGGGTGGTGCGCCCTCCCGGCAGGAAGGCGGGCACCAGCAGGCAGGCATCCACGCCGGGCAGGGCGGCGTCGCTGGCGCTGCCGGCCGGACCGCCGCGGTGGCGGGCCACCACTTGCGGCGATGCCTCGCCCTCGCTCCTGGCCACGGTTCTGGCCTCACTCCTGGCCACAATCCCTGCCTCGACCGCCGCCTCGGGCATCACCTCGACCGCCGCCTCGGGCGTCACCTCGGCCGTGACCTGGGTTGTCATCTGGGTTGTCACTGCGGGCGCCACCTCGGGCGCCCTCGCCAGTTCCGCCGCGATCGTCTCCAGCTCCAGCGGCGTGTGGCCCCGCAGGGTGGAATCCCCTCGACTGACGATCAGCCAGTGATCGATCAGGCCGGCCTGCCGGGCCTCGGCCAGGGCCGGCAGCAGTGCCCTGCAGATCTCCTGCACCCGCTCGCGCGCCGCCTGCGCAGCGAGGGCGCGGCTGTTGGCCAGCAGGAACAGGAACGGCGAGGGATGGGCCAGGCCTCGCCGCAGGCAGTCACGATCCCAGCGCAGCAGCAGCGGGCAGCTGTGCAGCGTCTGGGAGCCGGTGGGATCGTCATCGAGCACGATGACCTTGAGGGGGGCAGCGGCTGCTGCCGGGGGCTCCGCCTGTTCCATGGCACCATCGTGCCGTGATTCAGCCCGACGCCAAGGAACTGCCCGAGCTGGTGCGCGAGCTGCACCGGCAGCGAACCGCCTGGCTGCCCTGTGGTCTGGGCAGTCGGCTCGACTGGGGTGCGCCGCTGCGGCAGCCCTGCCTGCCGCTGAGCTGCGCCCGCCTGCACGGCATCGTGGAGCACAACCCGGGCGACTTCACCGTGACCGTGCGGGCCGGCACGGCGCTGGCGGAGCTGCAGGAGGCTCTGGCCGCCCATCGCCAGTGGCTGCCGATCGACCTGCCCTGGGGCAGTGAGCGCGCCATCGGCAGCGGCAGCCTCGGGGGTCTGGTGGCCCGCGGCCTGGCCGGCGGCTACCGCCAGCGGTATCTGGGCCTGCGCGATCAATTGCTCGGCATCGAGCTGCTGCGTGCCGATGGTGTGCTCGCCCGCGGCGGTGGCCGCGTGGTCAAGAATGTGGCCGGTTATGACCTGATGCGGCTGCTCTGCGGCAGCTGGGGCTCCCTGGCGCTGATCACCGCGGTCACGCTGCGCACCCAGCCGCTGCCGGCCCTGCGTTGCGGCCTGCTGGTGCAGGGGGAAGCCGAGGCCCTCGCCCCCCTGGTGCGCTGGTTGCTGGCCTCGGGCCTCAGCCCGGAGCGGGTCGACTGGTGGAGTGCCTCGCTGGCGGCCAGCGCCGGCCTGGCGCGGCAGCCGCTGCTGTTGATCGGCCTGGCCAGCCTCAGCGCCGCCAGCCTGGCCGAGCAGCGCCAGATCATCGGCCGCCGCTGCGATCTGCCGCTGCGGCCGCTGGAGGCGGAGGAACTCGCCGGCCTGCTGGCGATCGGCCGCGGCCGGCCCGGTGTCGGCGAGACCAGGAGCGATCCGGGCTGGCTGCTGCGCTTCGGGTTGAGCAGCGAACACCTGCCCGGCCTGCTGGCGGCTGCGGAGCTGGAGCCGCTGGCCGTGGAGGTGGCGGCCGGCACGGGCATCGGGCAGATCTGGAACCCGCCCGGTGTCTGCGCCGCCCTCAGCGGCGCACGGGTGGAGGCCCTGCGTCAGCGCTGCCGGCAGCTGGGCGGCTGGCTGACCGTGCTGCGACAGCCGGCTGGCTTCCAGCTGCCGGCCTGGCTGGATGCCCCGTCCCGGCCGCTGATCGAGGCCGTCAAGCGCCGCTTCGATCCGCAGCAGCAGCTGGCCCCCGGGCGCCTGCCCGGTGTGGCCTGGGGCCTGGCCGGCGCCCCTGCCGCCGCGGGCAGCTGAGGGCCGGCCGGCGGGCGCAAGAGCTCAGGCGCGTTGCGCCAACCAGGCCAGCAGGGCGCTGTTCACCTGTTCGGGCACCTCGTCATGGGGGCAGTGGCCGGCATCGAGCACCACCTCTTCCATCGCGGCAGGGGCATGGCGCTGGAACTGGGCGCGGCGGCCGGCCGCATTGATCCAGGGGTCGCGGATGCCCCAGAGCAGCAGCAGCGGTGCCTGCAGCCGTGCGAACAGGGCATCGAGCGGCTCACCGCGCGGGATGTCAAACACGGTGCGGAACACGCCGAACGCCCCCGGATCGCGCGCCGGTTGCAGGATCGATTGCACCAGCTCTTCATCCACATTGCGGCGATCGATGTACACCTGGCGCAGGGTGCGGCGCACGTTGGCGGGTCGGCGCAGGTTTTCAAAGATCAGCCGCTGCAACACCGGACTGCGCAGCAGGGCGCCGCCGATCGTGCGCCGGGCGATCGCCCCCCAGCCCTGCGGTTCCGCCTGCTCCTCGCTGAAGGGTCCGGCGGCATTGACCAGCACCACCCCGGCGGCATCGGCACCGAGCGAGGCCCCGGCAGCCAGGGCGGCATAGCCGCCGAGCGAGTTGCCCACCAGCACCGTCGGCCGGCCGATGCGCTCGTGCACGTAGCTCTGCAGCTGCTCGGCCCAGAGGGCACCGCCGTAGGGCAGCCCCGCCGGCTTGGCGCTGCGCCCGAAGCCGAGCAGATCGATGGCATGCACCTCGTGCCGGCGGGCCAGCACCGGGATGTTGTGACGCCAGTGATCCGTGGAGGCCCCGAAGCCATGCACCAGCAGCACGGCGGGTCCCTGGGGCTGCTCCGGCCGCCGGCTGAGGCAATGGACGGCATGGCCGCGGTATCGCCAGCCGATCGCCGGGGCGGGAGGGGCGCTGAGCATGGCGGGCGAAACGGGCAGGCGCGTGGGGCCGATGCTAGGGAGATGGACGGGGCAACCCGCGCCCTGCCGCCCTGCCCTGCCCTGCCGCCCTGCCATGTCCTTGCTGCCCGCCGTCGATTGGATGCTGCTGCTGCCGGGCATGGCCCTGTGGGCATTGGCCCTGTATCTGCCCCTGAGCCTGCCGCTGGGGCGGCTTGAGGAGAGTCTGCAGGCGGGGCCCCTGGATGCGGGGGGCCAGCAGCTGGTGCTGGTGGTCGCCAGCCTGGCCGTGGCCCTGGTGACGGGAGGGCTGGTGCAGCTGGTGCTGTGCTGGGCGCTGGGACCGGGCTGGGCCTCGAGTCTGGCCTTGATGGCGGTGCTGGCGGGCCTGGGTTGGGGGCTGCTCAGCCGCGCCTCCCGGGACTGAGCCGCCATCGCCGCCGGCTTCAGGCGCCGGCGCGACCCGAGGGCGACAGGGCCGGCTGAAGGTCCTGCCGCCAGGCCGGCGGGGCGGCCCAGGGCGGCCTGCAAGTCCTGATCTCAGCCTGCCAAGGCCAGCTTTGACGCGTGCGGCTGCAAGCCAGGCCCTGTCCCGATCGGCTTCAGGCATGACATCTGCGAGCCTGAGTGGCCTTTCGTCTGGATGTTCAGGCAACCCTGCGGGGCGGCCTGAACGTCACGGCGGCGGGGCTGATCCGGATCGGAGCTGCGGGCGGCGGCAGCGCTGGATCCCTCTGGCCGCAGCTGATTGTGTGCCAGGGTCGCCTCAGACTCCCGCCGCAGCGTCTGAGGCGGCCCCGGCGCCCGGGTCAGGCAGCGGGCGCCAGGCAGCAGCTGCCAGGACGCCGCGATCCGGGCTTGCCGACTTCAGGCTCTGCGGATGATGCGACCTTGGCAGCAATGGCTACGGTTCAGAGGCGTCCGCCGGGAAGCCCCGAGGCAGGAGATGAGCCAGCACCAACCGATGGATCTGCATCTGCCGACCCCGGGCTGCCACGCCGATCGGGATCGCAGCGGCCTGGAGGCCGACGATGTGTTCGACGGCATGACCGAGCACCTCTTCTACACGCTCGGCAAGTTGGCGCCCACCGCCAGCCGCCACGACCTCTACATGGCCCTGAGCTATGCCGTCCGCGACCGGCTGATGACCCGCTACCTGGCCGGCATCGAGGCGATCGGCGCCTCACCGGCTCGGGTTGTGGCCTACCTGTCCGCCGAGTTCCTGATCGGCCCGCAGCTGGGCAACAACCTGCTGATGCTCGGCATTCAGCAGGAGGCGGCGGAGGCATTGCGTCGGTTCGGCATCGCCAGCCTGGATGAGATCCTCGACGTTGAGGAGGAGCCCGGCCTGGGCAACGGTGGCCTGGGGCGGCTGGCGGCCTGCTTCCTGGAGTCGATGTCTTCGCTGCAGATCCCGGCCACTGGCTATGGCATCCGCTATGAGTTCGGCATCTTTGATCAGCTGATCCGCGACGGCTGGCAGGTGGAGATCACCGACAAGTGGCTCAAGGCCGGTTGGCCCTGGGAGATCCCCCACCCGGACCAGGCCTGCTTCGTGGGTTTCGGAGGCCGCACCGAGAGCTACCGCGATGATCTCGGCTCCTGCCGGGTGCGCTGGATTCCGGCCGAACATGCCATCGGTGTCCCCCATGACGTGCCGGTGCTGGGCTACCGGGTCAACACCTGCAACCGCTTGCGCCTCTGGCGCGCTGATGCCACCGAATCGTTTGATTTCTATGCCTTCAACAGCGGTGATTACTATGGCGCCGTAGAAGAGAAGGTGGGCAGTGAAACCCTCTCCAAGGTGCTCTATCCCAATGATGGCACCGATGAGGGTAGGCGTCTGCGGCTCAAGCAGCAGCACTTCTTCGTCAGCTGCTCGTTGCAGGACATGATCCGCAGCCTCGATCTGCGCGGCATCCCCGTGCAGGAGTTCCCCGACCACTGGGCGGTGCAGCTGAACGATACGCACCCAGCGATTGCCGTGGCCGAGCTGATGCGGCTGTTGCTGGATGACAAGCATCTCGAATGGCAGCAGGCCTGGGAGATCACCTGCCGCTCTGTTTCCTATACCAACCACACCCTGCTGCCGGAGGCGCTCGAAAAATGGGGCCTCGATCTGTTCGGCTCGCTGCTGCCGCGGCACCTGGAGCTGATCTACGAGATCAACCGTCGCTTCCTGCAGCAGGTGCGCCTGAAGTACCCCGGCAATGATCAGATCCTGCGGCGTGTCTCGATCATTGATGAGGAGGGCAACAAGTGCGTGCGCATGGCCCATCTGGCCATGGTGGCAGCCCACCACGTCAATGGAGTGGCGGCCTTGCACAGCGAGCTGATCCGCAAGGATCTGCTGCCCGATTTCGCGGCCCTGTGGCCGGAGCGGTTCACCAACGTCACCAACGGTGTCACCCCACGCCGTTGGGTGGCGCTGGCCAACCCGCAGTTGTCGCAGCTGCTGGCGGAGGTGATCGGCGAGGGCTGGGTGCGTGACATGGGCCAGCTGCGCGGCCTGGAGCGCTACGCCGAGGACCACGAGTTTCTGGAGCGCTGGGGTGCGACCAAACTGTCGGTGAAGCGCCAGCTGGCGCAGTACATCCATCGCCACACCGGTGTGCTGGTGGATCCCTCCTCCATCTTTGACGTGCAGGTGAAGCGGATTCACGAATACAAGCGGCAGCATCTCAATGCGCTGCAGGTGATCGCCCGCTATCTGCGCATCAAGAATGGCCTGGGTGATAACCTGGCGCCGCGCACGGTGATCTTTGGCGGCAAGGCAGCCCCTGGCTACCAGATGGCCAAGCTGATCATCCGCTTCATCAACGGCATCGCGGAAACGATCAATGCCGATCCCGACATGGAGGGGCGTCTGCGGGTGATCTTCCTTGCCGATTACAACGTCAAACTGGGCGAACGGGTCTATCCCGCTGCCGATCTGTCGGAACAGATTTCCACCGCAGGCCTTGAGGCCTCCGGTACCGGCAACATGAAATTCTGCATGAACGGGGCGCTCACCATCGGCACTCTCGACGGTGCCAATGTGGAGATTCGCCAGCAGGTCGGCGACGAAAACTTCTTCCTGTTCGGCCGGACCAGCGAGGAGATCAAGGCCCTGAGGCAGGGCTACCGCCCCTGGGAACTGATCGGCGCAGTACCGGAACTGCCCGAGGTGCTGCGCCTGATCGAGCAGGGCCATTTCAGCAATGGCGATGGCAATTTGTTCCGCCCGCTGCTGGAAAATCTCACCGGTCGTGATCCCTACTTCGTGCTGGCTGATTTCGAGGCCTACCTGCAGGCTCAGGACCGGGTCGATCTGGCCTGGGCAGATCGCCGCCACTGGAACCGGATGTCGTTGCTGAACACCGCTCGCAGCGGTCTGTTCTCCTCCGACCGCTCGATCCAGGAGTACGCCGAGCAGATCTGGCAGGCCCAGGAATTCCCGGTCACAATCACCTGCGACCTGGATGCGCCCCTCAACCGTCGGCGCAACCTGACCGGCGCCGGCTGAACGCTTGCCGGGCTGAACGCTTGCCGGCCGCCCGGCAGCCAGGGGCTGCCTGCGGAAGGCCAGCCGATCGGCCAGCTCAGCCCACGGCCTGACGGCGAGGGGGTCGATCCAGCTGGCCTGGGTGCGAGGCTGACACCGCCCCCCCCGCCCCCCTGCTCGCCGCCGCTGACCCAATCTGCCGTCCCGCGACTACGCAGTGGAACGGAGGGGCCATGCCGGCCCCTGGGCGTCCGGTAGGGCAAGGCCTCCAAGCCCCATCCGCAGGTTCTGAATCAGGCCCAAACATGCGGCACAGCCCACTGGCTGCGGGCCTTGCTGCGGTGGGGGCGGCCGCAGCACCGGCTCGCGCCCGGCCCGCAGGCTGGACTGGCCCGCGGGCGAATTCCGTTGCCGGGGGGGTCAGCGGCGCAGGAAGCCGATCACCCAGACCAGCACAAAGGCCAGTGAGGAGAGCCCGAGATAGATCAAGGTCCACTGCTGCAGGCTGGCGATGTCGAGCCCGAACAGGGACACACCGGCCGCGGCATCCGCGGCTGTCTGCAGAGCCAGCGGCAGGGGAACAGCAAACAGCAAACCGGAAGCCGCCCCGCGGCGGATGATGACCGCTGGGCAGGTTAGGGGTTCGGGCAACGACGCGACAGCCGCCGCCGGCCAGCCCCTCGCCCTGCGGCGACCGCGGCGATCCTCCGACCCGGCGCCAGCGGCCGACCCGACCGACCACGCCAGCGACCACGCCAGCGACCACGCCAGCGACCGGCGCGGCCCACGGCGCCAGCGGCCGACACGGCCCACGGCGCCAGCGGTCAACACGGCCGACCCGGCCGACCACGCCATCGGCCGGCGCAGCTGACCACGACTGGGCCGGCACCAGGGCCGCGTCAAAGTGCCGGTTTCGCCAGGCGCGCCCGACACGGGCACCGGGAATGGGCCTCAGCGCCCCAGGCGCTGCCAGGAGCGCGGGTTGCCCCCTGCGCTTCCGCCCGCAGCCCCCGCGCCGAACTGGAATCAGCCCTGGGGCCGGCACGGCCGCCGCCAGCGCCCCGGGCGCCAGGATCGGAACCGCTGCATTCACGGCCCATGTCCGCACCACACCTCCCCCGCACCCTGATGCTGCTGGGCAGCGGTGAACTGGGCAAGGAGGTGGCGATCGCCGCCCAGCGCCTGGGCTGCCGGGTGATCGCCATCGATCGCTATGCCGACGCCCCGGCGATGCAGGTGGCAGACGCCGCTGAAGTGATCGCGATGACCGATCCCGATGCGCTCCGGGCCGTGGTGCGGCGGCATCGACCCGATCTGGTGATTCCTGAGATCGAGGCGCTGGCGGTGGAGGCACTGGCGGATCTGGAAGCCGAGGGGATCACCGTGATCCCCACCGCCCGGGCCACGGCCGTGACCATGAACCGCGATCGCATCCGCGACCTCGCCGCCAGGGAACTGGGGTTGCGTACAGCCCGCTTCGCCTATGCCGACAGCGCTGAGGAGCTGCTGGCGGCAGCCGGGCCCCTGGGCTTTCCGCTGGTCGTCAAGCCGGTGATGAGCTCCTCCGGCAAGGGCCAGAGCGTCGTGGCGGACCGCAACGGACTCCTGGCCGCCTGGGATGCCGCCCTGGCGGGCGCCCGGGGCAGCGGCGCTCGGGTGATCGTCGAGGAGTTCCTGCGCTTCGAGCTGGAGATCACGCTGCTGACGATCAAGCCCTGGCAGGGGCCCACCCTGTTCTGCCCCGCGATCGGCCACATCCAGGCGCGCGGCGATTACCAGTGCAGCTGGCAGCCGGCGGCCCTGGGGGCCCGTCAGCTGGCGGCGGCCCAGGCCATGGCCCGCAGCGTCACCGATGCCCTCGGCGGGGCCGGTCTGTTCGGGGTGGAGTTCTTCCTGTGCGGCGAACCGGGGCGGGAGGAGGTGGTGTTCTCGGAGCTGTCGCCCCGTCCCCACGACACCGGCCTGGTGACGCTGGTCGGCCAGAACCTGAGCGAGTTCGAGCTGCATCTGCGGGCGGTGCTGGGTCTGCCGATCCCGGCGATCCGCTCGCTGGGGCCCGCCGCCAGCCGCGTGATCCTGGCCGACGATCAGGGTGCGCCGGTGCGCTTTGAAGGGGTGGCAGAAGCGCTGGCGGAGCCGGAGACGCAGGTGCTGCTGTTCGGCAAACCCGAAACCCGGCCGGGACGGCGCATGGGGGTGGCCCTGGCCCGCGGCGACAACGAAGCCGAGGCCCGCCGCCGGGCCGATGCGGCGGCGGCGCGGATCCGCTGCCGGTCCGGTCACTGACGCATCCCCCCTGGTGCGGACCGGATTCGGACCGTAACCTTCGCCCAGCCCGAGAACCGATGGCACAGGCTGCCCCCGCATCGAAATCATCCGGCCGCCCACGCGGGCGACGCGACCGCCCGGCCAGCGCCGCTGGTCGCGAGCCAGCCGGCGGTCGTACGGGCAGGGCCGAGGTGCCGTCTCTGCTGATCCGGCGCCAACGCCAGCGAGCCACCGCCCGGCGCCGCGGCGTGTTTCTGGTCCCATTCAGCCTGGGGCTGGCCCTGGGCGGGGCTCTGGGCTGGGCCGTGGCCACGCCCCAGGCGCTGCTGCTCGCCCGCCAGCTGCCCGGCGCCTGGCAGAACCTCTGGCATGGCCCCCGCAGCCTGGCGGCGATCCTCAATCCCTTCGCCAGTGGTCAGCACCGCATCCTGGTGCTGGGCCGGGATCGGGTGGGCGACAACACCGATGTGATGTTCACGGTGCAGATCCGCGATGGCGTCACCCGCATCACCCAGGTTCCCCGCGATACCTTCGTGGAAACAGCATCCCTGGGTGCGGTGAAGGCCAACTCCCTGTTCGCCCTCACGGGTGTGGCGGGAACCAAACAGGAAGTCGGCCGCTTGATCGGCGCGCCGGTGGATCGCTACTTCAAGCTCAATCTCGATGCCGTGGCCAGGATGGCCGATGCGCTCGGCGGCGTCGAGGTGCTTGTACCCAAGCGGATGCATTACATCGACAATGCCCAGGGTCTGTTCATCGATCTTCAGCCCGGCCTGCAGGTGCTGCGCGGCGAGAGCCTGGAGGGATTCCTGCGCTTCCGTCACGACGAACAGGGCGATCTCGGGCGCATGGAGCGCCAGCGGCTGGTGCTGGCGAAGGTGTTTGCCAAGCTGGTTCAGCCCGCCACCCTGACCCGGCTGCCCGAGCTGATCCAGATCGCCGGCAGCGACATTCTCACCGATCTGTCGCCCCTGGAGCTGAGCCAGCTGCTGGCGGCTCTGGCGACCACAAAGCTGAGCAGTGAGCGGCTGCCGGGGCGTCTCTACTGGCAGGACGAGCTGAGTTACTGGATGCCCGATTCCAACCGGGACCATCCCAGCGGCAGCGGCGACGAGCCGCGCTGAACCCAGGGCTGATTCAGACTCGGCGCGTGGGCTGCGGCTGAAGCGCAGGGGTCAAGCCGCGCTCCTGGCCGCGCCCGGGGTGCTGAGGCTGATGCATGACGCCCGTATCGCGCGCGCCTGGCGCAACGCAACCGGCAGCACTTTGAAGCGGCCCTGGCGCTGAACCCGGCGCAGCGGCCTGCGCCGCCGAGGCCCCGGGGCTGCCACAGCGCCCGGATCCGCCCTCACAGGGGCGGCCGAACCAGATGCTGCCGCGAGGCCGCCGCGAGGCCGCCGCAGGATCCCGCCCGCTCGGCGCCGGCGTCGCCGCGGCCCGGCCGGCCTGCGCAGGCCAGCCGGGCCGGTCGGCAGCGGCCGATCGGTAGCGGCCGGTCAGCAGCGGCGGCCAGCCCGGGCCTGGTTCAATCGATCGATCGGGACGCCTCCACCAGCGGCAGGCTGGTGTGGCCCCAGCCCAGCGGTGCCAGCAGCGGCGCCGCCCCCGGCGCCGGCCGGGCGGCGGCATCAGCCTGGAAGACGGCCTCGGTCCAGGCGAGCATCAAGGCCGTGAGTGGCGCGGCGACGGCACCGCGGGGGGCGCGCAGATTGAAGTGATCCCCACCGCGCACCAGCACCAGCTGGTGGCCCTGCCGAGCCGGCTGGATGAAGCGCTCGATCGCCTCCGGACCGGAAGGCACCACCCAGTCGTGGCTGCCGCTGACCAGCAGCGCCCGCGCCTGCATGGTCGCGGCCGCGCCGGTGTCGAAGATCAGATGCAGCGGTGGGCTGACCGCTGCGACACCGATCACGCGCCGATCGGCCAGATCGGCGCCAGCGGCGGCGCTGAGGAAGCTGCACTGCAGCACCCAGCTGAGGTTGCGATCCGGATCGTGGAGGTCATCGCAGCGCTGCCGCAGTTGCAGCGAACCGGGTCTGGCGCCGGCCAGCTGCAGCGCCGTGGTCGCTCCCCAGGAATGGCCGAGGACCACCACCCGCTCGGTGCGGACCCCCTGCAGCCCGGGGATGGCCCCGGCCGCCACGGCATCGATCAGGGCGGTGATGTCGAGCGGGCGCAGGCGCAGTTCATCGGGGGACGGCGGTGCGGCCTGGCCGGAGAGCATCGCCTGCTGCTGCTGACGGTCGCTGCCGGGGTGGTGGGGAAGCAGCACCGTGTAGCCCCTGCCGGCCAGCCGATCGGCCCAGCCCTCGAAGCTGACCGGTCCATCCCAGAGGCCATGGGAGATCAGCACCAGCCGGCCGTTGGCCGCCTGCTCGGGAGCGACCAGTTCGAACAGGAGCGGTGCGGCGCGATGCCGCACGGGCAACTGCAGGCTGCGGCTGCTGATCGGCAGCCAGGGACCTGTGCTGAGCGCTGGATTGATGCTCACCGCCGGCAGCTGATCGACCAGCGCCAGGCCGCGACGCTGCTGCTGCTGCAGACGGCTGATCACCAGCAGGGCCTGTTCGAGATCGATCGAGGCGACCTGACCGGGCAGGGCCTGCAGCAACGACAGGATGGTGAGCGGCTGATCGGGCGGCAGGGCGCGGAGGGCAGCGGCGAGAAGCCCGCCATCGCTGTCGGGGGGCAGGCCCTCCACCTGAATCAGGGCCGAGGCCAGCAGCAGCAGCTGGCTGAACAGGGGTGTGCCGATCGCATGGTTGAGCACATCGCGGGTCTGGATCGGCAGCGGCGTGGCCAGCAGCCGGCGGATGTTGCTGGAGAGCTCGCCCCCGCTGGCCTGGTCGAGCTGGGCCAGATCACTGCTGCCGCTCAGCACCCCGCTCTGGCGGGCCAGGTCGTCGACCCTGATGCTGAAGCTGGTTCTGAGCAGGGGCAGCTGCACCACGAGGCGTTCCAGGGCCCGGGCCGGCGCGCCGCCCGCCAGCACCGCCATGGCCAGCAACAGCGGCACCGCCATGGGGCGAATGCCGCCCCAGCCGGCGAGGCCGGCCCGACCCGGCAGGGCAGGGCAGGGCAGCCGCCCCGGGGATGCGGGCGATCGCGACCGGGAGGCCATCAGGCGGCCAGCGGCAGCGGCGGGTGCTGGGCCAGCACCTGCCTGAGATAGCGACCGGTGTGGCTGCTGGGATGCTCCGCCACCGCCTCGGGCGTTCCCGTCACCACGACCTGCCCGCCCCTGTCGCCCCCCTCCGGACCCAGATCAATGATCCAGTCAGCGCAGCGAATCACATCAAGATTATGCTCAATCACCAGGATCGAGTTGCCCTTATCCACCAGTCGCTGCATCACATCCATCAGCTTGTGTACATCATAGAAACTCAGCCCGGTGGTGGGCTCATCAATCAGATACAGGGTCTTGCCGGTGGCGCGTTTGCAGAGCTCACTGGCCAGCTTGACCCGCTGGGCTTCGCCGCCGGAGAGGGTGGGGGCGGGCTGGCCCAGCTTGATGTAGCCGAGACCCACATCCACCAGGGTATGCAGGCGATCGGCAGCCTGAGGGATGGCGCTGAACACCTCGGCGGCCTGCTCCACCGTCATCTCCAATACATCCGATATCGTGTGACCGCGATAGCGGACCTGCAGGGTTTCGCGGTTGTAACGAGCGCCCTTGCACACATCACATTGAACATAAACATCAGGCAGGAAGTTCATCTCAATCACATTGACGCCCTGGCCGCTGCAGGCTTCGCAGCGCCCACCCTTGACATTGAAGCTGAACTGGCCGACCTGATAGCCGCGGGCCTTGGCCTCCACCGTGGCGGCGAACACCTGGCGGATCGGATCAAACGCACCGGTGTAAGTGGCTGGATTTGAGCGGGGCGTGCGACCGATCGGGCTCTGATCGATCACAATCACCTTGTCGATCGCCTTGATGCCGCGCAGTTCGCGCAGGCCGGCGGGGAAGGGAACCTTCAGCCCCAGCCGATGCTCCAGCGCCGGATGCAGGAGCTCATTCACCAGGGTGCTCTTGCCGCTGCCGCTCACCCCGGTCACGCACACCAGGCGACCGAGCGGAATCTCCACATCGATGTCGTTGAGATTGTTGCGGCTGCAGCCGATCAGGCTGAGACGACGACTGACGGCATCGCGGCGCTGGGATGGGGTGGGGATCGACCGGCGTCCGCTGAGATAGGCGCCGGTGAGCGACTCATCGGCCGACAGCAGATCCTCAAGACTTCCCTGGGCGACGATGTGGCCGCCATGCACCCCCGCACCCGGACCGATATCCACCAGATAGTCGGCGGCGCGAATTGTATCCTCATCGTGCTCCACCACGATCAGCGTATTGCCCAGATCGCGCAGCTTCACCAGGGTCGCCAGCAGGCGATCGTTGTCGCGTTGATGCAGGCCGATGCTCGGTTCATCGAGCACATACAACACACCGGTGAGCCCGGCGCCGATCTGGGTGGCCAGGCGGATCCGCTGGGCCTCGCCGCCGCTGAGGGTCATCGCCGGCCGATCGAGGCTGAGATAATCCAACCCCACATCCAGCAGAAAGCGCAGGCGCATGCGGATCTCGCGCAGCACCAGATCACCGATCTGGATCTGGCGGGGCGAGAGCAGGGGTGGCTGGCCCTCGCTGCTGCCCACGCCCATTAGTGCCTCGATCCGGGCCAGGCTCTCGCCGACGCTGACGCCGGTGAGTTGCTGAATGGCATAGGGACCCACCCGCACCGCCAGGGCCTCAGGCCGCAGGCGCAGGCCGCGGCAGCTGGAGCAGGCCACCAGGTCCTGGAACTTCTCCAGTTTCTGACGCACCGCCTCCCCACCGGCCTCACGCAGCTGCCGCTCCAGAATCGGTAGGATTCCCTCAAAGGGCCGCAGATAAGACTGGGATTTGCGATAGCGACTATCCGCCTGGATCGGGATCGGCTCGCCGCTGCCATGAAGCAGCACCTGGCGCTGGTCATCGCTGAGGGCATTCCAGGGAGTCTTGATCTCAAAACCATAGGCTTCTGCTACTGAATAGAGAAGGGAGAAGTAGTAAGAGTTATCCTTGTCGCTCCAGGGGGCAATCGCCGCATACACGGGCAGGCTGGGATCGGGAATCACCCGCTCAGCGGTGAAGGTGCGCAGAAAGCCGATGCCGTGGCAATCGGAACAGGCGCCATAGGGGCTGTTGAACGAAAACAGCCGCGGCGACAACTCCTCCATCACCGCGCCATGCTCCGGGCAGGCAAAGTTCTCGGAATAGAGCCGCTCCCGCTCCAGCTCAGCCGGCAACTCTTCACCGGCCTTGGGCACCACCTCCACCAGGGCCAGCCCCTCGCCGCGCTTGAGGGTGGTGCGCAGCGAATCGGTGAGTCGCTCCTGGATGCCTCGACGCGCCACCAGGCGATCGACCACCACCTCAATGTCGTGGGCCTGGTTCTTGTCGAGCTCGATGTTGTCGGCCAGTTCGCGCACCTCGCCATCGATGCGCACACGTGCAAACCCCTCGGCCACCAGGGCGCTGAGCAACTTCACATGGCTCCCCTTCTTGCCGCGCACCACCGGTGCCAGCAACTGATAGCGGCAGCCCTCCGGCAGGGTGAGGATCTGATCGACCATCTCGTCGATGCTCTGGGGCCGGATCGGCCGGTCGCACTGCGGGCAGTGGGGCTCACCGGCGCGGCCGAACAACAGCCGCAGATAATCCTGCACCTCGGTGACGGTACCGACGGTGGAGCGAGGATTGTGGCTGGTGGATTTCTGATCGATCGAAATCGCCGGCGACAGGCCTTCGATCGCATCCACATCCGGCTTGTCCACCTGGCCGAGAAACTGACGCGCATAGGCCGACAGGCTCTCGACATAGCGGCGCTGCCCCTCGGCGAAGATCGTGTCGAAGGCCAGGGAACTCTTGCCGCTGCCACTGACGCCGGTGAACACCACCAGCCGATTGCGCGGAATCGTCAGGTCGATGTTGCGCAGGTTGTGCTGACGGGCCCCACGCACCCGGATCACATCCTCCAGGCTGGCACCGCTCAGGGTGCGGGCTACGGGGTCAGCGGGCATCCGGCCAGATCGGCAGCAGATCACTGTAGGGGCGCCATGCGGTGGATCCGCCGACCCCTGCCGACAGCCTCTGCACAAGGCGCAGGCTCCAGCCCGCCCCGGTGCTCTGGGTCCCGCGCAGCGGGCCCGGTCTCAGCCGGCTGGGCAACAGATGGGGCCACCACAGCCGGTGGCCGCTCAGCGGCGGTTGGCTTCCCGGCTGGAATCGCTGCCGGTGTGATGGCCGTTGAGGTGCCGCTCGCAGGCGGCCACGGGCAGGCCGAAGGCCAGCAGCAGGGCCAGCAACAGGCCGCCACCGGCGCGGACGCAGGCAGGGGCAGCGGGAGAGCGGAACATGGCAGCCAATACAGCAACAAGCCAGAGGCAGGCTAGGCCTGGCCCTGGTGGTCCACCACCGCAGCAGCCGACCGCATCAGCAACAGGCCACATCCCCCCTGGCCTGGATGCTCTTCCGGATCCCGCCTTGCCAGCGGCTGCAGCCGGGGCTGGGGCCGGGGCTGGGGCCGGCAGCGCGGTTCAGGCGACCCGCTGGCCCAGCAGGCTGGCCGCATAGCTGCGCGCCTCGCCCGAGTCGCCGCCGGCCAGTTCCGCCAGCTCGATCTGGCGGGCACCCTGATCCTCCAGGGGCGTCACCCGCGTGTGGGTGATCCCCTCCACCACCTCCTTGCTGACGCGGAAGTGATGATCCGCCGCCGCCGCCACCAGGGGCTGATGGGTGACACAGAACACCTGGCGGGCACTGGCCAGGCGCCGCAGCAGCTCGGCCATGGCGCCACTGACCCGGCCGCTGACGCCGGCATCAATCTCATCGAACAGCAGGGTCACATGCGGATCCGCCACCGCCAGGCAGGTCTTCAGGGCCAGCAGAAACCGCGACATCTCACCGCCGGAGGCCACCTCCGCCAGCGGGGCCAGCGGTTGCCCCGGATTGGCGGAAAACAGGAACTGCACCGCATCCGCTCCCTCCTCGCTGGGGGTGGTCGCCTCGATCGCAACCGCGAAGCGCACATTGGCCAGCCCCATCGGTCGCAGGGCCTGCATCAGCTGCTGCTCCAGCCGGGCGGCAGCGGCACGACGGGCGCTGCTGAGAGCGGCATGGGCGCGATCACGATCCGCCCGGGCCTCGGCTTCGGCGCGCTCCAGGGCGGCCAGTCCGGCTTCCACACCGCCGGACAGCAGCTGCTGGCGCAGCTGATCACGCCAGCTGATCAGTTCGGCCAGGCTGCCGCCATGGCGCCGCTCCAGGGCCTTGAGCTGGGCGATCCGCTCCTGCAGCTGCGCCAGGCTGGCGGGATCGCTGTCCAGGCTGGCGCCATAGCGGTCGAGGTCGCGGCTCAGTTCCTGCAGCTGAATCAGGGCCTCGTCGCAGCGGCCCGCCAGTTCCTGCAGCGAGGGGTCGAGCAGCTGCATCTGGGTCAGCTCCGCGCTGCAGGCGGCCAGGTGATCGAGCACCGCAGGGGCCTCCTCAGGCCCATCCAGCAGCCGTGCGAGCAACGCCATCACCCCCTCCTGCAGCCGCACGCCATGGGCGAGGCGGTTCTCCTCCAGCTGCAGGCGCTGCCGCTCCTGCGGATCCTCCAGGGCCGCGGCCTCGAGATCCTCCAGCAGCTGCTCCTGCTGCTGGCGCTGCTGCTGCTGCTGCTGCCAGCCGGCCCGGGCCTCCTGCAACGCCGTGGCGGCCTGGCGCCAGCGGCGAAAGGTGCTCACCCCAGCGCCGCACAGCGCCTGCAGTGCCTCCCCGGCATAACGATCCAGCCAGCGACGCTGCTGGCCGGGGCGAGCCAGCTGCTGGCTCTGGCCCTGCACGGTGAGATCGAGCAGCAGCGGGCGCAGCTCCAGCACCTGGGCGCGGCTGACCGCCACGCCGGCGATGCGATGGCGACTGTTGAGACGCCCTCGCTGCAGCCGCCAGTCGCGGCTGAGCAGCAGCTCCGGCGCCGCGGCCGCCAGTTGCTGCTGCGCCAACCAGGCCTGCAGGGGTGGCGTGAGCGTGAAGCTGGCCTCAACGCGGCCGCCCTCGCAGCCCGGCCGCAGCAGCCGCGCCGCCTGGGCACCCTGGGCACCACCCAGCAGGGCGTCGAGGGCATCCAGCAGGATCGATTTGCCGGCCCCGGTCTCGCCGGTGAGCACGGTAAGACCCGGGGCAAAGCAGAGCTCCAGGCGTTCGATCAGGGCGATGTTCTCAAGGCGGAGTCCGGTGAGCACCCTGACCTCGGGGGTGATGTTGGGTCCGGATCGACCGTAGCGACCACGAACGACATTCCAGGTGAAGGAAAGGGCGGCCCCATCGTTGGCCCTGGCCCGGTGCTGCGCTGACCGCTGACCCTTGGCGGCGCCACCTGGCTGGCGGCCAGGGCGGCCTGACAGCAGTAGAGATCCGAGCTGCGGCCAGGCCCGACCCCGGCCCGGCCCGGTGGCGCCAGCTGGGATGGGACGGGGCCGGCAGCGCCGCCCCCGGGCAACAGGCAACAGAGCGTTGCCGGGAGTCGGCGATGGATCGCAGCCACAGGTAGCGTGTCGAGGCGTAGTACGGCTGAGCGCATCCGGTCCGCGCCGCACCGGAGCTGTTCTGCTGTTCCTACGCCACTGGGAACCGCTGGTGCAGCCGGGTCGCCGGCTTCAGACTGGTTTCCACCAAACCAATCCGGATCCATGTCGGGCATCAATCACTGGAGTATCACCTTGAGTAGCCGTCGCAGCCGACGTCCTCGCTGGCTGACTGTCAATGGTGATCTGAGTTCCAATCCGGCCCAGGCCCTGCGGCTGGTCTGCCCGGAGGTGGCGGCCCAGCGTGTGCAGGATTATCTGCGTCTCTGGGGACGACCGATTGAGTTGATTGAGCGCTTTCGCCTCGTTCCTTCACCGCCCTGCCCAGCGCCGATCCCAGAGCCACTCTGCCGCTTTCAGTCTCGCTGGCGGGCGGTATGTTGTGATGTATTTCTACCTCCTGCTGGTCCATATTCTGGCCGGGGGTACGCAGAGAACCGGATGGAAGAGATTGGCGATCAGCGCAATGTCGTTGCCGCAGTTTCCAGGCACGTTCCGCATCGCCTCCAGGGGGTAGTTCTGCGTTTCGCTGGTGGAATCGAGCATCTCGAGGCTGAGCATCCGGTGCAGTGACTGTCGTCGCCCCTGGCGCAGCTGCGGCGCCAGGGCGCTGCCGCCCACCATGCCCCACCCCTGCTGAGCAAAGGCCAGCAGCCACAGCGGACGATGGGGTGGTGAGGCCGCCAACCGCGACGCCAGCTCCAGCAGCGCCGCCACGCCACTGGCGTTGTCGTCGGCGCCGGGAGAACCCCCCAGCGGCCCGTCGCAGTGGGCGCTCACCGGCAGCAGCTGCCGTTCCGGCCTCTTGCCAGGCAGGCACAGGATCAGGTTCACCCCGGCATCACCGCCGTGCTCAAACTGGTGCTGCTGCACCGGCGCGAACGGCTCCGGTCGCTCCAGCAGCCGGCTGCTCACGCTGCGCAGCCCCAGTTCACCCCAGTGGGCGTGGCGCGGCACCACCAGCCAGTCCCGATCGGCCCGCAGTCGTTGCTCGACACCGCGATTGCACAGACCTCGATCGCTGTTCCTCCCGGCCGCCTCGCTGCTGATGCATGCCAGCCTCCCGTCGGCAATGCGTTCAGCCCCTGCTGGCGAACCGGCCCGCTGCCAGCCGGCCGGGCTGGCCTACACGTACCAGCCCACGCCTTCGAACTGATACTGCCAGCCGTTGGGCAGCAGTGTCGGCTGCGCCAGGGCGGCAGTGAGATCGTTGGCGTATTGGGCGCCGACGCTATTGCTGATCACAGTTTTCACCTCGGCAAGATCGGAGCTGTAGAAATGAACTCCCTTGTGCGCATTGTAGAAGCGATAGACAGGATTATCCATGCCGAACTGAGAAATTGTAGACACTCGGTAGGAGGCTCCTTCGTATTGATAGCCCCAGCCGGTAGCCAGCAGTTGCTTGCCGGCGGCATTGCTGAGGTCGTAGTCACCGCCAACACTGTTGCGAATCACACGGAGCGCCTCGTCGGAGTTCGCGGTCGCAAAATGGCTGCCTTTGCTCGGATTGAAGAAACGATGCAGGGCGGCGCCTTGGGTCTCCAGGGCCTGATAGGCAACTCCTTCAAAACGGTACCCCCAGCCACCGGTGATCGGATCGGGAGCGGCGGGATTGCCATTGAGACTGGCATAGTTGACCCCAGAAGCATAGGAATTGCCGATGACAAAATCACGCTCGGCCTCGCTGTTGGTAAAGAAGTGCGAGCCGTTGCGATAGAAGCGATACACGGGTGAGCGCGGTGCCTCCGCCAGAGCACCCGGATCGCGGATCTCACCATTCACCACCCCATCCAGATCGCCCCTGGCGCCATCGCGCAGGTGAATGCGCAGCCGATCCACCAGGCCATTGCTGTTGCGATCAAGCAGTTCAGCACCGAGATCTGTGGCCGGGTCATAGGTGAAGTCAAACGCCTCGCCGGTATTGGGGTTGATCTTCACATAGGCATTGGCCCTGACCTCAGTGGAGAGATCAATCTCCACCGTCACCGCCTGCAGCGAGCTGGTCCTGACGCTGAAATCAAGGAAGGCGGCGTTGTCGATGCTGACAGTGGTGTTGGAGGAATCGTTGCTGTAGAAGCGATAACGATCCAGCAACTGCCGCGCCGCCTCGCTCCAGGGCGTCTGCGGTGTCACCAGGGCCAGGCTGCGACGCAGGAAAGCACCACTGAACTCCAGCGGCTGTCCCTGATCATCCTGCAGTGTCAAGCTGCCCAGCTCCGATTCGAGGCGAATGGTTCCATCCGTATCCCGTTGCAGCTGGGCGAGGGTGGTGAAACCATAAGAGAGGGCAGCATTCAGACCCGCCCAGGGATTGCCAAAAAGATCGACAAAGGGCTGCCCCTCGCTACTGATCTGGAAACTGCGGCCTGCCGGCAGCGCTGGCTCCAGCGCAAAGCGAACCTCATGGCCTGTGATCACGGCCGTCTGTGGGTCGAGCGAGCGCACCACACTGCCGTCGCTGGAGCGAATGATCAGGCTGCCTGTACCCGGCAGCACCGACTCCGAAAACCGCAGCGTCAACGGCGAATCAGTATTGGCTTGTTCGCCCAGCTGCAGCTGCAACAGCGTCGGTGGCAGGCCATCACTGCTGATGGTTCCCAGCACTGGCGCGGTAGTGCCAATCGTATAGCCGTTGCCAGCTTCAAGGGTGAGAATAATGGTTTCATCCGTCTCGATTTCATTATCGACGCTGGGATTCACCGTGACCGTGGCGACGGCAGAACCGGCGGCAAACACGACGGTTTTGATGCTGCCATTGGCATCGATGCCGCTGTAATCAGTGCCGAGGCTGGCGCTGCCACCGACACTGTAATTGACCGTCAGGGCATTGGTGGCGGGGCCGGTGCGGGTGAAGGTGTAGACCAGTCCCGTGTCCGCAAGCTCACGAATTGAGCCAGGAGATACCGCCAAAGAAATGAGAACACCCTCAACGGGCTGTGTGGCACTTGAATATATGTATTCTTCGGACCCAGACTGATCAAGATAAGCGGCGGTCACCGTGATAACCTTGCCAACCTCCGCTTGGGTCAACTCATAGGTGTTGCCAGTAGCCGCAGTGATATCCATGCCATCGGCTTTCCATTGGTAGCGAATGGCCCCGCTGCCGCTGGCGGGAATGCCATCGAGATCGGCAATCGTATTGGTTGCAGTGAGTATTTCTCCCTGGAAGGTTGCGCCCGAGATCATGACTGAGCCAGTCGGTGCGTCATTGATATTCGCGACCGCACTGGTAGCCGCTGATGTCACTGATTCGGCCGTGCCGCCATTGTCGGTATAGGAGGCAGTGACGGTGATGGCCTTATCAACAAGCGCCTGGGTAAGCAGCAGGCTGCTACCGGTCGCGCCCGTGATGACCGTGCCATCCGCCCTCCATTGATAAGTGATCGCACCCGAGCCAGAAGTGGGAATGCCATCGGCATCGACCAATGTGTCGGCGACAGTGAGCCTCTGGCCCTGGGTTGCGGTGCCGCTGATCGTGACCGAGCCTGTCGGTGCCTCATTGATGTTGCTGACGGCCAGAGTGAAATCAGCCGACACGGATGTGCTGCCGGGCAGGGCTGGATCGCTGGCGGCAACGCTGACGGTGTAGGAGGCTTTGGTTTCGAAGTCCAGGGTGGTGCCGGCCTTGAGGAACAGCTCAGTGCCGCTGATCTCGAAGCTGGCAACATCAGCGCCGGAGAGGGTGATCGACACCGTGCCAATGCCGTCATCACTGATCACGATGTCAGCCACCTTGATCCGGCTGACGATGCTGGTGTTCTCGGCCAGGGAGGCGAGGGTGGTGGTGAAGCTCAGAGCGGAAGGCGGTTCATTCACATCGATGGCTGATCCGATCACACCCGGATCCACGATGATGCCGTTGGCAATACCATCCCCGTCCCAGTTGTCGCCATCGGTGAGATTCAAGCGCAGGGTCACCAACTCACCGTTGTCACGATTACCATTGTTGTTAGTATCCTTAAGCACGTAGCTGTACAGCGGATTGCCGGAAGCATCCAGATAGTCTTGGAAATTGAGAACGGCTGGATCGTAATTGAACTTGTAGTAGGCAGCCTTGGAGAGATCGGTTGGCAGGAAGCGACTCACATTGGTCGGCAGGAGGATGTCCACCGTCGTCGTGGAACCCGGCTCCACACCACTCACCGTCATCGACAGGGGATCGGCGACTGACTGGAAGCTACCCACAGCATTGTTCAGGGAGGCCTCCTTGAGCGTGCCATCAGCCTGCGGAACCATGATGGTGCCCTTATCATCTCTACCCAGCACTTCCACACCGCCGATTTTGGCATCTCCCGCCCCAATGATCGCGCCAAAATCCTCAGGCTTGGCATCACCCCCTTGTTGAAAGACTTCGCTGGCACCGAAAGGTAGTGCTGCAACGTTGGGCGCGTTGAAATCGAGATCTTTGACATCATCCGGAAGTTGATTCTTGATCTGCTCAGCCTTGGCCTGCACATCCGCCGCCAGGCCCTTGGGCTGGGTCGGGTCAACCGCCGAATTTCCCGTAATCTGCTCCAGTACACCCTGGGGAATGAAGACAGTACGGGTCAGCTTCGCCGCTCCCTTGTTGGCTCCCGTACCACTCGTCAAGCTCACGGTCAGGAGGTTTTCGCCCTCGACGAGAGCCTTGTAGTCGTTCTCTTTGAGCCTGTAACTCCAGGTGTCGTCGCCAGCTTGGATGGTGACCTCTGGCATCCGCACCCTATTGCCGATGGTCAGCGTGATCTGGGTGTCTGCGCTGCTGATCGTGCCGGTCAGCACCACGCCTCCCGCGGCATTGCGCTCGCTGGCAGTCAGAACATCATCGCCCGCCACTGGATCAAAGGTGCCGGTGGCGGGTGGAGGTGGAGCGGTCGTGACGCGCACCACCTCGGTGTAAAGTGTCGCTTCAAAACTTTGGGAGTCTTTATAGCTGATCTTGACACGTAAGCCGGATCCAGCATCGCCTTGGATCGTCCGATATTCAGAATTGGTTGCACCGGGGATGTCCTGCCATTGGCCCTGACCAAAACGCTGCCACTGGTAGTTGATCACCCCGTTGGTATCAATGCCATCGGGATCTGCAAATGGAGGCGTCACCCGCAACGTAGCGCCCGCGATAAAGCCATCGGCCGAGTCACTGGAGATGGGATCAAGCTTGCCCACGCCGTTGTCGACGGCAATGACGGAAAGCTCGCTGCCTTGCTCTGCTCCATTAACTACCACCCTGACCAGCTTGCCGCCCATCGCGTCCGTGGTCCGAAGCGTCGCCTCGCTGGCAGCAGCTACCTGCGTCCAGATAAGACCATTATTACTCAACATTTGCCACTGGTAAGTAGCCACCTCAGTATTGAAATACTCCACCTCCTTGCGCTCCGCCAGGCTGCCCAGCACCGGTGCTGTCGACTCCGAAATAACCGTTTCCGGCGTACCTTGGCCATCGGTATAAGTCAGCATGAGCCGCACGCGCGCGCCGGCCTGCGACGGTGTCAGCACGAACGTTGCAGCAGTCGCCCCGGTGATGTCGGACCAACTGTCCGCACGGCCGGTCACGGAGGATTGCCACTGAAGCGCGAAGTTACCCAGAGCGTCGGCGTCAACGATCCTGGTGGTGTCCGCCGTCAGCGATTGTCCAACCAGCAAATAGCCCTTCAGACCGATGATGCCGCTGGGCGCGTCATTAATATTGGCCACCGCTGCCGTTGCACCACTTGCTACCTGCTCGCGACTGTTAAAGCCATCGCTGTAAGACGCTTCCACCGTGATGGTCTTGCCGACATGCGCCTGCGTCAGCGTGAGCGCACTGCCTGTACCAACGACCTCCTGTCCGGCTTTCCACTGGTAGCTGACAGTGCCCAATCCATCAGCATCAGCCAGCGTGTTCGACACTGTCAGTGTCTGTCCCTGCGTGGGCGTGCCGCTGATCGTCACATCTCCCGCGGGCAGATCATTGATGTTGGTGACGGGGCCCACCGCCGCCGAGCTGATACCTGAGGGTGTCCCCTGGCCATCGATATAACTCATGTCCACCGAAATTGTCTTGCCCACCTGGGCCTGCTCCAAGGTCAGGGTCGACGTCGTCGCCCCTGCTATGGCCACTCCGTCAGCAAACCAACGAAATACCACTGTGGACTCGTTGATGCTCTCGTTGTCCACAATTGCGTTGCGGAATGCCGTCAGCTCATCGTCCTGCTGAAGATTCGTCGCGACCACGTCACCGTTGCGAATGACCAGATTACCGCTGTTGGGTTGTGACGACGCGGAAAATACTGCCACCGTCTCGGCGCTGAGCACCGTCTCCAGCGTGCCATCCAAGTCGGTGTAGACCACCTCGGCGATGATCTTCTTACCCACTTCATTGAGCCCCAAAGTCAATGTCGAAGATGTGGCATCTGAAATCGCTGTGCCATCGGCCAGCCAGCGAATACCGAACGTATTCTGATTAGGCAATCCATCCAAATCCTTCAGCCCTACCGTCGAGAGTGTCAGCGTGCGCCCCTCCCCGGCCGTACCACTAATAACTACTCTGCCCGACGGTGTATCATTAATGTTAGCAACGGGCTCCGTTGCGACACTTGCTACTTGCTCGCGAGTGTTGAAGCCATCAGAATAGGACGCTTCCACCGTGATGGTCTTGCCGACATGCGCCTGTGTGAGCGTGAGCGCACTGCCCGTGCCAACGACCTCCCGTCCGGCCTTCCACTGGTAGCTGACAGTACCCAATCCATCAGCATCAGCCAGCGTATTCGACACCGTCAATATCTGTCCTTGCGTGGGCTCGCCACTGATCGTTAGCACACCCGTGGGCGCATCATTGACATTGGCCACTGGTCCTACCACATTGGTGGACAGCACCCGCTCCGCTGTACCGCCTTGGTCGGTGTAACGCACCACCGCAGAAATGTTTCTACCTACTAAGGATTGGGTCAGCTGCAGTATCGTACCCGTAGCTGCATTGATATCCGCACCATCGGCTCGCCACTGGTATTGCTTGATCGTACCATCCAGACCATCAGTATCCGTAACTTGATCGTCCAGGCTCAGCGCCTGCCCTTGACTGGGATCACCGATAATTCTCAGAGAGCCGCTAGGAACATCGTTCACATTGATCACCTTCGGAGCTAGATCGATCACATCGCCTTGGCGATAGGAATATACCGTCTCCTGTGTACCGCCTAAATCAGCGTAAGTCACATCGACGCCGACGCGCTTATTCACTTGCCCTTGCCCGAGCGTCAGCCTGTCAGAAGTTGCATTAACGATATTCAACCAGTTCTGACCGTCATCTGAAGATTCCACCCACTGAAACTGGAAGCGGCTCAAGTCTGTAGCAACCCCATCCTCATCCACGATGGAGCCGATCACCGCCTGCAGCGTACGACCTTCGACCATGCCGCCAATGATGTTGATGCGGCCCCGCGGTATATCGTTGACATTCGCCACTGCAGCGGTGGCTGCTGATGTCACCGACTCGGCTGTGCCGCCGGCGTCGGTGTAGGCGGCAGTAACTGTGATCGCCTTGCCCACCAGCGCCTGGGTGAGCAGCAGGCTGCTGCCAGTGGCACCAGGGATCGCCGTGCCGTCGGCCTTCCACTGATAGGCAATGGCGCCCGAACCTGAGCCGGGAATGCCATCGGCATCGGCGAGGGAGTTGGCAGCGGTGAGGGTCTGGCCCTGGG
>Ga0172372_10001051_pt1 | contig 42695 bp, 19 predicted proteins | sample LakKiv5m_2_FD_114544 | JGI IMG/M metagenome (GOLD analysis project Ga0172372, IMG submission 114544) | Freshwater microbial communities from Kabuno Bay, South-Kivu, Congo - kab_092012_9.5m | ecosystem: Environmental > Aquatic > Freshwater > Lake | place: Democratic Republic of the Congo...
ATGGCGTAACGCCAGACACCGCCGCGGGGACGGAAGCGGATGTTGTCATAGACCTCGCCGTCGTAGACGAGGGTGCCGACCCAGAAGTATTCGTCCCCGTGGCTGCGGTCGCGCCAGGTGGCGTCTTCGACGTCCTGCTTCCGGCCGAGGAGGTGGTACACCGGGAGGCGGTTCATCTCGTTGGAGGAGACTGTGAAGGACTGTCCCGGGGCGCCCGCGGCGCCGGGGCGGACGGCGCCCGTCCACGCGGGAACGCCGTCATAGGTGAAGTAGGCGAAGTTCCGGCCCGCGTCGTCGGCGTAGGGCACGACGACGCTTGCACCGCGGCTGTCGGTGGCGCGGATGCGATACCGGATGAGGTGGCGGTGGGTCTGGGTGGTACCGGGAATGACGGCGGCGAAATTGTTGTCGCCCGCGACCGCATCGCCCGAAAGGCCGGCGTCGTTCATGGCGACAGGCGTCCAACCGGTCAGGTAGGCGGGTGAATCAGAGCGGATGTATTGGCCGGGGCGGACGACCTGGTATTCGAGTTGGACAGAGGCGATTCCATCGGGATCCGTGGCTCGGATGGAGATAACAACGGGTTGGCCGGAGCGGGGTTGCTGGGGAGTGTGGGAGACCTGTCGCAATGCGGGCGGGGCATTGGTGGCGAAGACGCGGTTGACGATTCCGGGCGTGGGTCCTTGTCCGGTGGTGCCGCCGATCAAGGTCAGGCGGCAATCGAAGAAGCAGTCGGAGCTGCCACCGATGCTGGTGTTGGCGACCTGGACGGCGATGACGTTGCCGGTGGCGAGCAGCAGCCCGGCCGGGATGGAAACCTCGATGGGTTCGTAGGCGTTGCTTTCGCGGACACTGGTGGAGACGCCGTTGAACGGGACTTCGGCGGTGGTCATCTCGCGGGCGAGGATGAGGGTGCCGTTGATCCACACCTTGAAGCCATCGTCGAACAGGGCCTCGATGCGGGCGCGCCGGTAAGGCTCGGAACCGACCGCATCGAACGTCCGGCGGAGGTAGAAGGTGGAGTAGTTGTTGCGCATGTCGGACAGGCGCGTCCCGCCGGTGGTGGCCTCGCCGAGGACGTCGGGGTCGTACCCGACCGGGGCTGGGCCGGAGGACCAGGTGGAATCGTTGAAGGCCACGGCGCGCCAGGCGCTGGTGGGGGCGGAAGGTTCGTTGGTGCCCTTCCGGTAACGCCAGGTGCTGGCGGCAGTGAGCAGGGGAAGATCGGGAACCTGTCCGGCGGCGGCGGTGGAAGCTCGCCAGTGGCCGCCGAGGGTGTTGTCGAGGGACGGGTGGATCAGTTCGATGGAATTGCCGGGGGCATCGCCCACGGTGGGCCAGGGAAAGCCCAGTTCGAAGTTCACGCGGTCGACTTCGTTGCCGGTGCCATCGAGCAGTGTGACGGTTTCTCCACGGCCGCTCAGCCGGCCGGACCACGGGCCGAGGGCGGAGGCGAATCCGAACTTCTGCTGCAGCGCGGCGGGATCCTGGGCGAGCACCAGGAAGGCACGTGGTGGGATGGTGGTGGTCGCTGGAATGACGAACTCCACGGCCCCGGACAGTTGCCAGCCTCCAATGTTCACGGCCACGGCGTCGTCATTGAACAGTTCGATGAACTCGACGCGTTCCTGATCGATGTCGGGCGCTGCGTGGATCTCGTTGATGACGATCGCCGCGCGGAGCGTGGGGATGAGGGAAAGGAAGGCCAGACCCAGGAGGGCCAGGATGAGGCGGGCAATGGACGCGGACATAGGAATGCGCGAGGACGGCAGCATGTGGGGAGTGCCCGCTAACAATGCAGGAACTTCATGCGTTCAGCAAATCCCGGGCCACGTGGACGTCGCCGCCCCGGTCGTTAGTGGGGAGGCGATGTCCTCATCGCCGTGGAGAGGTGCGTTGGGAAAGGCGACGTAGACGTCGCCGCCCCGCCGCTGGGATAAGGAGGTGAAGTGATCAAGGAGCCTTCCCGAACTGGAGGCGATACCGCTCCTTGAAGGGGTTTTCGGCAGGGCCGACAGCGGATTCGTTGACGAGGTAGGGCGGGAGGCTTTCCCACCAGGAATCGAACCGACGGGTCAGGTCCTGAACCACGACCGGTTCGCGGAGGGCGAGGTTGTTCGTCTCACCAGGATCGGCGGTCACGTCGAAGAGCATCCACTTCGGGGCGCGTGCGCCTTCGGCCGACACGAGATGCCAGCGGGGGGTGCGGACAGCGGCCTGACGATATTTGGCGGTGTCCGGACTCTCTCCCTTGGCCCAGCGGCCGAAATGGGTGAACAGGGTCCGATCGGGCCAGGGCGCGTTGGGATCCTCAAGCAATGGAATGAGGCTGCGGCCTTCGACCTGGGCATCCAGTCGGGGATCGGCCTTGGCCCCGGCGATGCGGGCGAGGGTCGGGAGGAAATCGATGTGAGCAGTCAGGCCGGGGCGATCGCCGGGCACAAGGGTTCCGGGCCAGCGCCAGAGGGAGGAAGCGCGGGTTCCGCCGAGGAAGGCCGTGCCCTTCTTGCCGCGCATCCCGGCGTTGTAGCCGGCGAGGATGCCGCCGTCGGTGCCGTTGTCGTTCATGAACACCACCAGGGTTTCCCGTTCGATGCCCCATTGCTGGAGTCGGTCGAGGAGGCGCCCGACGTTGTCATCGATGTTGGCGACCATCCCGAGGAATTTGGCGGCATTGGTGTTGGCGAAATGGCCGGCGTAACGGGCCTCGTCCTCGGGGCGGACCTGGAGGGGGACGTGCGGTGCGTTGGGCGTGATGCAGGCGAAGAACGGGCGCGTTCCGCGGGCCCGTTCCATCCATGTGATGGCCTGTCCGAAGAAGACGTCGGTGCAGTATCCGCGGGTCTTCACGAAGCGGCCGTTGTGCAGGATGGCCGGATCAAAATAGGTGTTGTCGGGAGCGTCCCCGCAGGAACCGGGGAACGTCTGGCCGATGCCGCCGCCGCCATGGATGAAGACCTCGTCGAATCCGCGGCGATCGGGTTGGTAGGCGGGTTCGTCGCCGAGGTGCCACTTCCCGAAGATGCCGGTGGTGTAACCGGCGGAGCGGAGGACATCGGCGAGGGTGATGGCCGTGGGAGCGAGACGTTCGCGTTCGAGGATGGTGTGGGTGACCCCGTTGCGGAACTCGTGCCGGCCGGTCAGCAGCGCGCTGCGGGTGGGGGAACAGGTGGGGCTGACGTGGAAGTCGATGAAGCGTGCGCCCTCGCGGTGGAGGCGGTCGATGTGGGGCGTGCGGAGGACGGGGTGGCCATGGCACGAGAGGTCTCCGTACCCTTGGTCATCAGTGAGGATGAAGATGATGTTGGGACGGCGATCGGCGATCGGCGCCGCGGCGAGGCGGGGTGAGGCAGGCATCCAGGCGAGCAGGAGCGCGACGAGGAATCGGCAAGGCAGAACCGCCCGCGTGCGGCAGAGGAAGGTCAGGATCGGGGGCATGAGGTGGGGTGTTGTCGCTGGCCGTTCACGGGCGCACAAGCCGGTAGAAGGTTCCTTCGGGAGCGGTGGCCGGGAGGTCCGTGGTGGCGGAAGGGTTGGCGGTCACGGTTGAGACCCGGGTCCAATTCCGCAGGTCGAAGGATCGTTGAAGGTCGTAGGATCCGGCACCTTCACGCACGGTGATCCGGACTTGGTTCGGCGGGAGGGGGACGATGGCCAGTTGAGGACGGGTGGCCTGGACCTGGACCACGAGGGGTTGGCTGTCGGCCGTCGCGCCGAGGTTGTCCACGGCGCGTGCGATCAACCGGTGGCTACCCACGGTGGTGGGTGTCCATTGGAACGTGTAGGTGCCACCGGTGGCACTCACCGTTTGCCCCAGCAACGTGGAGCCATCATAGAACTCCACCCGGGCGATGCTGCCGTCGGAGTCGGTTGCCTGCGCACCCAACTGGACAGGAATGGATGGCGGGATCGTGGTGGCTCCGGGAACCAGCGCAATCGTTGGCAGGGCATTGGTGCCCACGAAGGCACCGCGCCGGTAGACGACGCCCATGTAGGCGTCCTCGATCCACCAGACCGGATTGCCGGTGGTTCCAAGGCGGTCGGCGGTCAACGGGATCCGATAAATGGAAACACCCGAACCAAAGAAGGAACCGTCGGGTGCGGCGTAGAGGACGGCTCCCTCGTCGCCGGAGAAGCACGGGTAGGTGTAGACGTCGGGGACGATCCGCAGATTCCTGGCCTCGCCTGCGAACAGGTCGGCAACGAAGACGTAGGACAGGCTGGCTTCGACGTCGGTGGCCTCGAACAGGAGGTACCGGTTGCCGGCGCGGCCGAAGGACGGGTTGCCGGTGTCCACGCCCTCGAGCGGGGGAATGACGACCGACGTTCGGCCCGTGGCAGGATCGATGGCGGAAATGCTCCAGCGCCGGACCGTGGCGCCGGAGCTGAATCGGACGGAGGACAGGGCGTCGTAAATCAGGAGGCTGCTGTCCGCGGAGAAGGTCATGGCGTCGGCGTACAGGACGTTATCCACCGACGAACCATCGAGGACCGGGGCGACGAGTTCGAAGGTCTTGCTGCTGCTGTTGATCATGTCGATCAGCAGGATTTCGTTCACGGGGAGGCCGGTGGAGGTATCGCGGAGGACAAGGCTGACGTACCGGCCATCCGGGGAGGTGGCCACGGCGTGGATCAATCCGGGTTCGCCCAGTTCGGCGCGGTCGGAGGGATCATCGGTGGCGATGAACACCAGGTCGTTGGCGGCGGTGACGAACACGGCGAGGTCTCCGGAACCATCGACGGCGGGCCGCGACTTCTTGATGCCGGTGGCGATCTGACGTCCGAAGGAGCCGTCGTTGAGGGCGGTTTCCCAACGGCGCATCTCGTACCCGCTGAAGAAGGCATCCTCGACCGTCAGGTAGGAGTCCGGGGCGTTGACGACAGGGATCGACGGCGGCGGGGTGGTGCTGGGTGAGGCGAAGATCTCCACGGAATCGAAGGCTTCGGCCGTGCGCACGGCCTGGGCGCTGCCGGCCCCGAAGAGTTCGGTGGCACTGGTGATGGCGGCGAGGCGGGCGTCGATGAACTGGCTCTGCGCGAGCAGGTGGACGGTCAACGCGCGATAGAAGATCCGTTCCGCCTGAATGAGGCCGAGGGCATTGGGAAGGCCTGCGGCGAGTTGGTAGAAGGCCTTGTTGACGATCGAGCTGTTGATGTGGACACCGCCGTTGTCACCCGCGTCGGTGTTCGGGAGCTTCACGAACTCCGACATCTTTCCGGGGAGCCCTTTGTTGGACGGGGTCTTCATGTCGCGGAAGGCGGCGGGAAGGCGGCTTCCAATGAGCCAGTCGGGGTGCCCGTCGGTGCGGGCTTCGGTCATCTCGCCGAAGATGTCCGCGAAAGACTCGTTCAGGGCGCCGGGCTGGTTCTGGTAGATGAGCCCGGCGGACTTTTCGACGACGCCGTGGGTGACCTCGTGTCCGATGACGTCGAGGGAGGCGGCGTAGGGCTTGGCATCGCCGAACCCCATCATGCCGGTGGTGCCATTCCAATACGCGTTGTCGTAACCGCCGATGCGGATCAGCGCGGTGAGGGACGTGCCCAGGTTGTCGTAGGAGTTCCGGTTGTGGCGTTCGCGGTAGTAATCGTAGGTCTCGGAAAAGCAGTAGGCGGCGCTGACGCCATCCCGGACGCTCCACGAGTTTGGGGAAGCGGACGTCACGTAAAGAATGTCGGAGTCCTTCAGTTGGGCGAGGGGGACGCCGTGTGCATCGGCGATCAGGATGATTCCACGTCCGTCGACGAGGGGATTGAAGCGGGCGTCGAACGACGGCTTGCTGGCGTCGATCAGGTAATAGGTCGCGCCGGATTGCCAGACGTTCAGGTTTCGGGTGGTGCCGAGGAGGTCCACGCCGCGGCCGGCGACGTTGGCCGAGCAGACGCGCGACTCGCGGGAGAGCAGTTGTCCCGTCTGCGCATCGACGACCACGCGCCACGCCTGCGCGAGACCGATCGTGATCTCGAAGGTCCACGAGAGTCGCGGTGACCCGTCCGAGGGCGCAATGACGGCGAGTTCCGGCGGGGTGGTCGTGGCCGAGGCGGCGCCTGGGAATCGGACGCGGGTGAGCGTTGCCGCCTGTTCCGACGCGATGGCGGGCAGGAGCGATTCCAGGTGCGGGGTGGATTCCAACGTGGACTCGATGCCGGTGAGGCGGCCGTTGATGTCGATGTGGGCGAGCAGTTCGCAGCCAAGGACGCGGAGGCCCTGATGGCGTTGTTGGAACCGGAGATGGGTGAAGCCGAGATCGTCGGGTTGTTCGCGGACCAGTTCGAGTTCATCCACTGGCTTGGAAAGCCGGAACAGCTCCTTGTGCTCCTCGACAAAGGCGATGACCCGTCGGCTGGGATGGGGCAACGCGGATGGCTGGGCAGGGCGGGGGGACGCCGTGAAGAGGTCGGTGCCGGCGATGTGTCGGGGAAGGCCGTTGTCACGCCAGTGGATCTCTGTATTGGACGGGACCTTCAACGGGCGGGGGGAAGGTCCGGTGGCCATGGCCGGGGGCGTGGGCCCGAGACGATTCCGGCGTGCGGACGTCAATTCCTGGATGCGCATCTGGACCCGTTCCTCGACGGATGTGGCGGCGCGTTCGCGGGCGATTGAGGTGCCAGCCGTGGCTCCGGCGATGGGGGTTCCGAAGGCCGATTGCACGGCATCGGGCACGCTGGGTTGCTGGGCAATGGCCGTCCAGCAAGCGATGTACAGCCCCACCCGCAGAAAATGATGCCCGGGTCTCATGCAGAGCATGACACGCAAGGTTGGGGAGGGTGTCAACGCGGGTGACGGGGGAGTTCGGCCGGCCTGCCTCGTGACCTCGGCTACCAGCTATCTGGAGGAGACGAACCCGGCACGACAGAGCATGGCGGTGATTTCGTCCGGGGTGGCCGGGATACGGGGCGCGGCGGCGTAGAGGTCTGCCGCATCGCAACCGTACCAATGGCGCTTCGCAGGTGACGTGAGTCCGGCGAGGTTGAACGGTTCGATCAAACGGTGGATGGCATCCCTTGTGGCGATGCCGGGTTCGCGTCCGGCCCGTGCGAGGCATTCCCGCAATCGCGGTCCGAAGGTCGGATGGGCCCGCATCAGGAATCCGTTGGAGGCCGTCGGCCGTCCCAGCCGGCGCAGCGTCTCGGTGTGGATGGCCGCGGTGAAGTACAGCATCGTAAGCTCCCGGAACGTGTCGAAGTCGGGCATCACACGGTACAGGGCTCTGATGAGGTCGAAGGTGATGTCGAGGTCGGCGAGAACGGAGTCGCCGTAATCCGTCAGGTCCACCGGAATGCCGGATTCGAGAAGTCGGGCGAGTCGTTCGATCCCCAGCAAGGTGAGGGGGAAACCGGTGGAGAGCAGGGGATCCACGAAGCCGGCGGCGATCGGGAGCATGGCCCAACGCGGTCCGGCGCAACGGGCCGACCGGGAGGAGAGTTGGGGCAGGTGGGTAAACGGTCGGATGGGTTCGGAACCGTGAAAGGCTTCCGCCAGCGCGGGAAAACGTTGGAGGTGTTCGTGCCATTCCGAAGCCGCAGAGTTGCCCGCGTTGGGGCGGCGCTTGCGGGCGAATCCCGCGCTGGTGATCCCGTTGTTGAATCGCAACACCCACATCCACCCGTCGTCCCAGACGTGATGGAGCGCGGCGTCATCGGGCGGGAACGGCGGCATGCCCGCGGGCGGATGCAGGTCGGCCCAGCGCGGGACGTTCCGGAAATGGGTGAAGATCGATTCGGTGGTTCGGTGATCTTCCGGCGTTGCGTCCTCCAGTCCGAGGGATCGGTGCAGGAATCCACGCGGGCCGGAGGCGTCGATCAGGAGGCGTGCGCTGGCTTCGAATGGGCCGTTCGGACCCTTTCCACGGAGATGAACGGTGTCGCCGGAAAGGGCGGGTGTTTCCAGTTCGGTGGATTCGTGGGTATCGACGCCGAGTCGCGCCGCCTCGGCAAAGAGGAAGGCGTCGAAGTCCGGACGGTACCAATGGGTGTCGGCGATGGCGTCGGATGGACTGGCGGCGACGAGGAGTTGGCGGGAATGCGACGGCGAGTCAGACCAGGGTTGGCCGGCGGTTTGATGGTAGAACGAGAAGCCGCGCTTGAGGCCGCAGGCGATCTGCGGGTGGGACTCCTGCCAGGTGCCCCACTTCGAGAGCGTGCGGAGGTGAGGGAGTTGGTAGCGGTCGCCCAGTTCCTCCAGGAGAAGGTTGGCCACCGGGGTGGAGGATTCCCCGATGACGAAGCGCGGATGGCGCTCGCGTTCGACCAGGAGCACCCGGTGCCCCAGTCGACGTGCAATCTGGGCCAGGATGGATCCAGCAAAGCCCCCGCCGACGATGGCCACGTCGTGGGTGGGGGTGTTGGAAGAGTGAAGATTCAATGTGTGCGCGCCGCGGTAATGGGGGAGATTCCAGATTCCAGAGGTCGGTTTCCAGAGCGATTGCCGTTTCAGCGGAAACACCACGCTCGCCGAGGAAGGCAGTACGGCAGAGTTCTTGCTCGGCTAGCTCGGTGTCTCGGCGTGAGAACACAATCCGGGCTGAAAGGAGTTCATGCGATAAACGGGCAGACGCGAGGAGTGCGGGGGCGGACGGGTTCTGTCGCCCCAGCCGGGGCTGGGTTTGTTTTGAAGACTGAAACCCAGCGCTCACGCGCTGGGCTATCATCTGACGGTGCTCCGCACCTGGTGCCAAGACTAGTTCTGGCGAATGGCGAATCGCGAATCTCCCTCCTCCGTTGCCGGAGTGACAAATCTGGTTCCGTCCCCAACAGTGGCGGCATGAGCAGGACGCGAATGGCGGGCGTTGTTGGGGTGGGTTTCATGTTGGCCGGGGCGGTTGAGGCCGGGACGCGGTGGCCGCAGTTCATGGGCGTGGGAGCGGCGGGCGTGGATTCCTCGGCGGAACTGTCGACCTCATGGGACATCGCGAGGGGAACGAACGTCCGATGGAAGACTCCGATTCCCGGCTTGGGCCATGCGTGTCCGGTCGTCTGGGAGGATCGGATCTATGTGGCGACGGCGGTGAAACCGGGCGAGTCGGAGTTGAAGGTGGGCCTGTACGGAGACATTGCATCGGTGGATGAAAAGGAACCCCAGCAATGGCGGTTGCTCGCCCTGGACCGCGTCACGGGCAAGGTGGTCTGGAACACGCTCGGCGTGGAGGCGGTGCCACGGGTGAAGCGCCATACGAAGGCGAGCCACTGCAATTCGACACCGGCGACGGATGGTCGTCGGATCGCGGCGCTCTTTGGATCCGAGGGGCTCTTCGTGTTCGACATGGAGGGGAAGCTCGTCTGGAAGAAGGATCTGGGTCCGCTCGACAGCGGGTACTTCGATGTGCCGAGCGCCCAGTGGGGCTTCGCGAGTTCACCGGTGATCCACGACGGCAAGGTGATCGTGCAGGCGGATGTCCAGAAGGGCTCCTTCATCGCCGTGTACGATCTCGAAACGGGCAAGGAGGTGTGGAACCAACCGCGCAAGGACGTGCCCACCTGGTCGACGCCCGCCGTGGTGCAGGCGGCCGGGCGGACGCAGATTGCGGTCAATGGCTGGCATCACATCGGCGGGTACGATTTCGCCACCGGCCGTGAACTCTGGAAGCTCGACGGGGGTGGCGACATTCCGGTGCCGACGCCGGTGTTCGCGCACGGCTTGATCTACTTCACGAGCGCCCACGGGAAGGTGCGCCCGATGCGCGCGATCCGGCCCGACGCCACCGGCGACATCACGCCGAAGGAAGTGGGGGCGACGAATGCGGCCATCGCGTGGGTCCACCCGCGGCAGGGGAATTACATGCAGACGCCGGTCGTGGTCGGGGATCACCTGTACGCCTGCTTTGATGCCGGCATCCTGACCTGTTTCGATGCGAAGACCGGGAAGATCGAGTACAGCCAGCGGGTGGTGAACGGTGGGGAGGGATTCACGGCCTCGACGGTCTCGGATGGTCGGAACCTCTTTGTGACCTCGGAGAACGGGAACGTGTATGTGGTGCCGACCGGTCCGAAGCTGTCGGTGATCTCGACGAACCGGATGGATGAGACCTGCATGTCGACGCCGGCCATTGCGGGTGGGGCGTTGATCTATCGCACGCGGGGGCACGTGGTGAGCCTTGGGAAGTGATCGAGCATGACGGCACTGGGCCACTTGGTCGTGCGCGAGTTGCGGGCCCGGGGCCGTGACCCGGTGATGGCTTGGGTCCGGGGCGGGGCGGCCGTGTCCGCCGTGCTGCTGACGGCGACCCTGATGCAGGGGACGCTCCAGGACGCGGGGTTGGTGTCGATGAAGTACATCGGGCAGGTCTTGATGGAGACGCTGTGCACCTCGTTGTTCTACTTTGTCTGGTTCGCGGGATTGCGGGGCGGATTCGAAGCCATCCGGCGGGATCGGCAATCGGAAGAATCGGGGTTGCTGGACCTGACGCGGTTGGGTCGGGACGAGCGGGTTCTGGCTCTGGCGTTCCCGGTCTGGCTGCACGGGTGGGTGGTGACCGCGGCAGGACTGCCGGTGACGGCGGTGGTGTGGTTGATGGGCGGAACGGCGGGCGGCGATCTGGTTCGGATCTGGGGATTGCTGCTGTCGCATGGAGCGTTGGCTGTTGCGGCCGGGTTGTGGCTGGGGGTGGTATCGGGTCCGCGGCGGATTGCCGTCCGGATCGCGGTTCTTGGCATCGGTGGTTCCGCGCTGATCGCGGCGCTGGAGCGATGGACCGGGCTCCAATCGATGCAGGTGTGGGAATGGGCGACGGCGGCGACCTCCACACGAGAGGCGATGGCTGGCGGTGGTGTCCTGATCCTTCTGGCGGTGGGGTTGGCCTTCGACTGTTCAAGGGTGTTGCCCCGAGGAGAGTCGATGGGCGAGGGATTCGTGCCGGTGGTTCCGGGACGGCGCCGTGGAGGCCGGGGAAGGGGGAGTGTCCTGCAAGCGTCGGGTGGCGAAGGAATGGGGTGGACCCGGTGGGCACTGTATGGGTTGGCGGTGTCGCCGACGCTGATGCGCGGGCTGGAGGCTGGATTCGGTACAGCGGCTCCCAGATTTGGAGCCCCTACCGGGCTGTCTCTGGGTTTCCTGGATAGCTTCGTCTTGCCGTGGTTGGTGGGCGGGGTGGCGATCCGGGTGTTGCACGACGCGAGACGGCAGGGACGCTGGGAGGCGTTGTTGTCGACGCCGCGAGCCCCTGCGGATCTTCTGCGGCAAATGCGCATCGACTGGCTGGCGGAGGCACGCTGGCCGTTCCTCCTGTACGTGGTGCTTCACCTTGCTGGCGCCGGGATGGACATGATTCGGGGTGAATGGCCGGGTGTGGCTGCCCTCCTCGTGTTCGGGGTATCGCCGTTGGCACAGGTGGTGGTGGTGTGGTTCGGTGCTTTGTCCTTGGCCCAGTACCTGGCGCTGCGGCATCCGCACCCGGGTGTGGCGATGGGTTGGTTGCTGGCCGTGGTGGTCGGGGTGCCCTGGGTCCTGGGCGTGTTCTGGTCCTGGATCATTGCCTTCAGCATGGGCGGAGGCCTTGTCCGCTGGATCTGGGGCGTCTACCTCCTGCAATGGGGCGTGGCGCTCTATGCCGTGCTGGCCGTTGGAAAATGGGCGCGTCAGCAGCTCGGTCGGATGTCCCGTGAGTGGTTCGCCGGTTACGTCCACGGATGAGGCACCGCCTCAGACCACCCGCTGGCTCGGTCCGACGTCCGGAACCGTGAGGGCGTACCGGCCCTCGCGTTTGGTGAGGCGGACGGTTTCGCCGAGGGTCTGGGACAGGAGTCGGGTCGTGAGGCAGCGGTTCGCCGGTCCGGAGGCAACGATGGAACCTGCCCGCATGAGCAGCGCGTGGGTGAAGCAGTCGACGATCTCCTCGACGTGATGGGTGACGAGGATGAGGGCGGGTGCGTCCGAAGTGGCGGCCAGGCGACGCAGGAATTGCAGGAAGTGTTCCCGCGCGACGGGATCGAGACCGGCGCAGGGTTCGTCGAGGATGAGGAGGCGGGGATCGGACATCAGGGCGCGTCCGATGAGGATGCGCTGGCGTTCACCCTGGGAGAGGACGGCCCACGGGCGTTCGGCCAGGTGGGAGCATTCGATCCGTGCGAGGATTTCCAGGGCGCGCTTGCGGTCGGCGCGGGTGGGACGGCCCCAGAAGTCGATCATGGCATACTTGCCGGAGGCCACGGATTCGAGGGCGGGTTCCGAGTCCGCCATGAGCTGGCGGATGGAGGAGGAAACGATGCCGATGCGGGTGCGGAGTTCGCGCCAGTCGGCCTGCCCGAAGCGCTGGCCGAGCAGGTCGATTTCACCGGCGGTGGGCATGAGGTAGCCGGTGAGGGCGGCGAGGAGGGACGTCTTGCCGCAGCCGTTGGGTCCGAGGACGACCCAGTTCTGTCCGGGTTCGACGCGCCAGGAGACGTCCTTGAGGATCGGGGTGCCGTCGCGCTGGATGCGCAGCGACTGGACTTCGAGGATGGGCGGGATCACTTGCGGAAATGCGAGAGGACCTTGCCGGGGAAGTGTGGGAGCGCGCGCAGGATCTCCTTCAGCATGCGCGGGCTCATCTCGGAGGGGACGGTGGCGCGGACGTAGGCGCGGGGATGGACGAGGTCCGTGGGAAGCGGGCGATTGGCCTCGCGGGCGGCGGAGAAGTCGGCCAGGCGGCTGCGGCGGACGAAGGCGAACATGTTCTGGACGTACCACCACGCGACGGACGAGTTGTTCCAGATCTGCCAGCGGAAGCAGTCGAGGGGAACGAAGTCCTGCTTCTCGAAATGCGGGATCCAGTAGCTGGGCCACTGCTCGTTGACATGGTGGGTGCCGCCCTGGCCTGGGACGGCCGCGCTGAAGACGACGACATCCCCGAGCTTGCAGAGATCGGCGGCGAAGGAGGGACCGCGGGAAGGGTCGAGGTGCTCGGCGACTTCGAGGCAGTTGACGAGGTCGAAGCGGCGATCGAGGGCCAGCGGTTGGGCGAGGTCCCGGCGTTGGAAGCGGTCGTCGGGGATCAGGAGTTGGTCGGGTTGGACGACGTGGCCGTCGACGCCCGTGATCTCGCATCCGGCATCGAGGTAGGCGCGCGCCCAGGTTCCGGAGCCACAGCCGACATCGATGACGGTGCGGGAAGGGAACAGTTGGAGGATGAGGGGAACGACGGCACGTGCGGAGGCGGCGGAATCCTCCTTGAGGCCTTCGTAATAGCGTGAGGAGTAGGGCGAGGACATGGGGTCAGTCGCGACGGTAGGCTTCGGCGAGAAGGGTGATGGGATGGACGACGCGGATGCCGACGCCGCGGTCGCGGAGGCCGTTGAGGACCTGGAGGAGGCATCCGGGATTGCCGGTGGCGACGGTGGACGCGCCCGTGGTGAGGATGTGGTTCACCTTCCGTTCGAGGAGTTGGCCGGCCATCTCGGGCTGGGTGAGGTTGTAGATGCCGGCGGAACCGCAGCACCAGGAGGCCTCGGGGAGTTCGACGAGGCGGAGTCCGGGGATGCGGCGCAGCACCTGCCGGGGTTGGGAGGAGATCTTCTGCCCGTGGCAGAGGTGGCAGGACTCGTGGTACGTGACGGTCTGCGGCGGTTGGTTCGCGGCCTTGGGTTCGGTGATGCCGATGGCGGCGAGCCATTCGTGGATGTCCTTCACCTTGGAATCCCAGTTGTGGGCGGCTTCGGCGTAGCGGGGATCGTCCTTGAGCAGCTTGTGGTAGTGCTTGAGGTGGGATCCACAGCCGCCGGCATTGGTGATGATGGCGTCGAACTGGTGCGGCGGAAACTGGTCGAGGTTGCGCCGGGCGAGATCGCAGGCGAGGTCCCATTCGCCGTTGTGGGCATGGAGCGAACCGCAGCAGCTCTGGTTGGGCGGGGTGAAGACCTCGCAGCCGTTTCGGGCGAGGACTTCCGCGGTGTCGCGGTTGACGTCTGAAAAGAGGAGGTCCTGGGCGCAGCCGGTCAGGAGCGCGACGCGGTAGCGTTTCTCACCCGTGGGGGGCGTGACGGGGTCGATGAGTTCGTCCGAGAAGCGGGGTTGGACGGTGGGGGTCATGGCCTCCAGTTCGCGCAGGCGCTTGGGGAGGAGCTTGGTCAACCCGGATTTGCGGAGGACATCCTGCAGGCCGGTCTGCTGCCAGACCTGCATCGCCTTGCCGACCATCTGGAGCCGGCCGTGGTCCATGAACAGCCACGAGAGGGTGGCCTTGCGGATGATGCCGCGGCGCGGGTTGTCGAGGACCCCCTTGGATTCCACCTCGGCACGGGCGTGCTCGAAGAGTTCGGCGTAATTCACCCCGGCCGGGCAGGCCGTCATGCAGGCAAGGCAGCCCAGGCAGAAGTACATCTCCTCGCCAAAGGACGGCGTCACCTCCAGGCGGTCATCGGCGATCGCGCGCATCAGTGCGATGCGGCCGCGGGGGCTGTTACGTTCGAGCTTGGTGGCGTCGTAGGTCGGGCACGTGGGGAGGCACAGTCCGCAGTGCATGCACTGTTGCACGACGGAGTAGTCCAGATCCTTCAGATGCGAACGGGTGGCGGTCATCGCTGTCGTGCGGACTTTCGCGATTCCCGAATCGGGACGCCAGTGCCCAGATGGGGTTTTTGAAAGGAGTTGCCAGAGGCCAGTTGCCAGTTGCCAGAGGGACAGCAGTTGAAGGCCGGGTGCCCTCACCCGGCGGACCATTCGGATTACCCAGTTGTCAGAGGGAAAGGAACGCGCCGCGTGAGCGCACGCGGCCTACAAAGGGGGAGATGCCAGATGCCAGAGACCAGTTCCCAGAACAGCCATTTGACGTTGGCAAACCTCGAGGTCGTAGCAGACGAGGTAACGAGGCTGTGCCGAAAGGGAGTTCCCAGTTGCCAGTTCCCAGATTCCCCGGGTCGTGCGGAGTACGCGCCCGGGGAACGTGGCCTCAATCTGGAACTCAGATCCCGGCAGCGGGGAAGAATTGGGAGGCTGCAACCCTTGCCGGGGTAGGTGGCTCCTTGGGTACCCATGACCCGGGGTGGCTTCGCACCCCGGGCTATTCGCTGCATGACCTCCGGCGTACCCCCGCCTGCACAGCCACGGACTACAGGTGGCTACCCGGGGGATCGGGCGGTCTACCGCGGGGGCGAGAGTGGGTCAGAGCAGGCGGACCATGTAGTCCTCCACCTCACCTTGGCCAGCGGCACCGATGGGGCCGAGGCCGCCGGTACGGCTGAGGCGGAAGCGGGCGTAGGTGTCGCCGGGTTGCGGCACGTTCGGGACGAAGACGGGGATGATGTTCACCCCGTTGATGAGGGCGCGGGAGACGGCGATCTGCTCCGCAGGTTGGAAGCCGCCGACGTAATTGAAGTCGATCCAGGCGTCGAGGACGCCACCGGCGCCGTTCATCGTGACGGCGATGTTGACCCAGGTGCCACGCACCATGGGCGGGAAGACGACACCGTCGTCATCCATGAGGTTCGTGATGTCGTCGCCGGTGGCGGTTGCATTGGTGAGGGCGGTGGTCTCGGTGTCGACGACCGCACCGAGGCAGAAGTCCTTGTTCGCGATGTGGGAGGCCACGCCGCGTGGGGCGTCGCTGTAGTCGCGGATTGGCAGGGGGACCACCTGGGCGATGGCCGTCGTGGAGGCCAGGGCGAGACCGAGGCCGAGGATCTGGAGGGAACGGATGGCATTCATGGGATTCAAACGTGTGTGTTGTTGTTGTTTCCTTCGCTGCGAGCGTTTGTCGCAACGATGCCAACTCCAGCTTTCCGGATGCCTTTCTCAGTGGGCGGCCGGCGCCCGGGGTGGGCATGCCGTGCCCAGCAGAACCGGTTTTTTACAGCGGTCGGACCGCTGTCTCAGTACCCGATGAACCGGGCCCAGAACCGGGAACCACCGAAGAGCCAGAGGACGGCTCCGGCGGTCAGGTAGGGGCCGAACGGCAGGCGCGCCGACCACTCGCGTCGGCCGATGACGATCAGGGAAAGGCCGATCGCGGCACCGAGGAGCGAGGCTGCAGCGAGGGTGAAGAGCGTGGCCTGCCAACCCAGGAAGGCCCCGACCGTGGCCATGAACTTCACGTCGCCAAATCCCATGGCTTCCCGCGGCAACACGAGTTCGGTGGCGTCGGCCGCGAGGTAGGGTTCGTCGGCCGGAACGAAGGTGTCGGGGCCGACGACGAGCGCGGCCTCGTTCAGGCGGATTTCGGCCTCGACGTAACACCGGTCGGCGAGTTCCACGTGGCGCCCGGCCATCCGGATGGTGTCGGACTTCCGGTAGAAGATCTCGCCGAAGGGGATGGTGCGGTCGGGGAGCAGGATGCCGTCTTCGTGGAACACGACGCGGGTGCCGGGGGCGATGGGAATGCGTTCGCGTCCGAAGAGGAGCTTGCCGAGGCGGACGACGCCATAGACGACGCCGAAGCCGATGGCGATGCCGAGCGCGCTGCGCTTGAGGGCTTCCCCGGCGGAGAAGGTGGCGTGCAGGCCGGGGGCGATGGGTGAGAGGATCAGGCCGGCACCGGCACCGCCAAGGGTGATGGGATCGGGGATGATGAAGTGTTCGAAGTCGATGAACGTGGCGACGACGAACAGGGAGAAGAGGACGCAGAGGGCGAGGGCGAGGCCGGGGTCGTTATGGCCGAAGTGGACCCAGCAGAGGGCGAAGAGGGCGGCGGTCAGGACCTCGACGGCGAGGTAGCGCGGCGAAATCGGGGCGGCGCAGGATCGGCAGCGTCCGCGGAGCCACAGCCACGTGATGACGGGGATGTTCAGGTACCACGGAATGGAGTAGCGGCAGTGGGGACAGTGCGAGGGCGGGCTGACCACGGACTGCTCCAGCGGCATCCGGTGGATGCACACGTTGAGGAAGCTCCCCACGAAGGCCCCGAGGATGACGATGAACACCGTCCAGAAGTGGAACGGCATGCCGAACAGGCTGGGATGGGAGAGCCACCAATCGACGAATTGCGGGCTCATCCGTAGACCTCCTGCTCGAGGGCGGCCCGCATGACATCGCGAGGGGCAAGGCGACCCGACCACAGGTCGAGCGCGGAGGCTCCCTGATGGAGCAGCATGCCGAGTCCGTTGGCGACGGAGCATCCGGCGGCCCGGGCGGCGGTCAGCAGCGGGGTTTCGTACGGACGATAGATCATGTCGTAGACGCCATCCGCGCGGTTGAGGGGAAAACGTTCGATGTCGAGTGGGAGGGGGTCGGTGGGCTTCAACCCGGCCGAGGTGGCGTTGAGGAGGATCTCGACGGAGGTGTCCGGGTAGCCGGCAGCGGCGTGGACGGCCGGGAACCGTTCGGTGATTTCCGCGGCGAGTTCCTCGGCCTTGGAGGCGGTGCGGTTCACGAGCCAGAGTTCGGCCACGCCCTCATCGGCCAGTCTGAGCGCGGCCGCCCGGGCGGCACCGCCGGCACCGAGGAGCAGGACGCGCGCGCCGCGGGGTTCGATGGCCAGATCCTCGCCGAGGGAGCGGACGATCGCGTCGGCGTCGGTGTTGTAACCCTTGCTGCGGACCGGGCCGGTGGGACGTTCGATTTGGCCAAGGGCACGCCACTCGCCGTCCGCATCGCGGGCCTCGAACACGATGGTGTTGACCGCGCCCCACGTGCGTGCCGATTCGTCGAGGACGTCGACGAGATCCACCGCGAGGAGCTTGTGGGGAACGGTGAGGTTGAGCCCGACAAAGTGCATGGCGGCCGCTCCGGCGATGGCGGCGCGGAGATCGTCCGGGGCGACTTCACACGCGAGGTAACGCCAGTCGAGGCCGAGGGCGGCGATACCCGCGTTCTGCATGGCGGGCGATGCCGAGTGATGGATCGGCTGCCCGTACACCGCGACAAGGCGCGTGCGGGAGCCGACAGGACCTGGGTGGACGGACGACATGCGGCCGGGAAGGTAGAACGCGAACGGCGGAGGGCGAAGTCAGAACAGGGAAGAGATTTCAGATTCTCCCAAAACAATGCCGCACGGAAAGGGGGCAGCCGAGCCACTCCGCCTCGCAGGGTAATCCGGAGGCGGCGAGGGACACGGGCTGCAGTGAGGGATGGTGTTGAAGCGCTCACGCGAAGATGCGAATTGGCTCACGCAAAGACGCAAAGACGCAAAGGGGGGCAGGGACAGAGGCCGTTTTCCTCCGTTCTTGGCGTCTTTGCGTCTTGAGCGAAGCGGGCGTGAGAACCATGTCTCGGGTTAGGGGCGGGATGGGACTGGTCTCACGCAAAGAACTGACCCTCTACGGAAAGGGTGTTTTGCAGGAATGAACTGGGAGTCTACGGCTCGTCTGCAGTCTGCAACGCATGCGCCGGGTGAGGGCACCCGGCCTTCAGTCTCAAGGGCGCCGGGTGAGGACACCCGGTCTTCAGCCTGGAGTCTTGGGGCGGGTACCCGGCTTACAGTGGAGGATTGCAGGCGTTGCCCGGACCCGCTCAGCATGGGTCATGCACCGACGACAGTTCCTGAAGCTTGCCATGGCGACGGCTCCGGTGGCCGGTTGTGTTTCGGCTTTTGCCGAACCGGTCCGCATCCGGTGTGCCGCCTATGAGGGGTGGGAGGATGCAATCTGGATGGAGAGTGGGGCGGCGTGGGCGGTGATCGTCCCTTCGGTGGGGCGGGTGATGCAGTTCGGGATGACCGGTCGCCCGGGGGTTTTCTGGGAGAATCCGAAGCTGATCGGGAAGGCGATGCCGGCGGATCCGTGGACGGCGGCGGTTGGCAGTTTTGGAGGGGACAAGACGTGGCCGGCACCGCAGTCCGTGTGGAACTGGCCGCCGCCGGACGTGTTCGACCGGGTGGGGTTGGATGCGCGGATCGAGCGGGGCACGGTGATCCTGACGTCGCCGGTGAGTCCGCGGTTTGGCATTTCGACGGAACGGCGTGTGCGGCTGGATCCGGAGGTGTCCCGCATGACGATCGAGACGATCTATCGGAAGGTGGCGGGGGAACCGGTGGAGGTGGGTGTCTGGGTCATCACGCAGATGCGGGAACCGGATCGCGTGTTCTTCAGGGCTTCGGCCGATCCGCGCTTCGAGGGTGGATGGTCGCATCAATGGAAGGCACCGAATGAGGTGGTGCGGGTCGAGGAGGGATTGGTGTCGATGCGGCGTGAGCCCAAGGGCAGCTACAAGATCGGGAACGATTCCAAGTCGATCCTGTGGGTGGGAGCGGAGGACGTCCTGAAGATCGAGGTGGAGGCCAGCGCGGAGGGGACACCCGCGGATGGGGGATGCCACGTGGAGCTGTACACCAATGGTGGGGACGCGGCGTATGTGGAACTGGAGACGCTGGGTCGCCTGTCGCGGATGAACGTGGGGGATGTGATCTCGGCGAAGAACACCTATTCCCTCGGTTACCGGACGAGTCCGTCGGGTGCGTTGGCGGAAGCAAAGCTGTGGCTTCAATGAAATCACCCTTGGTTTTGGCATCCGCTCTCGTCGCCTGCGGCGTACTGGGCGAGACGGCAGGGGCGGCTGAGACTTCCGGGCCCTGGCGGCTGGCACAGGCATTGGAGCTTCCAAAGTGGCTGGAAGTGACCGGGGAGCAGCGCACACGTTACGAATCCCTGGACGGACAGTTCCGTGCGGGCCGCAACGGAGGCGACCAGGCGTTGACCTTCCGGACTTCCTTGATGGCGCAGTTGAAGGCGGAGCCCGGGCGGATCGTGACCGAGGTTCTCGATGCGCGGCAGTACCTGTCGGATGAGGGCAGTCCGATCGACGCAACGATGGTGAACGCGCTCGATGTCCTCCAGGCGCATGTCCGATGGGATGCGGGAGAACTGATCCCCGGCGGAACGAACACCGTCCGGATCGGGCGTGAGACCTTGGATCTGGGGAATCGCCGATTGATCGCCCGGAATGCGTATCGCAACACGATCAACTCCTTCACGGGCGCGGATTGGCTGTGGCAGGCGGACGGCGGGGCGTGGGTGCGTGCGTTTTACTTCCTTCCGGTCCGACGGTTGCCGGACGATATCGACTCGCTGCTCGACAACGAAATCGTGGCGGACACGCAAAGCTTCGATCAGCAGTTCTGGGGCGTGTATGGCGACGTGGGCAAACTGCCCTGGAAGCTACACCTTGAAGGCTATTACCTCCGGCTTCAGGAAGAGGCCACGGATACGCTGCGTCGGCGGCATCTGCACACGCCTGGAATTCGGTTGTATCGGATGGCGGCTCCGGGCGAATGGGACCTCGAGGTGGAGAGCACGGTCCAGTTTGGGACGTCACAATTGCGGGCGGGCACGGGGCAGGCGCGGATGGATCATTGGGCCCATCATCAGCACGCGGGGCTGGGGTACACGTTTGATGCGATGTGGCGTCCGCGGGTGGGGATCCGGTACGACTACGCTTCCGGGGATCGCGATCCGAATGACAGGGAGAATGGACGGTTCGATACCTTGTTCGGGGCGCGGCGATTCGAGTTTGGGCCGACCGGGATCTACGGGGCCATCGCGCGTGCGAACCTGAATTCCCCGGAGTACTCGGTCTCGGTGCGACCGCGGTCGAACCTGGACGTGAGCCTGTCGCATCGATTCGTTTGGCTGGCGGAATCCCGGGATGCGTGGACTCCGGCGAACGTGCGCGATGTTTCGGGTGCTTCGGGCACGGAAATTGGGCAGCAGTTGGAGTTGCGGGTGCGATGGGATGTCCTGCCGGGGAATGTCCGGATCGATACGGGAGTTACCCACCTGTTTGCCGGGGAGTTCATGGAGCGCGCTCCGAATTCGACCCAGCAGGGGGATGTGAACTTTGTGTACGTGGAACTGACCCTGCAGTTTTGAAGATTCAGGATGGAAGCCGTTACCACTGCCTCGTGACCTCGTCAGCTACCTGCCGGGCGTAGCAGTCGACGTGAGGAGGCTGTGGAAGGGGAGTTTGAAGTTTGAAGATTCAGGATGGAAGCCGTTACCACTGCCTCGTGACCTCGTCAGCTACCTGCCGGGCGTAGCAGTCGACGTGAGGAGGCTGTGGAAGGGGAGTTTGAAGTTTGAAGATTCAAGATTGAAGCCAACCAACTCGCCGCGTGGGGGCACGCGGCCTTCAGCATGGGAACGGCGACATGGACGTTGCCACCCCGTTCCATGCGGGGGGCTGTGTCGAGAGGACCTCCCGTCGGGTGTGGCTTGGAAAAACTCTCGATTCGGCGGGGGGGGCTCCGCACAGTGCGGTCCATGATTGTCAGGCCGAAGACGCGCGGTTTCATCTGCATCACGGCGCATCCCGAGGGGTGCGCGGCGCACGTGGAACAGTGGGCGCAATACATCCGCAAGCAGGGACCGATCGCCAACGCTCCGAAGCGGGTGCTGGTGGTGGGAAGTTCGACGGGTTACGGGCTGGCGTCCCGCGTGACGGCAGCGTTCGGGGGCGGTGCGGCGACGCTCGGGGTTTACTTTGAGAAGCCGAGCGAGCCGGATCGGTTGGGAACGGCCGGTTGGTACAACACGCTGGCTTTCGAGCGTTCCGCACGCGCTGCGGGATTGTACGCGACGGGGATCAACGGCGACGCGTTCTCGGACGCGGTGAAGCAGCAGGCGATCGAGCGCATCAAGGCGGACCTCGGACAGATCGACCTGATGATCTACAGCCTGGCATCGCCGCGGCGGACGCATCCGAAGACGGGTGCGGTGGCCAAGTCGGTGCTCAAACCATTGGGGGAGACGTTCGTTTCGAAGACGGTGGACACCGACAAGTGGACCGTGAATCCGGTGTCGATTGAACCGGCGACCGAGCAGGAGGTGGCGGACACGGTGACGGTGATGGGCGGCGAGGATTGGCAGTTGTGGGTCGATGCCTTGGAGGCAGCTGGGGTGACGGCTCCCGGGTTCAACACGGTGGCGTATTCCTACATCGGGCCGGATTTGACGTGGGCGGTGTATCGGAACGGAACCATCGGGCGTGCGAAGGAAGATCTCGAACGGACGGCGCACGCGCTGCACGCGCGGTTGGCGGCGAAGGGCGGCCGGGCGTTCGTGTCGGTGAACAAGGCGTTGGTCACGCAGGCGAGTTCGGCGATTCCGGTGGTGCCGCTCTACATTTCGTTGCTCTACCGGGTGATGAAGGAGAAGGGCCTGCACGAAGGCTGCATCGAGCAGATCCGGCGGTTGTTTGGGCGGTTATACGAGCAGGGAACGACGCCCGTGGATACCGATGGGCGCATCCGGATCGATGACTGGGAGATGCGCGAGGATGTGCAGAAGGCCGTGGCGGACCTGTGGCCGCAGGTGACGACCGAGACGTTGCCGCAGTTGGCGGACATCGCCGGCTATCGCGAGGAGTTCCTGAAGCTGTTCGGATTCGGCCTGCCAGGAATCGACTACGAGGCCGAGACCGAGCCCCACGTCGTGGCGTGAGGTTGGTGGTCAGGTCGGCTGTTCAGTCGACCGTCAGGAATTCGTTGCTGGCGAAGAGCACGCGGGCGAGGGCGGCCAGCGCCTGACCCGCGGGTTCGGACTGTCCGGCGGCGGCGAGTTCAGCGCGGGTGTCGGCCAGGAACTGCGCTGCCTGGGAAACTTCCTCGGTGGTCGGCAGGCGTCCCAGCGCGAGGCGCCATGCGGTTTCGATGCGCGCCGGTTCCGTGGGTGCGGCTCGGGTGATCCGGTCGGCGAAGCGTTGGGCGCAGGCATGGACGAAGGGATCGTTCATGAAGAACAGGGCCTGCGTCGGGACGGTCGTGGTGCGGCGCCCGGCGGTGCTGGTGTTGGGGTCGGCTCCGTCGAACAGCGCGAGGAAGGGGTGGCGTTTGATGCGCTGGGCCATGAGGAACACGCTGCGACGATTGTGTTCGTAGACCGCGTTGTAGGGGCCGTGCTGGGTGAAGCCCCATGTGGTGGGCGCGGGGAACGGATGACCTTCGGACCGCGAGAGGTCGAGGGCACCACTGACGAGGAGGAGGCTGTCGCGGGTTTCCTCGGCGGTGAGGCGTCGCCGCGGATGGACTTCGGTTCTTGAAGCGCTGGGGAGGGATGCCGGGACCACTGCCATGCTGCCTTCGCTCAGCACCGGGCAATCCTCGACGGGCGATGCGGGCGTGGGGTGCGCCCCATGAGGCGAGTACCGACTCCGGAGTTGGTACACCGCGCTGTTCATGATGAGCCGGTGCAACGTCTTGATCGACCAGCCCGATTCCATGAAGCGTGTGGCGAGGTGATCGAGGAGTTCGGGATGCGTCGGGCGCTGGCCGCGCAGACCGAAATCGTTGGGGGTGCGGACGAGGCCTTCGCCGAAATGGAATTGCCAGACCCGGTTGACCAGCACCCGGGCGGTGAGCGGATTGCGCGGGCTGGCGAGCCATTCGGCCAGTTCGCGACGGCCGCTGCCGTGTGTTCCACCAGGAAGGGGCTTCCCATCAAGGACCGGCAACATGCCGCGCGGGACGAGATCGCCGGGCTTCTCGGGTTCGCCGCGGAGTTGGATGCGGGCGTCGCGTGGGGTGCCTTCGGCCACGGCATAGGCAAACCCGACCGGACCTTCGGCGAGCAGCGTGGCGAGTTCCTGCCGCGCTCGTTCGGCGTCGGCCTGGATCCGGGAACGTTCGTCACGGAGTTCGGAGATGCGGTTCCGGCGTGCGGCCGGGTCGGTGCGGGTCGCGAGGTTGTCCGGGGCGTCGGATGCAGGAACGGGCGATTCGCCGATGGCGAAGTTGTCGGCGTCGAGGGCGGGCTTGACGCCCGGCAGGTGGCCGTAGGAATCGATGAAGGTGTAATCGATGGTGCCATCCCAACCGGTGGCGAGGTCGCCGTCGAATCGTCTTGGTTTGCGGGTGGAGGCGGCGGTGATGGAACCGGTGTATCGGCGGTCGCGCAGGTTCAGGTCGAGTTGGACCTGATACCATTCGCCGACGGTGAGGGGTTGGACGACGTCGCGGGAATCGCCGGTGCGGCGGTAGAAGTGGGCGCCGTTCATGGCGACCTCGACGGCGGCAGAGTTGCCGGGTCCGTGGCCGAGGTAGAAGCGCCAGGAGCCATCGCCACCGGCGTCGGTCGTTGCGATGCGGAAATCGAAGCTCACCGTCATCCGATCGGTCTTCGCGGCCTTCCAGGTGTTGGTCAGGGTTTGGCCGAATCCATTGTACACGCCGCTGTTGGGCAGGTGGATCCCGAGGGTGCCGGCCGGATGGATGTTCCGGAACGGGCTCTGGGAGGCGGCCCGGATCTTCACGACGCTGTTTGGCCCCGGGTGCCACGGGGTCGCGGGTGGGGTGTTGTCGGTCTGGAGTTCGAAGTCGCCGTCGATTCCGGCCAGCGCGAGGAGTTGCGCGTCGATGGCGGGGACGTCCGGGTCTGAGGAAGGCGCGGATGCGGGGGGCGTCGTGGAAACCGCGGCGAACGCCGAGTCCTGGATGGCCAGGTTGTCGAAGGCGATGGCTGGCAGTGGTGCGCCCGATGCGTGGGTGGCATCGAGGGTGATGGAGTCGAGGATGGCGTTGGCCGCCGTTTCCATGGGGAAAGGCCCGAAGGCAGTGACGTCACCCGGCGCGCCGAGGATGCCGGTGAGGGTGCGACCTGCGGGGTGGAGCGTCAGTTGGAGGTTCTGCCAATGGCCGGGTTTGAAATCACGGACGCGGTGGCAGACTGCGCCGGTCCGGATGTGCAGGGCGTCCTCGGAGATCAGGATTTCCGCGGGGACCTTCGCTGCCTCTGATCCAAGGCGGAGGCGGTGGTGGTTTGAGGAAGGGGCGGCGCCGGCGGCGGTCCGGAAGTCGAGGCTCAGGTGGACAGGCCCGCTGGTGGCCAGGGTGCGTGCGGGGTGCAACGCCTGGGTGATGAAGTAGGCATTCGTGCCGGCAGGGATGCTCGCGCCCACGCGGCCGGAAGGATGGACGTTGCGGAACGGGCTCTGGGCTTCGGTGGTGATGGCGATGGGGCCTTCATAGACCCAGGGCGGGACGAGGACACCCTTGCTGCCGCCGGCGGCAGGAGCCTGCAATTCGAAGTCGCCGTCTATGTCGTCCAGAGAGCGGAGCAATGCGGACGGGACCGAAAGCTTGTTCCGTCCGACCTGGGCGGCGAGTTGGGCCACGCGTTGCTCGAAGGCCTTCCATCGGGCTTGGGATTCCTCGGGGGCGACCAGCGGAGCCATCGAGCGCGTGCGCTGCTTCTGTTCGGATCCGGGGAACGGGTAGCGGGTGCTCTCGAAGATCCCGTAGAGCGCGTAATAATCGGCGATCGAGACGGGGTCGTACTTGTGGTTATGGCAACGGGCGCAGCCGAGGGTCAGCCCGAGGAAGTTCTGGCCGACGTTGTCGATCGTGTCCTGGAGGGTGAGGTGGTGGTAGTTCTCGGAATCGAACCCGAAGCGTCGGGAGATCGCGAGGTAACCGGTGGCGATGACCTGTTCGGCGTAACGCCCGGGCGGTGCGGTGCGGGCGAGGATGTCGCCGGCGACCTGTTCGCGCACGAACTGGTCGTAGGGTTTGTCCTGGTTGAAGGCGTCGATGACGTAGTTGCGGTAGCGCCACGCCACGGGGACGGGGTAATCGGCGGTCTCGCCGGCGGTATCCGCGTACCGGACGACGTCGAGCCAATGGCGGCCCCAGTGTTCGCCGTAGCGAGGGGAGTCGAGGAGGCGATCGACGAGGCGGGAGGTGGCGTCGGGGGAATCGTCCGCGATGAAATCGTCGATGGCCTCGGGCGACGGCGGCAGACCGGTGAGGTCGAACGTGGCGCGGCGAACGAGGGTTCGGCGGCCAGCGGCGGGTCCAGGTTGCAAGCCTTGGGATTCCAGCGAGGCGAGGATGAATCGATCGAGCGAGGTGCGGCACCAGGCGGTGTTGGTGACGGCAGGGACGGGCGGGTTGGCGACGGGTTGGAAGGCCCAGTGTGGGGCGGGTGCGTGCGTTTTCTCCGCGGCTTCCAACAACGGGGCGAGGGCGAATGCGAGCAGGAGGATCGCCCCGTGCCGAAGCAGGGTGTGTGCGCGCATGGAGGGGAACGGGGGCATGAACGCATCCCAGTAAACAGGTTTCGTGGATCAAGGGGAGCGCGAAAACGGGGCGTTGGGAAGGCAGCGGGGCATTGCGGTGCCCTCTGGTCATGAAGACCCTGAGATCATGCCAGCACTTGGTCGGTTCCAGAGGGGATGGATCCGGGGTTCTCCATGGGAATGGGGTTCCAACGCCAACGGCGTTGAGGCGTGTAGCCCAGGGTTGGTCCGAGGAACGAGGACAACCCTTGGAAAACGCGCGATGGGGGATCCAACCGCAAGGCGGTTGTGGACATGCAAGTGAGGGGTACACCGATAATGCAGGGGGGCATCGGTGCGGAGAACGCCACAACCGCCTTCCGGTTGGCTGAGAACTCGACGGCAACCTGCCGTCGAAGCAAGGGCACCCGTGGGAAAGGCTCTGGGAGAGGGCGACGACGACGTCGCCGCCCCGCCTCTGGCAACCGCGAACTGGCCACTGGGGACTCCGGAATGGCCCGCCGGGTGGGGGCACCCGGCCTTCAAGCATGTGCGCCGGGTGAGGGCACCCGGCCCTCAAGCATGTGCGCCGGGTGGGGGCACCCGGCCTTCAAGCATGTGCGCCGGGTGGGGGCACCCGGCCTTCAAGCATGTGCGCCGGGTGAGGGCACCCGGCCTTCAGTTTCTGGGATCTGGGAACTGGCAACTCCGAGTCTCCTTCAGAACGGCCCGCGGGTGCGGGCGCGGAAGAAGGCTTCGGCGGCGGTGGGCGACAGGGGTTCGATGGAGAGGAGTTCGCCGCCGGGGATTTCGCCTTCGGTGGAAACCGTCCATGGCGCAGGTCCGTGGATGGTGGCGCGGGTTTCGAGAGTGTAGCGGAGTCCCGGGGGACCGTAGACCCAGGCCTGGATTCCGGCGCTTGCGGGCCCGTCGTCCTGTTCCATGACGAGGATCGGATCCTCGCCGATGAGGACCATGCGTCCCGCACGTACGAGCGTGCGTTCGGGAGCGGGTCCGGCGGCCACCCGTGTTGTGAGATGGCTGGGCAGGACCGGGAGGATGGTGGAGTTCGTGCCGGGGGCGGTGCCGAATCCGAGCGACAGGAGCGGACGCGTGGACAGCAGCGTCGCAGGTCGGATCTGGAGCTGGATGCGGGTGCTGCCGTCGGGTCCGGATACGAGCGTGGCGCCGGAGACATCGGCGGCGAGCGCGGTGATAGCCGGACGGAACAGTCGTGACGGAGGCAGGATGAGATCGAAACCGAGTTCGGAGAGTTCGGGTGGCGCGTTGAGGAGGAACGGGACGGTTCCGGGGCTGCCGTTGAGCGCGGCTCCAATGCCGGCGACGAGGAGCAGGTCGGAGGCCGTATCGCGCACGCCAATCTCGAAGGTGGCCTCGGCGGTCAACGGGGGTGTGCCATTGTCAGTGACGCGGACCGTGCAGGTGTGGATGCGACCGCCCTGTTCGCCATTCGGCCGCCAGAGGAACAGGCCGCTGGTGGGCTGGATGGAGGCTCCCTGTGGCGCCTGGACGAGCGAGAAGCGCAGTGTCTGCGCGGGACGATCCGGGTCGGTGGCTCCAACGACGAGGCTGAGGAGCTGGCCTTCGGTGAGCAGTTGATTGGCGATCGGCTGGATCGCGGGGGCGCGGTTCACCTCGCGGATCGTGATGGTCAGCGTGGCCTCGGTGGAGCGGGTGGGGGAACCGGTGTCGGTCGCCCGGATGCGGATGGCCAGCACGTTGGGGCCGTCGGCTTCGGACGGATTCCACGCGTAACGGCCGGTGGTTTCGTTCAGGACGAATCCGGCGGGGGCACCCGAGACGATGCTGAAGGACACCTGTTGTCCGGCGTCCGGGTCGACGGCAGACACGAAGCCGTCGAGAAGTGCGAGTTCGTCGATGGACGCAGCGAGGCTTCCGGTGAAGACAGGCGGTTGGTTACCCACGGCAGAAACCGTGGTGCTGGTGTCGGCGGTGGCGGCGATGGGTTCGCGATTGCCGGCCTGGTCGATGGCGGTCGAGACGAAGGAATAGCGGCGACCGGGTTCACCGCGGTAGAGGGCGCTGGTGGCGGTGGTACCCTGGATCCACGGGGCGAAGGGACCGTTGTCGGTGGCGACGAGGATGTCGTAACGGGCGATCCCGGATCCGCCGGTGTCGGTGCCGGACCACGACACCGTGAACTCGCTGGGGACGGTGGCGGCGAGGGCGTTCACGCGGCTTTCGGGGGCGGTGGTGTCGGTGGCCACGCCGGGGGCTTCGCCGAAGATGATCTGGTAAGTACCGCCGGGGGAACCTTCGAAGAGGTGGAAGAGGTTGGTCTGGATCGGACGCAGGGCACCGCCGCGGATGAAGCGGTCGGTGAGCCAGACGTTGGATGCCGGGATCACCGAACCATCAGGTCGCTGCACGCGAAGCAGGTTGCCGGCGTCGGCCGGGGCCTGGGCGCGGAGGTAGGTCCACCCGGTGGTGGGAGCGAGCGCGAGTTGGTAGACGCCGGGGACGCCGGTGGGCGTGATCTCGGCGGTGGTGACCGACTGCACGGGAGCGTCGGTGCCGTCGCTGAGGAAGAGCCGATCGGGCAACTGCTCCGGTTCGTAGGTCTCGTTGACGAGCATGTCCGGTCGCGAGTCGGTGTCCGGGGCGCCGGCCTGCACGATGCGGGTGAGTTCGTGGATGTGGACTTCGCGGATGAGCGAGAGACGCCGGCTGCCGAGGGCATCGGTGTGCTCGAAGGAGGCGGCGAAGTTGGTGAACGATCCTTGGATCGAGGAGGAGAACAGCCAGCGCGCGATGCGGTTGGTGCCGGCACCGATGGCGCCCAGGTCGATGTCGAGGGACGGGGAGAGGGGCTGGGATTCGATCTGGGTGGCGAGCGTCTTGAACTCGATGACAAGGCCCTTCGTGTTGTCGACGATCTGGGGTTTGCCGCCCTGGATGCGAAGCCCGCGGGCGTCGCCGAAGCCTACGTTACGGACGCGCATGGCGAGCGAGTAGGGGATGCTGGGCTCGACGGCGACCGTGAAGGGATCGTCCGAATAGACATCGCGCTCGTGGAAGTACTCCACGATCAGCTCGGGCTGCGGGTAAACGGTGATGGGGGCCTGCGCGAGCGGGATGGAGATGTTGGTGCCGTCCTGGCGGTAGGACAGCGTGCCGCTGACCAGCAGGACGGTGGGGCCATTGGTGGGCGCGACGTCGAGGCTGGGGATGAGGGTCCAGCGGGCGCGTCCGATGGTGTTTGGGGCGAGGGAGCCGGTGCCATTGATGGCGGAGAAGGCTTCGAGTTCCGCGGGGCGGATGCCGAACAGTTCCGTCACGTTGGTGCCGTTGGGGCGTTGGATGACGAGATCGACGAGGATGGAATCCAGCGGTGTTTCGGTGTCGTTCTCGACCTCGAGCGTGGCACGGAAGGCGTCACGGGTGAGCACGGCGCTCTGGTCGAGTTGGAGGCTGACCCGGGCGCAGACATCGCGTTCGGGTTCCACGCCCGCGGCGGTCGCGGCCGGACGGCTGCCTGGACCAAGCGGACCAAGGTCCGGGGCGGGTCGGCACATGCGCCAAAAGGTGGTCATGGCGGCGAAGTTGAACGGGAACGGGGGCAGCGATGCGATGAACGCGGCGACCTGCGGATCCGATCCCGGCTGCGTCCAATAGGGGATCTCCCGGTATTCGAACACGCGGGTGTAAAGCTCCGAGTCATCGCATCCGAATCGGTCGGTGGGCGAGTTTCGTGCCTGGAAGATGGAGAACGGGCTGATCTGTTGTTGCGGGGTGCCGCAAACGAAGGACCAGAGCGCCTGGGCGGCGATCGAGCACGAGGCATCATCGAACTCATCGTCGAGCGCCGGGCCGGCGAGGCGGCCGCCCGTGACCGGGGCGGGGCGGCGGATGAGGATGGGGACCTTCACGGAGGCACCGCCGGGGAGCCTTCCGAGGTCGCTCACAAGCGGCGTGGCGGTGAAGCGCGCGCCGCCGGGGATGTCGAGGATGACGGAATCCGCGGCGATGAGGCCCTGGTTCCGGACGGTGATCTCGATCTGGAACTCCTCGCCGGCGTACTGGCCGATGTCGATGGCGGCGGGTTCGATGGTGACAAGGGGGCGCGGCACCTGTGTCTCGAAGGTCGATTCCACGCGCAGGGTGTAGCCGTCCTCGACGGTGGTCGGTTCGACGAAGAAGGAGTACCGGATGGTCTCGCGCGGAAGGAATGCGGTGACGTTGGTCGTGGAGCCGGCAATGACCAGGGCCGTCTGGAGGAATGGCCGATGGCGATCCGCCGTGACCGAGACGAAGTAATAAGCCTCGGTCAGGTTCGGGAATGCAGCGCGCCCGTCGATACCGGTGCGGTTGGTGCGGACGGCGGTGCCTGTGAGGGCGTCGCGCAGGATGACTTCGGCGTCGGCGAGGGGTGGCTTGCCCTCGGCGAAATAGGTGTATTCATCCTCGGCGAGGACGGTCAGGTCGCCGATGCCGTCGGAGATGGCGCGGAACTGGGTGGGCACACTGAGGACAGCGCGTTCGCTGTTGAAGACGACGGAGCCGTTGTAGTCGCCCAGGGGAAGGTCCGCGGCGGGTGCCAGCAGGAGGGTGACGACCGCGTTGGAGCCCGGCGGCAGGGATTGCAGCAGCGCGGGCGAGGAGAGTGAGAGCCACGGAGTCGGCGCGATGGCGATGGAGAGCGGGCCGGTGTCGAGTCCGCCCTCGTTGCGGATGGAGAAGGCCACCGGGGTCTGGCGTCCGCGGACCATGGCGGCCTCGAGGCGGACAGGCGTCGCGACGAGTCGCGGGACGCGGATCTCTTGTCGGACACGGGTGGTCAGGATGGCTTCCGCGCCTTCGGCCGAGCGCACGCGGATGTTGACGTTGGATTCGACGGCCGAGGTGTTGACGGCCGTGACGGTGACGCGGAGTGCGATCTGTGCGGATCCGCCGAGGACGTTGGTCGTCAACGCGGCGGAGACCGAGAGGCTGGGGTGCGCCGTGACGACTTCAGCGGTCAGGCCGGTGAGGGCGATGTCGGTGCGGTTGGCGACGGTGACGTCCACCTCGGTCGTGCCGCCTTCGGCAACCGTCAGGCTCGGGAGGGGAGTGAGCGCGAGGCCCAGCAACCGGAATTCATCCTGCGCCGGGGGCATCGGCAGGGAGGGGTGACCGGCGGAGATCTGGTAGAGGCCACCTTCGGTGCCGAGGGGTTGGAAGGTGGCTTCGAAGCGCCCGTCGGCACCGGCCACCACCGGGAGCGTGCGGGTGATTCCGCGGACGGCGATGTGGATGGTGACACCGACGAGCGATGCGGGGCTTCCGTCGAGTCGCAGGGCGCGACCCCGCAGCGGAACTGCGGAACCGGCGACGGCGGTGGTGACGTCGGTCTCCACGGTGGCCGAATAGGCGGCGTTCACGCGGACGGACTGCGGGCTCACGCGGAGGTTGTTCGACTCGAGGATCTCGGAGACGGCGTTGGCCGTGTCGGTCTCGGCGATGAAGTGATAGTTCCCGGGTTGATCGGGGAGGCGGACGTTGAGCGATTGCTCGAAGGAAGCGCCTGCCGCGAGGGGGCCGGGGTAGCTGATCTGGCCCTGCAAGGTGTCGTTGCCAGCGTAGGCGTCGGCCGAGATGGACAAACGCTGGGTGATGCTGCCGGGGACGGCGATGGCCCCGCGGTTCTCGACGCGCAGGGTGACCGGGATCGAATCGCCCGCGACCGCGTTCGTGATGAAGGTGATCGAAGCCACGACGAGATCGGCGCGGTCGGCATCGGAGACCACGAGCGTATCCGAGCCGGAGACAAATCCCGCGGCGGAGGCCGTGAAGAGCACGGACTGGTTCCCATCGGTGATGCCGTCGGCAATCGACGCGAGAGGGAAGGTGGCGCGGTCGGAACCTGCGGGAATCGTGACCGTGGCCGGCGCGGTCGCCTCGGAGGTGTCGGAAGAGGCGATGTCGACGGTGAGGGGTTGGGTGGTGGACGTGTTGCGGAGGACGGTGGCGGTGGTCGCTGGGCTGCGGCCTTCGGCGACGGCATCGTCCGTGATCCGGAGGGTCAGGGTCGGACCGTCGTTGTCGGTGATGGTCAGGACGTCGGCGACGAGGTCGCGGATGGCGACACGATTGAGGGAGTCGAGGATGGAACCGCCGATCGCGACGGGACGGGTGCCATCGGCAATGGTGTTGTCGACGACGCCGACGGGGATGGAGACGGAGGCCTGGTTGGCGGGGATGGTGGCCGAGCCGGGGAGGCGGACGGCGCTGGAGTTCCCGGAACTCAGCGCGACGACCACGGCGCGACTGGTGACGGGATTCCGTGTGAGCGTGGCGGAGGTGGCATTGGCTCCATCGCCTTCGCTGACGGTGCGCTGGGCGAGGGCGACGGTGATGGTCGGGATGTCATTGTCGGTGACGCCGACGGTGGAAGAAACGGGCGGAATGCCAGCAGCCGATGCGGTCAGGGTGTAGAGGTTGGTCCGCTCCAGCAGGTCGTCCTCGATGGCGACGATGGGGAAGGTGACGGACGCGGCGTTCGCCGGGATGAGGACCGAGCCGGGGCCTTGGATCTGGGCGGTATCGCTTACGACCACCTGGACGGCCAGCGGCGTGGTGGCGATGGGCGAGCGGGAGAGGGTTCCGGAGAGCGATCCGCCTTCCGGGACCTGGTTGGTGGACAACGTCAGGGTCAACCGCGTGAGGTCGGAATCGACGACGGTGAAGGACGCTTGTGCCGAGCGGAAGCCGGCGCTCGTGATCGAGACGGTGACGGTCTGGTCGCCGTCGTTGACACCGTCGGGGAGGACGCTCGCGTCGAAGAAGCCCGATGCCTGCCCGGCGGCGAGGACGAGGGAAGCCGGGGTGCTGAGTTCATCTGGCGTGGTGTTCCCGATCTGGACGGTCAGCGGGGCGCCGACCGGGCCGTTGCGCGTGACGAAGGCCCGGGCGACGGGATTGAGGGCGTCTTCGCGAAGGCTGACCGGCGAGAACTGGAGGGTCAGGATGGCCGGCAGCGTGAGGATCTCGGACTCGGCGCGGTTGTTCGATTCGTTGGATTCGGCCATCACGTTGGCGCTGTCGGTGAAGACCCCGATCCGGCCGGTGAAGTGCGGGAAGGTCACCGGGAGCGACACGTTGTTGGTGACGCGTAGGGTGGCTCCCGGCGGCAGGTTCGCGGTCTGGGAACGCTGGACGAGCACCGTCTCAGCGCCGTCATCGGCGATGAAGACGAGTGCGTCGAGCCACGTGCCGGAGGCGAGGATGGGGCCTGCGTTGGTGAGCGTGTGGATGACGTTGAAGGGAACGGCGGGTTCGATGACCGGCGGTAGGATCACCTCGGTGACCGCGAGGTCGAGGGCGGTGGTGGCCTGGAGAGTGGCGGTGTTGTTGGCCTCGGCGGTGTCGGTGGCGTTGAACTCGGCGACGCTGTTGGCGGTGTCGAGCGACAGGAACACGGTGAAGGTTCCGTAACCGTTCGCGCCGGAAGGCAGCGTGAAGGTGTGGGTGCGCGCGGTGGTGGCGCCTGGGGCGAGCGAGGTCGGGTGGATGAGGGAGGTGTCGAGGACGACGACGCGGCGGCTGGCGTTGGAAACGACGAGACGTTCGGTCCATGGGCCGGTCGCAGAGCGCGTGCCCGTGTTGGCGGTGTTCCAGCGCAATTCGATGGAGGCACCGGGCGCCCAGGTGGCGACCGTGGTCTGGAAGGACTGCGGTTGCAGGTCGGGGTAGGGGGCCAACGTTCCGGTGACGGTGACGATGGCGAGGTTGTTGGCCTCGCCGGTACCGGCGGCGTTGGCTTCACGGACGGTTCCGGTGGAATCGGCTGAGACTTCGACCGCCAATGCACCGTTGGCGGCGGCGCCATCGGGGAGTTGGAGCGTCAGTTCGCGGGTCCGGGATTGGTTGGGGGCGAGCGGCCCCGTGCTGTCGGTGGTGGACGCGGTCGCGACGACGGATCCCGTGCTGTTGCGGACGACCACGCGGTCGGTGAGCGGACCTGCGGTGGTGGCGTTGCCGCGGTTGGCGGTGGACCAGCGCACGGTGAGGCTGGCCCCGGTGACGACCGGATCCGGTGTGGCCGAGAGGTTCTCCGGAATCAGGTCCGCCAGGCTCAGGTTGCCGAGAAGGCTTTCGGGGGATGGGGTCGGATTGGAGACCATCCGGAAGCGGTACGTGGGTGGCGTGGCCGGATCGAACGACAGCGCGTTGGCCACGAAGAAGAAGTCGCCGGTATAGGGCAGGGTGAAGGGGGCGGGATCGCTGCTGCCGAAGGTGTCCCAGACGCTGGAACCGTCGGTGGTGAGCAGGCGGTGGTAGGTGCCGGCGGAGAAGCCGGCGTACTCCACGACGTCATGGAAGAACGACTGTCCGGCGGATCCCTGGAGACGGCGGACAAAGGTTCCGAGGGGTAGGTCGAACGTGGCTTGGGTGATGGTTCCCGGGACGAGGGCGGGTGCGTCCGTGATGTCGCGGATGCGGAAGCGGTAGCCGGGTTGTTCGGTGCCGATGCCGTAGAGGGTGAAGGCGTAGTCGCCGGGAAGGGCAGTGAGGATGGTGGGGTTGCCGGGACCCTCGATCGAGCGCAGGAGCGTGTTGAAGTACTGGCCACCGGGACCGTTCAGGCGGGCGTAGACATTTCCGTTGGTCAGCGGATCGATGAGGAGGACGCGCGGTTGCAGGAGGCGGAAGGTGTAGTTGTGGACCTGCAACGGTTGCTGGAGCGCGCCGGAGATCACCTCGTTGAGGGCGAGAGGTTGTGTTTCGTCCGTGATCCTCCACAGCTTGAAGCGGTGCACGCCGTTGGTACCGGGGTCCGAATGGCTGCCGCCGACGTGGAGCGTGGTTCGCCCGTTGCGCGGGACGGTGAAACGCGCGCTGTAGGAATTGAGGTGGGCGAGTTCGAGCCCGTCCTCGATCGGAAAGAACAGGTCGGCGTACACGGTCGAAGTGTCACCCGAGATTCCCAGTCCCTCGAAGAGGTAGGTCTCACCGACGCGGGCCTCGAAGGAGTAGAAGGTCGAGATGGACGCCGGCGTGTTCGTTCCACGGATCTCGGTGTTGAACGCGATCGGCCGGGCGACCTGGAGATCCCAGACGGCGGCGCGCAGGCTGGGCGTGGTGTCGCCGTTGGCATCCAAGGTGAGGTGGTACTCGCCCGGGGTGAGCCGAAGCCGCGTGGAGGAGGCCTGCCCATCAATGTCCATGGAGCTCAGGGCCTGGCTCACGAGCCGGGTTCCGTGGTGATCCACGGTGAAGTTGATCTGGTTGGCGCGACCGATGGCGTCGAATACCACCTCCCGCGTCTGGTCGAGGACGAGTCGGAAGAGAGCCCGTCGGCCCGGGGCGGTGATCTGGACGTCGAAAGGCGTGTTGAGAGCGATGTCGGTGACCGTTTCCTGGGGTGTGACCCATCGGAACCGGTTCGTGGTGGAGGCGCCGGTTTCGTCGTTGGGGCTCGAAACGAAGACCACGTAACGGCCGGTCTCAGGGAGTACGGTTCGGTCGGTCAGCGCGTCCGCGTAGTTCCACGTGATATTGCCGCCTGAGGGCCGGAAGAGCGTGGCGGTGGAACGACGCTGGTTGCCGGTCGAGGTCCCTCCTTCCAGTGTCCAGGCTTCATTGGCGACGCCTTGGAACCAATACATCCGGGCGCTGTTTCCCGGGGTGTGGACGTCGGTGACCCAGGCATCGGGAGGCAGGGGTTGGGCGTCCGCCGAGTCCAACAGACGGAACCGGAAGGGGTCGGCGGAACCGGTGATGGCCAGTTCGTATTCGCCGGGTTCCAGGCGCATCAGTTGGAGGTCCGAACGGCTCGCGGTGTCGGATTCGCGCAGTCGGATGCGCTCGTGGCGCACCCCGAAGCGGTCCCGCAGGGACCAGAGGTTCGCGCCATTGAGCAGGGAATCGATCCCGACGAGTTTCCGCTCGGTGAGTTCAAAGCGGTAGAAGTTGGTCTCGGAAGCGGATGCGGGAGTGCGCTCGATCAGTTGGTTGAACGCGATCAGGGAGCCGTTGAAGGGTGTCGGGGGAATCGTGCCGCCGTCCTCCACGATGAATCGGATGGTGCCTCCAGTGGCGTCTTCCTGAATGGCGCCGTGGATGGCCAGGAAGTGGCGGCCGGCCTGGACGGCCCGATAGGAGATCGCGCCCAGCGACGCGGATCCGACGTTGGCGAACCGCGGGTTGTAGAGGGTCCAGCCGGGGGTGAAGTTGAACCCGGTGCGTGTGATCAATCGGAGGTTGACCTGTTGACCCGCGGCCAGATCGAGGGCGACGACGGCGAGGGACGAGGAGGGCGTGAGTTGCACCTCCGATTGGACGCCGAGGGCGATGAGCGGGCTGGACTCCATCGGCACCAGTCGGAAGCGGAACCGGTTGGTGTTGTCGCTGTCGTCCTGGAGGGTGAGGGATGCGTTACCCGCCGGGAGTTCGAACGGGCCGGGTTCGGAAAACAAGCGTCCGCTGGCAGCGGTTCCCCAGGCGCCTTCGACGGTCCAGGCGACCGGTGAGTACAGCAGCGAATCCATGAGGAAGACCTGCCGGGTGGGTTGGTTCCATTGGTACCGGCGCATCTGTCCGGGTGTGGCGATCTGGCCGGAAATCTCCGAACCTGGCAGGTACGCGGCACTGACGATGTCCGCCCGGCGGAGCACGAACTGGGCGGTTCCAGGAGCTCCGGGGTTGTTGATGCGGCCCTGGATCAGGAGGTCGTGGATGCCGGTGGTCCGGGCGACGAACGGGCCCACGTCGCTCAGCGATTGGTTGATCAGGAGGTTGCCCAGCGGATCGGTGAGAAGGACTCCTGCGTTGCTTGGAAGACCGGTGCTGCCCAGATGGTCGAAGTACACCCGTTGGCCGGCGTTGAGCGCGATGCGGAGGTACTGGCTGCCGTTGGCGGGGTCGAGGGTGACGGTGTTGGTGGTGTCGAGGGTTGTCAGGGTTCCCGCCGCCGAGTCGAGGACACGGAAGCGGAAGGCAGGGGTTTCAACCCCGAGCGGAGATATCACGATCCGGTAGTCGCCGGGCGTCAGGTCCGCTTGCCAGGTACCGTCCGAGTAGAACGCGCCGGAGGTCACGGACCGGGAGTTGTTGAACAGTTGCCAGGTCGCGTTGGCATACTCGAGGTGGTCGACCGAAACACGACGCCGGTCGGTCAGGCTGAACCGGTAGGTGATGGTCTGGCCCGGGCTGGTGATGGCCGAGTCGATGAGGGTGTCGAAGGCCAGGGGTTCGTCGCGTTGGAGGATGGGGAGGATGGCGAAGGCGTGGGTGGGATTCGGGCCGGTGTTCCCGAGGGGACCCTGAAGAAGGAGCGTGTGGGCTCCGCTGCCGGTGGTGGTCGAACTCGAGGAGTCCGTGAAGGACTGGGACCAGAGGAATCGCCCGTTGGGATCGATCAACGCCCAGCGCGGCTGCGACGAAGGGAAGCCGGTGGTGCCGAAGGCGCGGCCGAAGAGTTGCTGGCCGGCGTTGAGATGGATGCGGTACGCGATCACGCCGGCCGGCGGGTTGTGGGCATTGGTGACGGACTGGCCGAGCGTGATCGGGGTGGCCTGGTCAACATCCACGAGGCGGAACTGGAAGGCCGGGGTTTCACGGCTGCTGGCGCGGACGACTAGCCGGTAATCGCCGGCGCGCAGCGATTGGATGCTCTCGGAGTCGAAGCGGCCTGAAGTCACCAGGCCGGCGGTGCCTTCCAGACGCCAGGTTGCAGTACTTGAAAGCAGGGCGTCCACGTACAGGCGGCGGGCCGCCGGCAGTTGGAAGCGGTAGGTGACGGAACCGTCGGGCGTGGGGACGGCACCGGAGATCTCCGTGCCCACTTCCAGTGGAAGGTCCAGATCCTGGACGTGGACGACCTGGAAGCGCCGGATGCCCTCGGGCGTGTTGGAGTTGTTGGACCCGTCCGTGGCCGGCGCTGCGGTGAAGGCCACCGTGTAATTGCCAGAGAGGGGTGCCGTCCATCGGGCGAAATCAAAGAAACTGCCGGTGAAGGACGTCCCGTTGATGCGCAGGGCCTGGCCGTTCGGAGCGAGCACCTCCCAACGCGGGGTTACGTTCCCGTATCCGGAATAGCCGTCGGCCAACAGCGCCACCGATTGCCCGTTCGTGAGGCTGAGACGGCGGTAGGCGGTGCGTGCGGACGTTGCGTTGGTCAGGGTGATCTGTTCGCCGAGGACGATGGGAGGAGGGTTGCCGGCGTCGTGGACCACGAAGCGGAGCGGGTTCGGGGATGCCGAATTGCGCCACACGATGAGGTGGTAATCGCCAGCGACAGCGGGCGAATGGCGTGAACCGCTCGTGAAGGAGTCGTCGTTCAGTATTCCGGCGGGCCCGATCAGTTGCCATCGATCCCCCGAGTTGACGGTGAGTGGGTTGATTCCGAGCAGCGTGGGTTCGTTCAGGGTGAACGCATAGCGGTTGGTGAAGGCGGTGGCGCTTTGGAGGAGTTGCTCGCTCCCGAGGACCAGGGTCGGCGCAACGGGGTGCAAGGGGGCATTGCCGAGCAGGTTCAGGGCGACGCTGTACGTGCCGGTGCCGGTGTTGCGGGCGCCGCCGTTGACGATGATCTGGTGAGGCAGTGCCGCGCGCGTGGTGAACTCCAGCGGGTTGCCAAACTGGGGGCTCGCCAGAACGTTGCCGTAGGGATCGATGACGTGCGCCGTCAGGGAGTTCAGGTTCGTGCGGCCGGGAATGGTCAGGCGATAGCGGTCACCGGGGCTCGGCGTGAACAGGAAGTAGGCGGAGGAATTCGCCGGATCGAGGGTCCCCGCGTTCGTGACCCCGGTCGGCAGGATCGCGCCCGTTGGCAGGGGAACGAGTCGGAACTGATAGGCTCCCGTGGCGTCGCCCGATCCTTGCACCCGGATGCGGTGCGGTCCGGTGCCGAGGTTCAACAGGGTGTTGTCGATGAAGTCTCCACTGGCGAAGGAGCGCGGGCTGCCGATGGGGCCAAAGGGTCCGGAGGGTGACCAGAACAGGGTGTCGGACGCGGTCTGTGGATCGAGGTGCAGCAGGGTCGGTTGGTTCAGGTCGAAGAGGAATTCGTCGACCTCACCGGGGGCCGACACCATCCCGGTCGTCACCGGTTGGGCCAGGGCCGGGAGGAAGCTGGCCACCGTCCACCAGAGGGCCGTCAGCCATCCGGCAAGACTTCCGATCGGCGGGGTCGCCGTTTTCGCGCGCGTGCAATCCATGTTCAAAGTCCTGTTGAGATGCCAGAACCGCGCCACACGCAGGAATGAGAAGCGCGCAGTCGGTTTGGCGGGATGTGCGACCCGGGAAGCCGCTTGGGCGGTCACGGTCGCAGGGTCGAATCAATCCTGTCATCCTTGGAAGGCCGAACGTCATCGGGAGCGATGCGCGAACGTGCCAGGGCAGGAATTCAGACCTGGGAAAGGTTAGGGTTGGAACGTGCGACGGGGGAAGCCCGTAGTGGCGGAAGTTCTGCGCGCTTCTTGCCAGCCCGGAACCAGGTATTCGGTGGGAAGTTTCACGGTTTGGTGCAAAATGATGCCGTGGTTTCTGATGTGCGGTGCGAACAATGGCGGCCGGGGATCTGGCGGTGGTGGGCTTACAGTCCGGCCCACAGGGTCGAACTCATGTCGCATGCCGTCCGCGGTCGGTCGGGCGCGTGGGTGGTCTTCGACCCCATCCCATTGAACCCGCATCAGGTGGAGGCCTGGTGCGACGGCCGTGGGATCGACACGATCGTGCTCACCAACGGCAATCACGAGCGGGCCGCGGCGGAATGGCGTCGGGCCTTTGGCTGCCGTGTGGCCGGACCGACCGGCGTGCCTTGGGAGTTGGAGGGGATCCGGGATGATCGGGAGGTCGTGATCGACGGGTGGAAGGCGATCCGGTTGGAGGGCGGTGCCCCCGGTGAAACCGCGTGGTGGCTCAAGTCGGAATCACTGATGGTGTTCGGTGATGCCGTGGTGAACCTGGCCGGACGCGGCCTCGAACTGCTGCCGGACAAGTACTGCCAGGATCCGAAGTGGTTGCGGCGGTCGTTGAGGACGCTGCTGTCGCATCCGTTTGAGTCGGCCCTGTTCGCGCATGGGGATCCGGTTTCGGGATGCGCGTCGACACGAATCGAGGCTCTCGTGACAGGATGACAGGATGACAGGATGGATGGGTTTCGAGGGGGGTGGATTCGAACGGGGTGGCGACGTCCTCGTCGCCTTGGGATTGGGGTTGAGAGGGCAACGAGGACGTTGTCGCCCTGAATCAGGCGTGGGCAGTGTCGCAATGCGCCCCTGACTCCCAGTCCTGAAACCCGGTGCTGGGCGCGGGTGGGGGGATGGGGTAGGGTCGCGGAAATGTCGCAATTGCCCAAGGTGGCGGTGCTCGGAGTGGGCTCGCTCGGTAAGGAACATGCCCGTGTCTATGCGGATCTGGCGCGGTCCGGTCTGGTGGAGTTTGCCGGCGTGTTCGATGTCCATGCGGAGTCGGCGCGCACCCATGCGGAGCGGCACGGGGTCCGGGCCTTTGCCACGGTGGAGGAGGCGTGCGCGGCGGTCGATGCGGTGAGCGTGGTCACCCCGACGGTGACGCACCATGCGCTGGCGCGGCAGGCGTTGCTGGCGGGTCGCCACGTGCTGGTCGAAAAGCCCATGACCGAGACGGCGGCCCAGGCGGCGGACCTCGTGCAGTTGGCGCAGACCGCAGGTCGGGTGCTGCAGGTGGGACATGTGGAGCGGTTCAATCCGGTGTTCCGGTATCTGGAGGAGGCAGCGACGCAGCCAAGGTTCATCGAGTGCCATCGGTTGTCCCCTTACCCGGCGCGGAGCACGGACATCGGGGTGGTGCTCGACCTGATGATCCATGATCTCGATGTGGTGCTGGCGTTCGTGAAGTCGCCGGTGGTTTCAGTCGAGGCCGTGGGCATTTCGGTGTTGAGCCAGAGCGAGGATATCGCGAATGCGCGGTTGCGGTTCGAGAACGGGTGCATCGCGAACCTGACGGCGAGCCGGATCTCGCCGGAACGGACGCGCAAGATCCGCGTGTTCAGCGCGGGCCCGAAGCCAACGTATATCTCCCTCGATTATCGCGCGCAGGAAGGCTTCGTGTATCGCCTCGCGGCGGAGGACGCGCAGGAGAGTTCACTGTTGAAGAAGCTGCTGTCGGCGAAGGACAGCGCGATCGTCAGCGAGTTTGCCGGGAAGAAGATCGTGCGCGAGCCGGTGCCGATCACGAAGGACGAGCCATTGAAGTGCGAGTTGCAGCACTTCGTGGAGTGCGTGCGGGAACGCCAGACCCCGCGCGTGACGGGAGCGCAGGCCAAGGTGGCACTGGATGTGGCCTTCGAGATCGTGCGGCAGATCGGGGAAGCGGGGTGAGATTCAAGTTCTCAGTTTCAAGATTGAAGCCAGCGTTGCAAACGAGGTCACGAGGCTGGGGTTGGAGAGTTGCCAGTTCCCAGATTCCAGTTCCGTTGCCGCAAAGAAGACAAAGAGACGCAAAAAGCCCGCAACGCTGACAGCGCAGCAGCACGGTTCCACGCCTTGGTTCCACAGGTGCGGAGCACCGACAGATAGTAGCCCGCGGCGTCAGCCGTGGGACCCGCGTCCGGAAGAAGGGCCAGCCCCAGCGGGGCGACAGACGCAGCAGGCTCAAATGCACTGAAAACTCACGCGAAGCCGCGAAGGGGGCAGGACGTTGTCTCACGCAGGCACGCGGGGATCGCCCACGGCGAGTCGTGGTTTGTCCTGTGCCTTGCCAACGCCACCACTGAGCCTCGAAGGAGAAGGCATTCTCCCGACAAGCACGCCGTGGAAGACAGCGAACAGCGATGGAGGGGCAATGGGTCAGTCCCGTAGAATTGACATTTGAGGCTGGTTTTGGAGGTGACGTTCGAAGGGGGCAGGGTCGGTCTCCTTTCGGCGCTGTTCAGTCGGGTCGGCGGCTTGTTCGGGGCGAAGGCAGTGGCATGCCATGGGGATCGGGAGGTGGTCGTCATGGCCAGTGTTCGAGGGGGGCGGCTTCGTCGGATGGGAACAGCGTCCTTTTGCGACTTTCTGTGATTTTTGCGGCCAACCTCCTGTGATCGAGGTCGAGGGGCTCACACAAAGACGCGAAGATTCAAAGTGGGGAAGGGACGAAGACCGGATGTCATTGGCTTCCTGTCTTGGCGTCTTTGCGTCTTGAGCGAAGCGGGCGTGAGGAATCCGTTCGAGCGGGGCGTTGTTGTCCGATGTGTGAAGAAGCGGGGAATCTGTCGCCCCTCCGGGGCTGGGGCCACGGATTGGGACCCGAAGTTGCGCAGTTGCATCGGGATCGAACCCGGTTCTTCCCCGTGAGATCTCGATACCGGTGCCGATGCCGATCCCGATACCGATGCGTGCGGCGAGGGTTTGCCGGGTAGGTTCATCGTCTGCCGGGGAAGTGTCGGCTCGGATGGAGGGCAATGGCGTCCGTGGGAAGAGCTTCTTTTTGCGTCCTTCTGTGATCTTTGCGGCCATCCTTCCGGGATTGAGGTCAAGGGGCTCACGCGAAGACGGGACGACGCAAAGGGGCAATGGGCGGGATCTCGTTTGGGTAGGATTCGTGTCGTTGGTGTCCTTCGGGGTCGAACGACGGTGGAGGGTCGAGCCACGAAGCGCACAAAGGGCACGAAAGGAAGATGAGGAGAGTTCAGGGCGATGGGGAAACTGTCTGGGCAGGCCGGCCACAACCACGTTGTGGTTTGGGGGGAGGATGTGGACCCAGGGTTGGCCTCGCGCCCCAGCTCCTTTCGGTCCAGGTTTACTCTCCGAAGATCCGGTTGGTTGACGGCGTGGGAGGAGCGGGGGCCCAGATGCGGATGTTGTCGATCTTGCCGGTGTCGTCGAAGGAGCCGAATCCGATCCGACCTTCGGTGAAGGAGGTATCGGTGGCTTCCATG
>Ga0172372_10001054_pt1 | contig 42690 bp, 40 predicted proteins | sample LakKiv5m_2_FD_114544 | JGI IMG/M metagenome (GOLD analysis project Ga0172372, IMG submission 114544) | Freshwater microbial communities from Kabuno Bay, South-Kivu, Congo - kab_092012_9.5m | ecosystem: Environmental > Aquatic > Freshwater > Lake | place: Democratic Republic of the Congo...
CACTGGCGACACCGTAATCAAACAGCGGCACCCACCCGCCGTCCGATGCACAGCCGGAGAGGCTGCCCCCGACAGCGACGGTCGCGGAGACTGACGCAACCCTGATGAGAAATTCGCGGCGGCTATGACTGGCAACAGCATTCATGGGCTTGACCTCGTATCGTCACGGTTCGGGAATGGACATCTTCAAGCCCGATTGCAACGATTCGATGACGTCCCGCCGCTAGCGACGTGAGCAGGCGCGAATCGATCCAACGAATGCGTCGAAGTCAGGTGTCACCGCCGACGGGTCCTTCGCACGCTCATCGATGCGGCGAAGCGCCACCGCGTCTTTCCATCCCGGCGTCATCCGAAATGCAGCCACTTCCGTATCCGACATCCGGCCACCCTGCAGGGCCAGGCTCTCCACCGAATCCGGAGAAAGGCTCTCGAAATATCCAGGCTCTACAGAGCAAAGGTAACGCTTGGCCTGAACATGCAAACGAATGGGCTCGGTCACATCCTGGCCGAACCAGGGCTGAAGCCAATCGGCACCGATGAGTTCGTGATGATCGTCGACACCCGCTGCAGCGGGGTGTTCTCCGAGACTGTGAACCATGTGGCCGATATCGTGCAGCAGCGCAGCGACAACCAGCGCATCGCTCAGCCCTGCGGCGCGTGCGAGTTGCGCCGCCTGTAGCGCATGCGCTCGCTGATTGATCGCAGCCAGCCCGTAGCGGTTGCCCGCGCGCAGCGCGTAGAGTTCACCCAACTCTTCAACAATTCGTTCGGACGAAGCAGTCATGATGCATTCACTGTGTTCCGTTAATCGCGAAGTCAAATATCGCGTGGCTCTTCAACACTTCCCGCGCTGCGCGCTCCCGGTACTCAGGAGTAAGCGGTCGGCTGAGAATAAAAGGCACCCTTGACTCGGCCACCGCGCCATGGCTCCTCAGCCTCGCATCGGCAAGCTGGCTGAGATCGTGATCGGCGCGTCCCGCCCCGAGCACGGTGCCTGCGTCGCCGATGACCACCACATCCGCCTCCCGGTCGTCGGGCAATTCGAAACGGGCACACGCCTCGACCCGGGTAAGCGCAAGCTCGACACCCGGAAGCCGACCGACTACGCCAATCACGTCCTGCGCCGATACCGACGCCGACCGAATCCACACCCGGACGAATCCCCCCAGTGCGCCGTGATGCTTCACAAAAGCGTCGGTGATCGGACAGATGACTCGCGTGGCCCCCTGCCCAAACGCGTGATCGAGCACGTCCTGAACGAACAACACGTTAGGGCTGCCGTCGCTACGCGACTTGTCGTTCATGCCATGGTCAGCCGTGAGCGCAAGCGTCGCACCGAGTGCCACCAGACGGCCGAACGCATCATCAATACGCCGATAGAACTCGTTGGCAACCGGGTCGCCCGGAGCATGCTTGTGCTGGATATAGTCGGTCAGCGACAGGTACATCAGGTGAGGGCGTCTTTGCTCCAGCAGTTTCACGCCGGCCTCGAGAACGAACAGCGACAAATCCATGGAATACATGTCGGGCTGCGGCATTCCAACTAGATCGAGTACGCCATCGATGCCGTTCTCCTCGAGCGTGCACCCGGAGGCAAGCTCGGACGAGAAACTGATGTTGCCTCGCCCAAGGTCGAGATCCTTGCCGAGCTGCCTGCGAAGCTTGTCTTTGGCGGTAATGGAAATCACCCGCGCGCCGGCATCTGCAAAGCTCGCGAGAATCGTTCGGCTTCGAAGGAGTTCGGGGCCTGTCATCACCACCGCTTCGTCACGCTCGTTCAGGTAGAAATTTCCTGATATCCCGTGAACCGACGCAGGTGCACCCGTAATCAGTGACATATTGTTAGGACAGGTAAAGCTCGGCACCGTCCCGTCCGCAACCGCGTAGAAGCCCTCGTCAATGAAGCGGCTCAGATGGGGCAGGATTGCGTCGCGCCGGCCCCGCTCGATATAGGCGGGGTCTCCTCCATCGATGCAAACGATCACTATGGGCCGCTCAGGCCATCGGTAGCGGATTCCGTTGAGTTCAATTGTCATCGAGACAGCCTTGATCGGGTCGGTCATACGGCCCAGCGGCGCACGCTCGCCGAGGCCAAATCGATCAGGGTCACGGAGACGATGATGATCAGGAGAATTGCCGAGGTATGCGCATACTCGAATCCACGAATCGCCTCATGCAGCACCACCCCGATGCCGCCAGCACCCACCATGCCCACCACCGATGCCGAGCGAACGTTGGACTCGAAGCGGTACAGCGAATAGGACACCCAGTGGGGGAGAACCTGCGGAATGACCCCGTAGAGAATGCCCTCCAGTGCATTCGCCCCGGTTGACCTGACACCTTCAACCGGACGCGGATCGATCGCCTCAACCGCTTCAGCAAACAGCTTCGCCAGCACCCCGGTGGTATGGATCCACAGCGCGAGGACGCCCGCGAACGGACCCAGGCCCACGGCGACGATGAAGAGCATGGCAAACACCATTTCATTGATGGCTCGTGCCGCATCCATCAGGCGCCTGACCGGCTGGTAGATCCAGACGGGCGCAATATTCTCAGCGCACAACAGACCGAGTGGGACGGCACACACCACCGCGAGGAAAGTTCCCCATACCGCGATGTGCACCGTAATGATCATTTCCCGCAGATAGATTCGCCACTCGTAGAAATCAGGAGGAAAGAACTCGCGGCTGAACACCGCCATGTTTGCCGAGTCTTCGATCAGCGCCATGGGACGGATTTCCGCCCCCTGCCAGGACCAGATCAGGAGCATCAGAAACAACCCCCAGCCGAGCTGCGTGAGCAGCCCGCTGGAGGGTGGCTTGAGCGGCACCCGATCGAGTTGCGGCCTGGCGGACGTCATGAGAGCCCCGCTTCGAGCCGGTTTACTTCTGGCCCGCCAGGGCCGCCAACTGCGCGTCAATATCCGCGAGCTTGGCCTTCTTCTCGGCCGCAGGCATACGCTCGTCGGATTCAATCTTGGTCCGGTCCTTGAACAGTTCCAGCTGACGAATCGGGATGAGTTGCGCGTTCGTCGAGACTTTGAACCCCGCAAGCCGGTACATGTTCCGGAGGATCTCCTTTTCGCGATCATCGCGGCCATAGGCCACCACGAAATCCTGCACCTTCTTCTTCACATCTGCCGGCAGATCTTTCCGCCAGACCAGCGGGTCACGAGGGATCAATGGCGACGTCCAGAGAATCCGGATCTGCTCGAGCCTCTCGGGCGACTTCTCCTTCATTTTCTCGGTCATCTCACTGTTGCTCGTCGCAACATCAACCTGCCGGTTCAGCACCGCGAGGAAATTGCCCTCATGGTTCGATGACCGTGTGACCCGGAAGTGGGTACGCGGATCGAGCTTGTTGAGCGTGAAGACATAGTAGGTGGGCACCAGCGTACCGGATGTCGAGGACGGGTCGCCGATCCCGAACGAGTAGCTCTTGCCATTCTTCAGCACGTCGTCAAGGGTCTTGATCGCCGAGTCCCGATGGGTGATGAGATACGAGTAGTAGCCCGGCGTTCCGTCAAGATCGACGAACTGCGCGAACACTTCGCCGTTCGAGCGATCGACCGCTTCAATGGCTGACTTGTTGCCGTACCAGGCGATCTGAACCTTGTTGAAGCGCTGTGCCTCGATGACCCCGGCGTACTCGGTCGCGTAAAAGCCATTGACCTTCAAGCCGATGGCTTTGCTCATGTCGTTGAGAAAGGGCTCCCACATCTGACGAAGGGCGCCAGCCTTTTCAGTGGCAATGATGCCGAAGTTGATTTCCTTGATTTCCGAAGCGTGCCCCAGGGCGGCAACGGTCAGGGCGACTGCCCCGATAAGCGATCTGGCAAGAGTCTTCATGACTTCTCCTGTCGGTGAGCTCGAGTTGAATTTCAGGAACGAAGCGCCGCCGCGAGCACTGGCCGGCCGCTCGCGACCGCGGGCGAACCGCCAGAGTCCGGGGCAAAAAGCTCCCAGGCGCTACTGCCGTAAAGGCTTGCCAGCATCTCGGGCGTTAGCGTGGAGGAAGGGCCGTCAAACACAACCCTTCCAGCATTCAGCGCAATCGTTCTCTCGCAGTAGCGGATCGCAAAATCCACCTGATGCAGGGAAACCAGCACCGTGCAGCCATGATTGCGATTCAGGGCCTGGAGCAACTCCATCACGCGGCGAGAAGACTCGGGATCCAGAGAGGCGATCGGTTCGTCTGCCAGAATGAGCTGCGCGCCCTGAACCAGGCATCGGGCGAGAGCAGCGCGCTGCTGCTGCCCGCCCGAAAGCGTACTGGCCCGGCGCCAGGCGGTATCTTCAATCCCCATGGCTGCGAGCGCTTCAAGTGCCTGGCGACGCTGATCGACCGAAAATCGCATCAGAAGGCTGCGCCACCAGGGCGTGCGAAATAGCTGCCCGACGAGTACGTTGGTGATGACAGGCAGGCGGTTGACGAGGTTGAACTGCTGGAAGACGAAGCCCACGCGGCTTCTCACCTCGTCGGTGCCGGAGAGCAGTCTGCCATTTGCCTGCACCGGCGTTTCGAGGACTTCCACGTCGCCATCGTTTGCCTGCAAAAACCCGGGAATGTGTCTGAGCAGGGTTGATTTGCCTGATCCGGACGCACCCAAAAGCGCCACCATTTCGCCTTTCTGGACGCGAATCGAGACACCGTCCAAGGCGAGACAACCGTCGAACGACTTGCTGAGACTACGGGTGACGAGGGCGTCAGGCACGGCAATGGTGTGTCACGGGATTGCAATGAAGGCGGACTACAAACGCCCGGGCAGAAACAGTCAGGCCAGAGTTTTTTCAGCTTTTGCTGCAGTCTTCGGCTAGCTTCCGCCATCGATATGACGGTTTGTTTACGGAGGCAGACGAATCGGGGAGATACCCGTTCGATATTGCTCCAGTGAGGATTCATGCGAGTTTTCGATGAGGCAATGAGAATCAATGGCGAGCGCCGCCGGCGCTCTTCGGTGATTGAAGTGTTCGATCCATTCAGCTCCCGGTGCGTGGGTACCGTTCCGCGAGCCGCGGTCGCCGATGTTCGGGAAGCCATTGAGGTGGCGGCCGCTTATCGGCCTCGCCTCAGCCGCTACGAACGTTCGGAGATTCTTGGGCGGGCTGCGGCCGAGGTTGTTGCAAGGACCAGGGAGATCGCTGAACTGATCACGATGGAGTCGGGGCTGAGCATCAGGGACAGCCTCTATGAGGCTGGCCGGGTACGAGATGTGCTGCTATTCGGGTCCCGTGCAGCGCTGACCGACGACGGCGAGATTTTTTCATGCGACATCACCCCGCATGGAAGGCAGCGCCGGGTTTATACCCAGCGAAGTCCGCTGCTGGGTGTCATTACCGCGATCACACCCTTCAACCATCCGATGAACCAGGTCGCACACAAGGTGGTCCCGTCGATTGCGACCAACAACCGGATGGTGCTGAAGCCGTCGGAAAAGGTACCGCTGTCCGCTCTCCTCTTCGCCGACATCCTTTACGATGCTGGGCTACCCCCGCCCATGTTCCAGGTGGTGACCGGGGATCCATCAGAGATTGCGCTCGAACTGCTCACGCATCGTTCGGTCGAACTCGTCACCTTCACGGGCGGCGTATCAGTGGGTAAGCAGATCGCTCAGGTCGCCGGCTATCGCCGAATGGTGCTGGAGTTGGGCGGTAACGATCCGCTCATCGTGATGGATGACGCCGATCTTGAGGAGGCCGCGAGTCTTGCGGTTTCTGGCTCGTACAAAAACTCGGGTCAACGCTGTACCGCGGTCAAACGAATCCTCGCTCATGCGTCCATCGCTGACGATCTTGTCCACCGCATTGTCACCAGGACACGCGCCTGGCGCTTTGGCGACCCGACCGATCCGTCAGTCGAGATGGGGACGGTCATCGATGAACGCGCGGCCATGCTCTTCGAGTCCCGGGTCAGCGCGGCGGCCGCGCAGGGCGCGAAACTTCTTGTAGGAAACGACAGGGACGGCGCGCTGTACTCGCCGACTGTGATCGATCATGTCCAGCCCGACATGGAACTGGTCCGCGAGGAGACCTTTGGCCCGGTGTCCCCCGTGATCCGGTTTGCCGATCTCGACGAGGCCATACGAATCGCAAATGGCACCGCGTTCGGTCTTTCATCGGCCGTATGCACCAATCGCCTTGACGTCATCACCCGTCTTGTCGATGAATTGCACGTCGGCACGGTCAACGTGCGCGAGGTGCCTGGCTATCGCCTGGAGCTCACCCCGTTTGGAGGTATCAAGGATTCCGGCCTGGGGTACAAGGAAGGCGTGCTCGAGGCCATGAAGAGTTTCACCACCCTTAAAACCTACTCACTGCCGTGGCCGACCTGACCGGTTTGCCAGCGACCCCCGCTTTCAGCGAGAGCGACAGGGCCTTTCTGAGGACGTATCTGGCGCGCGCGCGCCGTCTCCCGCCAGGCTCGTGGGTTTCCTGGTGGCTGGACGGCTATCCATTTCCAATCGGTTGGATGTCGGTGGAGCGGGTCGAGCACCTTGCCAGGGCTCTGCCTGATGACGCTCCGCTTGAACGGGTGGGCGAGCGCTATATCTGGAAGGCGGCCGACCTGACGTCCGGCCAGCGAAGCGCGACACTCAAGCCCATCGCCGAAGAACTTCGCGACCAGGGGCTGATCACCGGCTGGCGCGACGAGACCTACTCGTGCTGGGGGTATCGGGATGACCCCTGGCCCTATCCTCAATGGGAACTGTTCCGGTTGGAGCGGGCAGCATTCCGATATTTCGGGCTTCGCAGCCATGCCGCCCATGTGCACGGGATCACGACCGATGGCCTGATGTGGTGCGGGCGCCGGGCACAAGACAAGGCAACCGACCCAGGGCTCCTGGACAATCTCGCCGCAGGCGGTATCCCTGCCGGCGAGGACCCGCAGCACTGCGCAGCGCGGGAGGTGTTTGAAGAGGCTGGCCTCGTCCGTGAGCCATCAGATCTGATCGGGCCGCCAGTCGAGGTGGTCACTGAAAGGACCGTACCTGAGGGATGGCACAGTGAACGGCTCTTCGTATGGCGCCTCATGGTCGACCCGGGTGAATGCCCAGCCAATCACGATGGCGAGGTGAGCGAGTACCTCGCATTCGACCCGGCCACGGTCATCTCCCTGATCCGAAGCGGCGCCTTGACCGATGACGCAGCCTGCGCAATTGCAGCAAGCTTCTCAGGATAAGGCGCCAGCAAATCTGTCATCAATTCTTCACGCGGCGCTCCGACACTCGGTTGCATCGACCCATTCGTCCGGAGCACTTCATGAAGCGTAGAACCTTTGTTGCTGCCGCAAGTACCGCAGCGCTCGTGGGGCCCAATATTTCAGCCCAGGCGCAAACCTCCCGGGCCATCTGCTACAACTGCCCACCCGAGTGGGCTGACTGGGGCGGCATGCTTCGCCTGATCGGCCAGACGTCGGGCATTGTGGTGCCCCCCGACAACAAGAACTCGGGGCAGGCACTCGCCGCGCTCATCGCCGAACGCGCCAAGCCGGTCGCCGACGTCGTCTACCTGGGCGGCCAGGTGGGCCCCCAGGCTCGCGCAGCCGATGTCCTCACGCCCTACAAGCCCGCAAGGTGGGACATGATCCCGACCGGCATGAAGGACCCGGATGGCTTCTGGTTCACGATTCATTCGGGAACGCTTGGCCTGTTCGTCAATCGCGCAGCGCTACGAGGCAAGCCCGTACCCGGAAGCTGGTCCGATCTGCTCAAGCCCGAGTACCGGGGCCTGGTGGGCTACCTCAATCCGGCGAGCGCTGCGGTGGGACAGGTCGGCGTGATCGCAGTGAATCTGGCTCTGGGCGGCAGTTACGAGAATCTGAACCCTGGGATCGACTTCTTCCGTCGCCTGCAGTCAAACCAGCCCGTGGTTCCTACCCAGACCTCCTACGCGAGGGTGCTCTCGGGCGAGATCCCCATCCTGCTTGATTACGACTTCAATGCCTATCGCGGCAAGTATGCTGACAAGGCACCCGTCGAGTTTGTGATCCCCCGTGAGGGCACGCAACAGCTTCCCTACGTGATGGGCATGGTCGCACGTGGACCCAATCCAGAGAATGCTCGCAAGGTGCTGGATTTCGTTCTCAGTGACCAGGGCCAGCGCCACTGGGCAGGCGCGTACCTGCGCCCCGTGCTGTCGTCGGCAATGAGCGACGATGTCCGCGCGCGCTTTCTGCCGGATGCTGACTACGCGCGCGCGAGCCCGCTCGATGTGTTCAAGCTTGCCGGCGCCTCGCGCGCCATCGCTGACCGCTATCAGAAAGAGGTCGGCTGAGCGCAGGCATGGAGTCTGCGCGGATGCCCGCGCGCAGGCCACGGGCCCGCGGTCCGTCTGGCTGGATGGAACCGCTGCTGTTGCTCCTGCCAGCAGCGGTAATTTTTTGCGCCTTTTTTGTTCTGCCCCTGGCCCGCCTGGTCCTTATCGGCGGATCGGGATCGCTGGGCTGGGCAGCCTACGCTGTCGCACTGACCGACCCGCGCTACCTGGCGAGTCTGCTCTCCACGATTCTCCTCGCTGCGACCACGACTCTGGCCACGCTGACCCTCGCCACCGTCAGCGGCGTGTTCCTGAGCCGGCACCGCTTTTCCGGAAGGCAGTTTCTGGTGTCACTGCTCACCCTGCCTCTCGCGTTTCCTGGTGTCGTGATCGGCTTCATGGTGATCATGCTGGGCGGGCGACAGGGCCTCCTGCCGTCCATGACGGATGCGCTCTTCAATGAGCGCTGGGTGTTTGCCTACTCCATGACCGGGCTTTTTGTCGGCTACCTGTATTTCTCCATCCCCCGAACAATTCTGACCATCATGGCAAGCGCGGAAAAGCTCGATCCGCGGATCGAAGAGGCGGCCCGCTCGCTGGGCGCCGGGCCACTTCGAATTGCCCTGGATGTCATCGTGCCTGCACTCAAACCTGCGCTCGTCGCTGCGGGTGCAATCTGCTTTGCGACAGCGATGGGGGCGTTCGGGACGGCGTTCACGCTCGCCACGCGAATCAACGTGCTGCCCATGGTGATTTACACCGAGTTCACCCTGCAGGCGAATATTGCGATGGCCGCCGCGCTGTCATTCGTGCTTGGCGCCATCACCTGGGCAGCGCTTGCGCTCGCACGCAGCGTCTCGGGCAACAGCGTCGCCGCCGCAGGCTGACCTCATGTCGCAAACACCCACCCGCCCCATCGCGGATCGCACCCCGCTACCGAGTCACCGCCCGCCAGTCAGCGCCACCTATTGGCTTCAGCTTGTGGTCACCGTCATTCTGTGCGTTTTCCTGATTCTCCCTGTCTTTCTCTCGATTCTTGCCGGTCTGACCGTCAACTACTTCGAGGGCTGGACGAGCGGCCTCACCACAGTCTGGCTCGCCAAGGTAATCGACGAATACAGCAACTCGATCGGGCTGTCGCTTCAGATTGCAATCGCGTGCCTCGCCTGCACGCTGGCTCTCGGCGTGCCGGCCGCCTACGCCCTCTATCGGACCTCGTCCCGCATTGGCCGCATTGTCGAGGAGTTGCTGGTGATGCCGATTGCGGTGCCTGGACTTGCCACTGCGCTGGCGCTGATCGTCACGTTTGGCGGCTGGGGGGAGCTCAGGCAGAGCTGGGTCTTCATTCTGATTGGCCACGTGCTCTTTACGCTTCCCTTCATGACTCGAAGCGTGCTGGCCGTCATGAGTTCGATCGACCTGAACGCCTTCGAGGAGGCTGCCCGAAGCCTGGGTGCCAGCTTCTGGCAGCGAATGGCGCATGTTGTGCTGCCCAACTGCAAAGGCGGAATCGTCGCCGGTTCGCTGATGGTGCTGACGCTATCACTGGGCGAATTCAACATGACGCTTCTTCTTCATACACCCCTCACCCGAACGCTACCGATCGGCCTTGCCGACGCCTACGCCTCCCTGCGCCTGGAAGTGGGAAGCGCTTACACGGTGGTGTTTTTCGTGCTGGTCATTCCACTACTGATCGCGCTTCAACGCGCGACCGCGAGGTCAAAGTGAGGTCATCAGGAATCGCGGTCCGCCTGGCAAATTGCGCTCGAACCTTTGCCGACGGCACGCGCGCGCTGACCGGCTGCGATCTCGATATCAAGCCGGGCGAGACCATCGCCCTGCTGGGCCCCTCCGGCTGCGGCAAAACCACCCTGCTCCGAATCATTGCAGGACTCGATTTTCCTGACCTGGGAGGCAGGGTCTTCTTCGACGATACCGACGTGACCGCGCTTCCGGTTGAAAAGCGCGGGGTCGGAATGGTCTTCCAAAGTTATGCCCTGTTCCCCAATATGGACGTCGCCGCAAACATCGCCTACGGACTCAGGGTTCGACGAACTGCAGGGGTTGAGCGCGACCGGCGGGTGAACGAGATGCTGGCCATGATGCGGATCGAAGACCTGCGGCACAGGAGGATCGATCAACTCTCGGGAGGCCAGCGGCAGCGGGTGGCGCTCGCGCGGGCGATCGCGGCCAGGCCACAGGTGTTGCTGCTCGATGAGCCCCTCACGGCACTGGATGCCCGACTCCGCGATGACCTCAGGCTGGAGATCGACCAGTTGCTGCGGGCGCTGGGGATCACCGCAATCTATGTGACACACGATCAGGCCGAGGCCATGGCGCTGGCGGACCGTGTCGTCGTCATGAACAAGGGATGCATCGAGCAGATCGGCACGCCCAGGCAGATCTACGAGTTTCCAGAGACGCCATTCGTCACAGATTTCATCGGCACGATGAACCGGCTGAGCGGCGAGGTGCGCAATGGCCGGCTGAATCTTGCCTCCGGCTCAATCGAGACTGACGCCCCCAACGGCCCTGCGACGCTCCTCTTCAGACCGGAGGACCTCAGCCTCACTTCCGGGCAGGACGCGCAATTCACGGCGCTCGTCACCAGTTGCTTTTACTTTGGGGACCACCTCAGGGTAACCCTGGCGATTGATGAGCACCAGTTCCTCACGTCGCGGGTTTCGCCGCGCGATCCCATCCAACCGGGCACACGAATCGGCTGTGTGGTCGAAAACAGCAGTCTTCAGCCCGCCGTCAATGACAAGCCCCGAGTCTGAAATCGGAGACCCTTGATGCTCATCTGCCAGATCAGTGATCTTCATATCCGAACCGCCGGCAGCCTTGCCTATGGCATTGTCGATACCGCCGCAATGCTAGAGCGTTGCGTGAGCCACATCCTTGCGCTCCCTCAGCGTCCGGCGGCAGTCATCGCAACCGGAGATCTGGTCGACTTCGGGCGTCCTGAGGAATACTCGAGACTTCGCAGCCTGCTCGAGCCACTGACCATGCCGGTCTATCTGCTGCCCGGAAATCACGACTGCCGAAGCGAACTCAGGCGAGCCTTTCCTACACATCACTACCTCGGGCAAAGCGCCGAGTACATCCAGTTCACCGTCGAGACGCTGCCGGTCCGGATCGTGACACTGGACACCGTGGTACCAGGCGAAAGCGGCGGCACGCTTTGCGGCAATCGCCTGAAATGGCTGGATCGCGCGCTATCGGACGCTCCTCATCGACCCACCATCGTCGCGATGCACCATCCGCCGTTTCTCACCGGAATCGGTCATATGGACCGGATCGGATTGTCGCAACGGGAAGACCTCGCGCGAGTCATTGCCGCGCATCCGCAGGTCGAGCGAATCATCTGCGGGCATCTTCATCGCTCGATCACGACACGATTCGGCGGCACATTGGCAAGTACATGCCCAAGCCCGGCTCATCAGGTTGCGCTTGATATCGATGGCGATGCCGCCGATTGCTTTGTGATGGAGCCGCCCGGCTTCCATCTCCACTGGTGGAGTGGGGAGCAACTGATATCACACGCCGCAGTGATTGGCGACTATCCCGGCCCCTACCCGTTTCGCAAGGACGGACATCTGATCGACGGCTGATTCAGGCAGCAAGCGCCTCGCCAGGGGAAGCGCGGGTGCTGGCCTCGAATCGCCGGGCAAACCGGCTTGAGATCGAGTCGATATCGAGCAGCATCAGGAAGTCGGCGGTATTGAAATCCGCATCCACTGCAGGCAACCCGCAAATTTTCGCGCCAACCCGAAGATAGCCGCGGATCAGAGTGGGTGCCCTGGCATGCTCGCCGGTTGCGAGCCGGCGAACATCAAGACCAATCCTGGGCTGAACGCGAAGCGCAGGATCAACCATGTTCGGACGCAGAGCGTCGTAGAGGTTAGCAGCATAGATGCCGCCATCGACCATCGAGACCGACGCGCAACCCATCAGATAGGACAGGCCGCGCTCGCGGGCGTACTCGATCAGCGCCGACCACATCAGTGCGAGCACTGCGCTACCTCGCCAGGCCGGGTCGACACACGAACGCCCGATCTCTGCCGCGCGCGGCCTCACGACCGACAGGGGAGAAAGGTCGAATTCGCGCTCTGCATAGCAAGCCCCCAGGCGTGCAGCGCCCTCTGGGGTCAGTATCCGGTAGGTTCCTATGACCCGCCCCTCATCGCCTTCAAAGGCAAGCAGGTGATCGCAGTGGTCGTCAAACATGTCCCAGTCGATGCCCGGCCTGCCGCTATCGATTCGTGCGCCCATCTCGTCAGCGAACACTCGCCAGCGCAAGCGTTGCGCGGCCTCCACTTCAGACCAGCTCCGGGCAAGCCGCACGTAAAAGCGGCGACCCGCCGTGAGGTCGGCGGGGCGATTGGCTTCAAACCCTCGATCGATCCGGATCAGCATATTGAATCTCCGTTCAGGCCCGCGGATCGTCGCCCTCCAAGATTGCAGCAACATGTCCAAATCGTTGCAGAAATATTTCCATGCAGTCGTTCTTCGATTCGTCATCCCGCGCGTGAATACTCGGCATCCCAGCCACCGCCAGACCAGAGGCTTCAATGAGCCCCAGCCCGATCGACGAACTTCGTGCCCTCTTTCTCGTACGCGGCGATCGTCGTTATGGCGAGGCGACCCGTCAGATCGAACATGCGATTCATTGCGCAACACTTGCCGAGCGCGAGGGGTCTCCGGCATGGCTGGTCACCGTAGCCTTGACCCATGACATCGGTCACCTGCTGCTACCGGCAACTGACCCTGCGGAGTTCGGGAATGACGATGATCATCATGAGGATGTCGGTGCCCGCTGGCTCGAAGACCGCTTTGACCCACGCGTCGCTCACGTGGTTGGCGCTCATGTCAACGCAAGGCGCTACCTGTGCACAACCGAACCGGGCTACATGCGGTCGATTCCAGTGGAATGCCTCCGAACCCTCGCACATCAGGGAGGGCCGATGTGCTCCGCCGAAGTCACCAGCTTTGATGCTGACCCCTTGTCAAAGGAGGCGCTGCGGCTACTTCGCTGGGATGACCGCTCGCGAAGAAGCGAGGTGGACGGCTCGCGACTGGAGCACTTTCTGAGCATCGCGCGCCTCGCCCTGCGGCCCGTGCTGCGCAGCTTGGCCTGACCGCCACGCGACACGGGCTGAGTGCGGCCCGGTAAGCGCGCCCGCAATCGGGCTCAGACGGGCCGGGTCTCAGATGCCCGAAGTCGTGCGACCGAAGGCCGACTCTGCATCGGACGCTCGCCTTCGATCAGCGCCTGGGCCATCGATTCGAACTGCGACGCTATCGCGGGCCAGTCCAGCGAATAAACCGCCTCACGAGCCCGCTGCCCCATCGCGCGGCACCTCGGAAGATCCGCGACCAGCGCGCGCGCCGATGAAATGAAGCCACGCCTGTCATCGGGATCGCTCAGCCATCCTGTCATGGCGCTCTCAATCAACTCCCCGGCCGCAGCGTGGCGAAACGCAACCGTCGCCAATCCGCTTGCCATCGATTCAGTCACGACATTGCCGAAGGTCTCGGAGAGGCTGGGAAACAAAAAGAGATCTGCGCTCGCGTAGTGCCGCGCAAGTTCGGTTCCAGTCTGCCGACCTGCAAAAATCGCTTCCGGGCACGCCTGCCCGAGCGCTTCGCGAAGAGGGCCATCACCCACCAGCACGAGCCTGGAGTCGGGTGCTATATCGCGCATCGCCCGAAAAGCTTCCAGCGCCAGGTCAAGATTTTTTTCGGCGGCCAGACGACCCACACAGATCGCAACCGGCGTATCGGGACCAGCACCCCAGCTTGACCGGAGCGCGCCACAGCGACGCGCGGGATCGAACAGGCTTGCGTCCACACCGCGACCGAGCACGCGCAGCTTTTTGAATCCACGGTTGCTCAAGTCCTGCTTGAGGGCTGCGGTCGGGACCGTCGTGAGGTCGGTACGATTATGAAATGCTCTCAGAAGCGCGCCGATGGACGAGGCAAGCCAGGCGAGCCCGTAGTGAGAGGAATAATGATCGAACTGGGTCCGGAAGTCCGAGGACACTGGAATGCCGAGACTGCGGGCCGCCCTGAGCGCAGACCAACCCAAGGGGCCCTCGGTCGCAACGTGCACCAGATCAGGACGCTCAGTGCGCCAGCGCGCAACCAGCGCGCGCCCGGCGGGCAATCCCATGCGCAGTTCGGGGTAGGCGGGGATCGGCACACCCGCGAGCGCGGTTTCGGTGAATCCGCTCTTCGCCGGTATGGCGCTTTCGGTTTTCTGTCCCTGTTCATGCGGGCGCACCCGGTAGAGGTCAATGCTGTGACCCCGATCGAGAAGGCAATTGATGAGTCGGGACAGACTCATCGCCACACCGTTGATGTCGGGCGGATAGGTTTCCGTGACAACCGCCAGGCGGAATGGTTTGGACGCATGCATCGAATCACTCCTTTCGCAGCCTCGACGCGACACCTTAATTCGGCCTTGCAACAAAACGATGACAGCGCCGCGCCATACCGCCGACGGTCACGCAGTCTTCATATTCGGCGATCAGAGTGTACGGGTCGAACAACAGTCGTCCGACGACAGGAGACCCAATGGATTCATTCTTCGCAGAACTCAACCGGCAGCGCTGGGATGACCACCGCTTCTATCACCATTGCCGGATCAACCAGTCGCTTCATCTGTTCAGTGCCTGCTGCTTTGTGATCGCCTATGGACTCCTGCCCTTCGCGCCCGCCTGGTCCGCGATCATTGCCTGGTGTTTATCGATGACCAGTCGGCAGGCAGGGCATTTCTTTTTCGAGCCCCGCGGCTTTGACGAGGTCAATCAAGTCACTGACGAATACAAGGAAGCGGTCAAGGTTGGCTACAACATTCGCAGAAAAATCGTTCTGATGGCGATCTGGGTAGCCTGCCCGGCTGCGCTCTTCATTGACCCTTCGATAGGGGGTCTGATTGAACCTGCAGCCAACATCATGGAAACCATTCATGACATTGGCATCGCGTGGCTGTCTCTGGGTGTTGCCGGACTGCTGTTCCGGGTTACGCAGTTGTCGCTGCAACAGTCACCCCTGGTCGGTCTTGCATGGGGCACCAAGATTCTGACCGATCCGTTTCATGACATCATCCTCTATCACCGCGCGCCGCTTGCGCTTCTTCGTGGCGAGCGCTACGACCCGATGCACGACGTCACCCAGCGCTGATTGAAGAGTGCGTCCTCACCAGGAGGGCGCACTCATCCGTGTCATGCGTTCACGCGTTCCCGCCTCGCATCACTCCGCGCCGCAACACCTCCGAGAAAATCGATTTCCGAATGGCACGGTTGGTGGTCGGCGGCCCCTGCCACCAGCCATCAGCCTGCATGCGCAGGCATGCAGCGGTGAAACGCTCGCACACCTCGCTGAAATCCGCCTCGGTAAAGTCGAGACTGAAAATCAGCCGGCCGCTTCCAACCCAGCTAAGCGCCAGGCCCTCTGCCCGCAGGTAAAACTGCAGCATCCAGTTGTAGCGCGACGGGGTGGTGTAGGTGATGGTCCAGACGGTCGACATATTGGCTACACGGACCGGAAGGCCCTGCTCATCGAGCCGGCGATTGAGTTCGGCGGCGCGCCCGTTCCAGAGTTCGTCGAGGTTGGAATAGAGATCGCGAATCCGCCGGGTCTGGAGAGCATCCAGAAATGCCTTCATGCTTCCCATCACATAGGGGTGTGCGTTGAAGGTGCCGCGCGCAAAGCAGATATCGGCGGGGCGGTCATCACGGAACCGCTTCATGAGCGCCGAGCGCCCGCACACCACGCCAACCGGCAACCCACCGCCGAGCGTCTTGCCGTACGTGACCATGTCGGCGCGAACACCGAAATATTCCTGCGCGCCGCCGGGGGCCAGCCGGAAGCCAAGAAAGACCTCATCGAAGATCAGCACGATTCCGCGCGCAGTGCACACCTCGCGCAACCGCTCGAGCCAGCGGGTGTAGGCGGCGCGATCGAACCCCGCGCGCCTGCCACTATCGACCAGCGACGAATCGCCTGGGGCTGGCGAGTTGGGGTGCAGCGCCTGAAGCGGATTGACGAGCACGCAGGCGATGTCGCGACGCGTACGGAGCACCTCGAGGCTGCGCTCATCCATGTCACGGAGGGTGTAGGTGTCACGAGGCGGAACGGGGTTGCCGGGTCCGGGCTGAACGTCCTCCCACCAGCCATGATAGGCGCCACAGAATCGAACCAGATGCGAGCGGCCCGTGTGGTAGCGCGCCAGACGTACCGCCTGCATCACGGCCTCGGTGCCACTCATGTGAAACGACACTTCATCGAGTCCGGAGATCTCCTTCAGCCGCGCTGCGTTTTCAAGGACGCAGGGATGATAAGAACCCAGCACACAGCCAAGGCTACGAACACTGGCCACGCCAGCCTCGATGGTTTCCTTGTAGAAGTCGTTACCCAGCAGGTTGACGCCATACGAGCCGGTGAGATCGATCAGCGGGTTGCCGTCAAGATCGATCAGATGGATGCCCTCGCTTCGCTCGACAAAGCTGCTGGTCTTGAGGTTCGCGGCCACCCGTTCGGAGAACTGGAAGGGCACGCGATAGCGAGAAGTGAACTGCAGGTCCGAGATCAGTTCGCGAGCAGCACGCGTCATCGCAATGCCATCGGCGTAGCGCTTGCTGAATTCCGCCGACATCGCCTTGAACGCAGCCTCACGCCTGGCAGCCACCTCCGCACCGGCGCCGTCGCACGCGAAGAATTCTGCTTCGTCGTAGCGGTACCCGGGCAGCAGCTTGGCAATCCGCCTCGCGATACGAGCATGGCCCGCGAGCGATCGGTGCTTGGCGCGCGACAGCTGCAGCCGGCGCCAGGCGGCAGGCGCCGCCGCTGCGGCAATGCCCGCAGCCAACGCGGAAAGTACAAAGGTCTCTTGCATGGGGTCAGCCTCGGCATGGCTCTGTTCAGAGCGGAATCCCACGTTCTATCGCGCTCGCTTGACAATCCGATGAAGGCCCCACGATGCGAAACCCGCTCACCCACCCAGCCATCAACTTCGCGCTCACCAACCGCCTGCCCAGAGCGCTTTGCACGATTGCGTTTGGCAAGCTGAGCCGCATCCGCAGCCGGTGGCTGGCAGCCGCGCTGGTGGCGATCTGGCGGCGAAGCTCCGATCTCGACCTGTCGGATTCACTGCGGCAGGAGTTCACCAGCCTTCATGACTGCTTCACCCGCGAGCTCAAGCCTGGCGCACGCATCGTGAGCCAGGAGCCTGGCACCCTCTCGAGTCCGTGCGATGCCATCGTCGGTGCCCATGGCGTGGTCGATGACATGACGATGCTGCAGGCCAAGGGAATGCCCTACCGGCTCGAGGAGCTTCTTGGAAGCGGTGCGAGCGCCGAGCGATACCGCGGCGCCACCTACGTCACCCTGCGGCTCACCGCGCAGATGTATCACCGGTTTCACAGCCCGGCCAACTGTCGCATCAGCCACGTCGATTACGTGAGCGGCGACTGCTGGAACGTTAACCCGCCTGCGCTCGAACGCGTGCCCCGCCTGTTCTGCAGAAACGAGAGGGCGATTCTTCACTGCCAGATGGATGAGACAGGTGAGCCGCTGGCACTGGTGGCCGTTGCCGCGATCCTGGTGGCGAGCGTCCGGCTGCGCTTTGCCGACGTGCTGCTCCATCTGCGCTACCGGGGCACCAATCCGATCGCCTGCAATCACGGGGCTCAGCGGGGCGAAGAGCTGGGCTGGTTCGAACACGGCTCAACCATCATCGTTCTGGCGCCGCCCGGCTGGCAGTTGGCCCAACCGCACGGCACCGGAGCACGTGTTCGAATGGGCGAAGTGCTTCTGAAGGCACCCGGCCGCTAATCGGCCGAACTCAGCGCGGCTGCTTCCGGAACGAGGGGGCGGCTCAACACCTCGGGCTGTGCGCCAAGCCGGTCAGACCAGTCGACGATCTCCAGTCTGCCGTCATGGTGCTCGACCAGCGCCGTGAGACTCTCCACCCAGTCGCCATCATTGCAATAGAGCACGCCACCGATATCCCGGATTTCAGCCTGATGGATGTGACCGCAGACCACGCCGTCAAGGCCGCGACGGCGCACCTCGCGGGCCACCGCTTCCTCGAAAGCGCACACATAGCTCACTGCCCGCTTCACCTTGAGTTTCAGGTAGCGCGACAGACTCCAGTAGGGCAGTCCGAGCCGCGCCCGGAACCGATTGAGGTGCCGGTTGAAACGCAGCGTGGTCTCGTAGGCAATGTCACCTGCGACGGCGAGCCAGCGAGCGCACTGGATCACGCCATCGAACAGATCGCCATGGGTGACCCAGAGGCGACGACCATCAAGCGTGGTGTGGACGCAGTCTTCGTGAACATCGACGCCACCGAAGTTGTGTTCAACATAGCGCCGCGCGAATTCGTCATGGTTACCCGGCACGAAGACCACCCGGGTTCCCTTTCGGGCTTTGCGCAGGATTTTCTGAACCACGTCATTGTGCGCCTGCGGCCAGTACCACGAGCGGCGCAGCTGCCAGCCGTCGATGATGTCGCCGACCAGATACAGTGTGCGACACTCGTACTGACGCAGAAAATCGAGCAGTGGGCCCGCCTGGCAGCCCGGCGTGCCAAGGTGAAGGTCAGAGATCCAGACTGTCCGAACCGAAGTCGTTGCCTCCGGATCGGCGATCGGGACCAGACCAGGGTTCATATCCATGGCGCGGATAGTGGAGAGGTCAAATGACCGGTTCGTTAAAAGTGGATGACAAAGCCATGACAGAGATCGAGCTGAAGCTCCAGCTCGACGCCTCGGTGGCCGACCAGGTCCACCGCATGCTTGTTGCCCGGGGCGGACGTCGCGAGCGGCTCCGCGCCCGCTATTTCGATACGGCCGATCGTGGCCTCGCCGCTGCCGGCATGGCTCTCCGTCTGCGCTACGAACGGGGACGCTGGGTCCAGACGCTCAAGGCCGCGCTACCGGGCACGCTCACGCGGTTCGAGCACGAGGTCGTGGTGCAGCGCGGCCAACCCGACGCGCCGCCTTCGCTGGACCCCGCCCGTCACCAGGAAACCGACGCGGCGCCGCTCCTCATGAGGGCGCTCGAGCACGCGGGGCCCGAGGGTCTGGTCAATCACTTCGAGACCGATATCCGCCGCACCGCGGTGAGGTTTCGAAGCCGGCGCGGTGAGCTTGAGTTGAGCCTTGATGTCGGACTCATCGCGGCGCCCGAGCGCAATCCGCTTCGGGTCTGCGAGCTCGAGGTCGAACTTGTCAAGGGCTCGTCGCTTGCCGTCACCGACGTGGCGCGACAGATGGTCAGAAGTCAGCCGTGCTGGGTCGATCCCTCGACCAAGGCCTCGCGAGGCCATGCACTCGCCGCCGGGCGGGAGCCAGCGGCTGCACTCAAGGCCGGCCCGGTGAGAATCGACCCCGCGGAGGACATGCTCGCAGCGACTCGGCTGGTCGCGCACGAATGCGGGCGACAGTTGCTTGCCAACCTCGCACGCATTGCGTCCGATCAGGGCCACGACCCCGAGCACGTCCATCAGGCGCGTGTCGCCATTCGCAGGCTGCGAACCGCCATTCGGCTGTTCGATGCCGAACCCCTGCGAAACCTGGATGACCGTGCCCGGACGCTGGCGCGAGCCCTGGGCTCAACGCGCGAACGCGACGTCCTGCTTGAATCGGTGGCGCCTGCCCTCGCGCAGGCGGGCGCGCCCACCACGGATCTGGCGGTCCTGGCGAGCGCCGCCGACGCGAGGAGCGTGGTCCGCCATCGAGACAGCCAGGTGTTTGTACTTGACCTGATTGCGGGCGAACTCATACTCGCGAAATCGGTGGCGCCCGTCGTCTCTCCGTCGGGCCCGCTACTGGTCGCCCGACTCGCCAGGTGGCATCGCCAGGTGAGGCGCGACGCAAGACTTTTTTCAACGCTCGATGACGAACTCCGGCACCGACTGCGCCGCCGCATGAAGCGGCTTCGCTACGGCGTCGAATTCTGCCGCACGCTTTGCGCCGACAAGCGATACCGCCGCTTTCTGCAGGACCTGTCCGAGGCTCAGGAAGCGCTGGGGCGGTACAACGATCTGATCGAGGCGCTTGCCAGTTACCGGTCGCAGAGCGAGACCGATCCCCGAGCCTGGTTCGCGGTCGGCTGGCTCACCGCCGAAGCCAAAGCCCAGTCGCTTCGCTGCGAGACCGCGCTTTCGGCGCTTCGCCAATCGAAGGCGCCCTGGAAAGAGCGCTACCTGACCCCCAGGCTTGCAGCGCCGCAGGTGGCCGAATTGGCAGCGCCCCCAATCTCGTCCGAACCAGACAAGACCGATTGATTCCCACTCATGAACGCAAGCAACTCCTCCGAGAGGGCCGTCGAAACGCCTCTCTGGCACCCCAGCCCCGAGCGCGTCGCATGCGCCCGCATCACGGCGTATCGGCACGACATCGAGCGCACACTCGGGCTCAGCCTCCCCGACAGCACCGCGCTCTGGCAGTGGTCGGTCACCCACCTGGGACCGTTCTGGGACTCGATCTGGCGCCACTTCGATGTCGCCGGCACACGTGGCAATGGCCCGGCGCTCGCCCAGGCCACGATGCCCGGTGCGGTCTGGTTCCCGGGTGCAACACTCAACTTCGCAGCCCAGGCGCTACGTCACGCTCCGTCGGAATTGCCGGCAATCATTGCCGCAAATGAAGCGGGCGAGCAGATTGAAATCTCCTGGACCGAGCTCGCCGAGCGCGTCGCTTCGCTCGCAGCCACCCTGCGCGCGCACGGCATCACGCGGGGCGACCGCGTGGCGGCGCTGCTGCCCAACGGGGCCGAGTCCGTCATTGCCTTTCTTGCCTGCGCAGCGGTCGGCGCCATCTGGTCGCAGTGCTCACCCGACATGGGCGCGGCGAGCGTGCTCGACCGCTTCCGTCAAATCGCCCCGAAAGCGCTGATCGCCGTGAGCGCCTATCGCTATGGCGGACGCCTCCACGACCGGGCCGCAGTGACCGCACAACTTCTTGAGACGCTCGCCAGCCTCACCCTTTACGTGGCTGTCCCCGGCCCGGGCAACCCAGCAGAAGACACCCACGGGCTGCGCAGCGCAGTCTTGCCTGAACACGATCGCAACTCAGCAGGGCTCCAGACCCTGACCTGGGGCGCTGCGCTGTCCGAACGCGCGCCGCTCGAGATCGACCCGGTGCCGTTCGAGCATCCTCTCTGGATCGTCTATTCGTCAGGCACCACCGGTCTGCCCAAGCCCATCGTCAACGGGCATGGCGGCGTCACGCTGGAAATGCTCAAGATCATGGCGCTTCACAATGACCTGCGCGCGGGTGAGCGCTTTCACTGGTTCACCACCACCGGCTGGATCATGTGGAACTGTCAGGTGAGCGCGCTTCTCCTGGGAGCCACCATCTGCCTCTACGACGGCAATCCCGGCTGGCCCGATGCGGGGGCGCTCTGGCGTTTCGCCGATCGCGCAGGGCTGCATTTTTTTGGCGCAGGTGCAGCCTTCCATACCGGTTGCATGAAAGCCGGTGTCAAGCCCGCGGGCGAGCGCCTGCGCGCAAGCCTTCGAACCGTCGGGTCCACCGGGTCGCCGCTTTCGGCCGACGCCTATCGATGGCTGCAGAGCGAACTCGGGCCCGAGGTATGGATCGCTCCGATTTCGGGCGGCACCGATCTGTCCAGCGCTTTCATCGCCGGGGACTGCACCCAACCCGTCATTGCGGGCGAAATGCAGGCACGCTGCCTGGGCGCTGCGGTGGCCGCCTGGAATGAGCAGGGCCAGGCCGTGGTGGGCGAAGTGGGTGAACTGGTGTGCACCACGCCCATGCCCTCAATGCCGCTCTACTTCTGGGGCGATGACGGCAGACAGAGTCGCTACCGGGACAGCTATTTCGACATGTTCCCGGGCGTCTGGCGTCATGGCGACTGGATCGAGATCACGCCGCGGGGCGGCGCGATCGTCTACGGCCGCTCGGACGCCACTATCAATCGCCATGGCGTGCGCATGGGTACGAGCGAGCTCTACGCTGCCGTCGAAGCCCTGCCCGAGGTGCTTGACAGCCTGGTGGTCGACCTTGAGTACCTGGGGCGCGAGTCCTACATGCCGCTCTTCGTCGTCTTACGCGAAGGCGTCGTGCTGGACGAGGCCCTGCGCGCACGCATCGTGCTCGCCATTCGCCTGGCCCTCACACCCCGTCATGTTCCGAATGACATCTTCCAGGTCACGGCGATTCCACGCACGCTCACCGGCAAGAAGCTCGAGGTACCGATCAAGCGTCTGCTGCTCGGGGAGCCACCCGAACGCGTGTTCAATCGCGACGCGATCGCCAATCCCGACTGCCTGGACTGGTATCTGCGCTTTGCCACCTCTCGAAAAGACCAGCCGCCCGCCTGAGGCAGGATTGCGGTCGCCCTCAAAGCGGTCGTCAGGGCGGGCCTCTTTCCCCTTGCCTTGAGTCTGGCCGCCCGCTCAAGCAAACTCCCGGTTTTTTCCTGACCGGGGACTCTGATGAGCAATTCGATTGGCTGGATCGGCCTGGGCCGTATGGGCGAAGCGATGGTCGCGCTTCTTTTGAAGGCGGGTCACCGCGTAAGCGTCTGGAACCGCACAGCCTCCAAGGCGCAGCATCTGGCCGACTATGGCGCAACCGTGGTCGAGAACAAGCTCGACCTGGTCGACTGCGACGCCGTGTTCACCATGGTGTCCACCACCGACGATTTGATCGAGGTGCTGTTTGGCGAGGGCGGTCTGGTCACCGGCCCGCGCAAACCCCGCGTGGTGATCGACAGCTCCTCAATCTCCCAGGAAGGCTCGGCCGACATTCGCGCCCGCCTCGAAGCGCTGGGCGTGGCCTATCTGAGCGCGCCGGTGTCGGGCAATGCCAAAGTGGCCAAAGCGGGCAAGCTCCTGATCGTGGCCTCCGGCCCCAGGGCGCTGTATGACGAGGCCGCGCCCTGGCTCTCGGCCCTGGGCCGCAAACTCATGTGGGTAGGCGAGGGCGAACTCGCCAGGGTCTGGAAGATTGCCCACAACACCATGTTTGGCGTGGTCATTCAGAGCCTGTGCGAAATCACCGTGCTGGCCGAGAAAGCGGGCATCCCGCGCCATGTGTTTCTCGAGAGCATCAATGACTCGGTGCTGGGCTCCATGTACACCCGCTACAAATCGCCCGTGCTCACCCATCTCACCTTCGAGCAGGTCACCTTCACACCGAAGCTGCTGCTGAAGGATATGGACCTGGGAATGGGTGCCGCCAAGGCCAACGGCGTGGCCATGCCGGCTGCAGCCGCCACCCGCGAGTCGGTCGCGAGGCTGGTGGGCCGCGGGTACGATGACGTTGACTTCGCGATCCTGCTGAAGGAAATTGCGCGCGATGCCGGCCTCGAGATCAAACCAGAGGACGTTGCGGTCAGCGACGGCCTCCAGAAATAAACCAGGGAGACATTCATGAAACGCACACTGCCCCGATTGGTCACGGCGCTCGCTGGCGTCTTTCTGGTTGCAGGCGCATCCGCGCAGGCGCAATTCCCCTCCAAACCCATACGCTTCATGGTGCCCTTCACCGCGGGAAGCGGCACCGACATCATTGCGCGTACCGTGGGTGAGGCGATGAGCAAGAGCCTGGGTCAACCGGTGGTGGTTGAAAATCGCCCGGGTGCAGGGGGAACCATTGCCGCCGCGCAGGTGGCCAGGGGTGAGGCCGATGGTCATTCTCTGCTGATCCACTCCTCGGGCCATGCGCTCAATCCCGCCATCTATCCCAACCTGTCCTATGACACCCTGAAGGACCTCACGGGCATCACAGCGCTTGCGTCGCTACCCAATGTGATGATCGTCTCGCCCGCGCGCGGCTGGAAAACCATTAACGACGCGATCGCAGCCGCCAGGGCCAAGCCTGGCGCGCTCAACTACGCGTCGGCCGGTACCGGTAGCGCCACGCACCTCAACGCCGAGAAGTTCAAGCTTCGCGCTGGCATCGACGCGGTTCACGTGCCATTCAAGGGCACGCCCGAGGCGCTCACCGAGATCATAGGCGGCCGAATCGACTGGTTCTTCGCGCCGCTCGCATCCTCGCTTCCTATGATCCGTGACGGAAAACTCCAGGCACTTGCGGTGAGCACACCAAGCCGCGCGCCAGCGCTCCCCGATGTGCCCACCACGGTGGAAGCGGGGCTCGCCGATTCCTCCTATGTGTTCTGGGTGGGCATGATTGCGCCGTCGGGCATGCCGGCCGCCATCCAGCAGAAGTTGAACGACGAGGCACGCAAGGCGCTCGCAAGCCCCGAGGTGCGCGAGCGCATGGCGCGCGCCGGCGCCGATCCGCTACCCATGTCAATCGCAGATTTCAACGCCTTCATTCGCGCCGAGATGGAATCGGCGGCGCAGATCGCCAAGGCTGCCAACCTCAAAGGCCAGTGAGCCGGAGCCCCCATGACAGACACATTGCATGACGAACTGCTGATCCGGCGCATGGTGGAGCGCTGGGCCGTCTGGCGCGACGCCGGTGACTGGGACCGCTTTGCCACCGTCTGGCACCCCGACGGCATGATGATGGCCACCTGGTTCCAGGGCCCTTACAAAGACTTCATCCGGGTGACGCAGGAAGGCTGGGCCAAGGGCGTGAGCATCCTGCATTTCCTGGGCGGCTCGGCGATCGAGGTGGTGGGTGATCGCGCAATCGCGCAGACCAAGATGACGATCTCGCAGCGCGGCATGGTGGAAGGCAGCAGCGGCCCGGTGCTCTGCGATGTGGTGTGCACTGGCCGCTTTCACGACTTCGTTGAGAAGCACGAAGGGCAGTGGAAGCTGCTGCACCGCCAGCCGATCTATGAAAAAGATCGCATCGACCCGCTCGATCCCACCGCGGTGCTGCAACTCGATCAGCCGCTGCTCGCCACCTTTCCGGAAGGCTATCGCCATCTCGCCTACATCCAGACCCGGATCGGCTACAAGGTGAAGATGGACATGCCCATGCTGAAAGGCGAGGCCGTGCAGGCTCTTTATGCCCGGGCCAGCCGGTGGCTGGCGGGCGGGCCGCTCGAGCGCTAGCAGCCAGCGCGGGCCCCCCCCCCCGCGCTCCCCGCTTCAATCAAAGGATCCTGGCTCATGAACCCGATGACAGTTGCCACGCGTCGCGAGACCCTCGCCCGGATGACCGCACTCGCCGGTACGGTCGCCCTGGGCCTGCCCCTCGGCGTACGCGCCCAGTCCGATTTCCCCAACCGCGCACTTCGCGTGATCGTGCCGCAGCCGCCAGGCGGCGGCTTCGACTTTGTTGCGCGACAACTTGCGGAGCGCCTGTCTCGCCGCCTGGGGCAAAGCGTGGTGGTTGAGAATCGGCCGGGTTCAGGCACGCTGGTGGGTACCGATGCGGCTGCCCGCGCCACGCCCGACGGATACACCCTTCTCATGGGCTCGGTCTCCAACATCGCGCTCAACATGGGGCTCTACCAGAAGCTCTCTTATGACAGTCTGCGCGACTTCGAACCCGTAGGCCTCGCGGTGAGCTATGGCTACACACTGGTTGCCCGGCGTGACCTGCCCTTCGCGTCGCTGCGTGAGTTGCTGGACTTCGCGCGAAAAAACCCCGGCAAGCTCACTTACGCGTCGGCCGGTAACGGCTCCGGCCAGCATGTGCTCGCGGCCGCGCTCTGGCACCTGGCGGGTGTTGACGTGGTCCATGTGCCCTACAAGGGGGCCCAGGCGGTCTACCCTGATCTGATAGGTGGCCGGGTGGATGTGTTCATTGACCTTTCATCCACCGCACGCACCCAGATCGCGGCGGGCGCGGTGAAGCCACTGGCCACCTCGGGCGCCGAGCGGAGCGCGCTTCATCCCGATGTTCCCACGTTCATCGAAAGCGGCGTGGCACTCGATCTGGAATCGTGGTTTGGCTATTTCGCACCCGCGAAAACCCCGGCCGATCTCCAGGAGAAGCTCAGGCGCGAACTCACTGCCGTGATCGCCGACAAGGAACTACGCGAGACCTTCACCAAGGCCGGTGGCAAGCCGCTCGCGCTTGATGCCGGCGCCGAGCGCGCGCTGGTCAAGCGGGACGTCGAGCGCTGGACCCGGCTGGTGCGGGAAATTGGCATCAAGGCGGACTGACCGAAGCGATCCCGGGCAAGCCCCCCTACTCCCGGATCAACCCCATGAAACAATGAGGGTCTTCCGACCCGGGGGGCTTTTCGTGTAGGGTCCGGGATAGCAAATCACTTCCCGACCCAACGCCCCTCATGTCAACCTCCGGAACCGCGCCCGACACCATCCTTCAGACCACGGGTCTGGTGAAGGAGTTCAAGGGCTTTGTTGCCGTGTCCGATGTGAACCTCAGCGTGCGCCGGGGTCAGATCCATGCGCTGATCGGCCCCAACGGTGCGGGCAAAACCACCGTCTTCAATCTGCTCACCAAATTCCTGCCGCCCACCCGCGGCACCATCCGGTTCAACGGCCACGACATCACGCGCGAAAAGCCTGCGCAGATCGCGCGCCGCGGCATCATTCGTTCCTTCCAGATCTCGGCAACGTTTCCTCACCTCACCGTGCTTGAAAACGTTCGCATCGGTCTGCAACACGCTCTCGGCAACTCCTTTCACTTCTGGCGCTCGGAGCGTGTGCTCGACTCGCTCAATGGCCAGGCAATGGCGCTGCTCGACACCGTCGGGCTCACTGGCTTCGCCGACTCGATCACGGTCGAGCTGTCCTATGGCCGCAAGCGCGCACTGGAAATCGCCACCACCCTGGCGATGGAGCCCGAACTCATGCTGCTCGATGAGCCCACGCAGGGCATGGGTCATGAAGACGTCGACCGCGTGACCGAACTCATCCGTAAGGTCAGCGCCAATCGCACCATTCTCATGGTGGAGCACAACATGGGCGTGGTCTCACGTATCGCCGACACCATCACGGTGCTGCAGCGCGGCCAGATCATCGCCGAGGGCCCCTATGAGACGGTCTCGCGCAACCCCCAGGTGCTGGAGGCCTACATGGGTAGCGCAGACACTGAATTGCAGGGCGCCCATGGCTGACTCGGGACGAGAACTGCTCCGCCTGGATGACGTACACGCCTGGTACGGCGAGTCGCACATCCTGCATGGCATCAACCTCCATGTGAACCAGGGCGAGGTGGTCACCCTCCTCGGCCGAAACGGCGCGGGCCGCACCACCACACTCAAGTCGATTCTCGGGCTGGTCGGCCGGCGCAGCGGATCGATCCGGGTCAATGGAGCCGAAACCGTCGCCATGCCACCGCATTCGGTTGCGCGCCTCGGAATTGGTTACTGCCCCGAAGAGCGCGGCATTTTTGCCAGCCTCACGTGCGAGGAAAATCTGCTTCTGCCGCCTGTGGTGGCGCAGGGCGGCATGTCGGTGGATGACATTTATGCGCTCTTTCCCAATCTGAAGGAGCGGCGCGCAAGCCCCGGCACCCGGCTGTCGGGAGGCGAGCAGCAAATGCTGTCGGTTGCCCGCATCCTGCGCACCGGCGCCAATCTGCTGCTTCTCGATGAAATTTCCGAGGGACTGGCGCCGGTCATCGTGCAGGCCCTGGGCCGCGCCATTCGCATGCTGCGAGAAAAGGGCTTTACCACCGTCATGGTGGAACAGAATTTCCGGTTCGCAGCGCCGCTTGCCGACCGCTTCTACATCATCGAGCACGGACGCGTGGTCGAGACCTTTTCGGCGGGCGAGCTCGACGCAAAATCCGAGACCCTCAAAACCTATCTGGGCGTGTGATCACACCGGCCCCGCTTCGCTTTACTCACTCATTCATACCAAGGAGACAAGCCATGACCCTCAGAAAAATCCTGCGCAGCTCGATCGTCGCTGCCGCAGTCGCGCTTGCCTGGCCCGGCGCGCAGGCCCAGATATCCGACGGCGTGATCAAGATCGGTGTGCTGTCCGACATGTCCAGCCTCTATACCGACATTGCAGGACGCGGCTCGGAGTTGGCAGCCCGAATGGCCGTTGAAGACTTCGGCGCTGCGGCCAAGGGCATGAAGGTGGAGATTGTTTCTGCAGACCACCAGAACAAACCCGACGTCGGCTCGCAGATCGCCAACCAGTGGTACGACGTCGACAAGGTCGACGTCATTGTCGATGTCCCCACCTCATCGGTGGCACTGGCCATCAACGAGGTCACCCGCAAGAAGGCCAAGGCTTTCCTGGTCTCGGGCGCAGCCTCCTCGGATCTCACCGGCAAGGCCTGCTCGCCCAACACCATTCACTGGGCGTATGACACCTGGATGCTCGCCAACGGCACCGGCAACGCGATTGTGAAAACCGGTGGCGACAGCTGGTTCTTCCTGACCGCCGACTATGCCTTCGGCCATGCGCTGGAGCGCGACACCGAGGCGGTGGTGCAGAAAAATGGCGGCAAGGTGCTGGGCAAGGTGCGTCACCCGCTCAACACCCAGGACTTCTCCTCGTTCCTGCTGCAGGCGCAGACCTCGAAGGCCAAGATCGTGGGCCTGGCCAACGCTGGGGGCGACACCACCAACTCGATCAAGCAGGCGGCTGAATTCGGGATCGTGAAGCGCGGCCAGAATCTGGCGGGCCTCCTGGTGTTCATCTCCGATGTGCACTCGCTCGGCCTTCAGACCGCGCAGGGGCTGATCTTCACTGAAACCTTCTACTGGGACATGAACGATCAGACCCGCGCATTCACCAAGCGTTTCGCGCCGGCCAACCGCGGCATTCATCCCACCATGGTGCACGCAGGCGTCTACTCGGCCGTCCTTCATTATCTGAAGGCAATTGAGTCGGCCAAGACGGATGACGGTACCAAGGTGATCGCCGAGATGAAGCGCCTGCCCACCGATGATCCGCTGTTTGGCAAGGGTTCGATTCGGGCCGATGGCCGCAAGATTCATCCGGCCTATCTGGTTGAAGTGAAGAAACCCTCGGAGTCCAAAGGTCCCTGGGACTACCACAAGGTGCGCGCCACCATCCCCGCTGAAGAGGCGTTCCGCCCCTTGAGCGAGGGCGGCTGCTCGTTGGTGAAATAAGCCTGATCCAGGCAGCCCGCTGACCACCGACCCCAGGCGGATCGCGTCATGGAAATTTTCGGGATTCCGATACAGGCCCTGTTCGGGCAGCTGCTGATCGGGCTGATCAACGGCTCGTTCTATGCGCTGTTGTCGCTCGGACTTGCGGTGATCTTCGGGCTGCTGAACATCATCAACTTCACCCATGGCGCCCAGTACATGCTGGGCGCATTCTGTTCCTATCTGCTCTTGAACAAGCTCGGTATTGGCTACTGGTGGTCGCTGCTCATCACGCCTCTCATCGTGGGCGCAAGCGGCATGCTGATCGAGCGCCTGATGCTCGCGAGGCTCTACAAGCTTGACCACCTGTACGGGCTGCTCCTCACCTTCGGGCTCGCCCTCATCATTCAGGGACTGTTCCGAAACGAGTTCGGCTCATCGGGCCAGCCCTACCGGGTCCCCGCCGAACTCACGGGTGGCCAGAATCTCGGCTTCATGTTCCTGCCCAACTATCGCGGCTGGGTGGTCGTCACCTCGCTGGTGGTGTGCCTGCTCACCTGGTTCGTGATCGAGCGCACCAAGCTCGGCGCCTATCTGCGGGCCGCCACCGAAAACCCGCAGCTGGTGCAGGCCTTCGGAATCAACGTGCCGCGCATGATCACGCTCACCTACGGTTTCGGCGTGGCGCTCGCTGCCTTTGCCGGGGTGATGGCAGCGCCCATCTATCAGGTCAATCCCCTGATGGGCGCCGACCTCATCATTGTGGTGTTCGCGGTGGTGGTGATCGGCGGCATGGGTTCCATCATGGGCGCAATCGTCACCGGGTTCGGACTCGGAATCGTCGAGGGCCTCACCAAGGTGTTCTACCCCGAAGCCTCGAACACGGTGATTTTCATCATCATGGCCATCGTCCTGCTGGTCAAGCCCGCCGGCCTGTTCGGCACTCAGAAGTAGCAGGTTCAAGCCGATGAGCACCTCCGCCCCCGCACCGGTTGCCGCCGCAGACGCGAGCCGCGCCCAGCTGATCGCCTTTCTTGTGATGGTGGTGGTGTTGCTGGTCGCGCCGATCTGGGTCTACCCGATCTTCATGATGAAGGTCATGTGCTTTGCGCTCTTTGCCTGCGCCTTCAATCTCCTGATCGGCTTTGGCGGACTGCTGTCTTTCGGTCACGCCATGTTTCTGGGATCGGCGGGTTATGTCTCGGCCTGGTGCGCGAAGTCGCTCGGCCTCACTCCTGAACTCGCCATTCTGGCGGGCACACTCGCGGCGACGCTGGTGGCGGTGGTGTCGGGTCTTCTTGCCATCCGGCGCCAGGGCATTTATTTCGCCATGATCACCCTGGCACTCGCCCAGATGATTTTTTTCTTCTGTCTGCAGGCACCCTTTACTGGCGGAGAAGACGGCATTCAGGCGGTCCCCCGCGGCAAGCTCTTCGGGCTCATCGACCTCAGCAGCAACACCGCCATGTATGGGCTGGTGTTCGTGATCTTCATCGGCGGCTTTCTTCTCATCTGGCGGATCATCCACTCGCCCTTCGGCCAGGTGCTGAAGGCGGTCCGCGAGAACGAGGCACGTGCGATTTCGCTCGGCTACGACACCGATCGCTACAAGCTCTTCGCGTTCATTCTTTCAGGCGCACTGTCCGGGCTGGCGGGTGCCACCAAGGCGCTGGTGTTTCAACTCGCTTCGCTGACCGATGTTCACTGGTCCATGTCCGGCGAGGTGGTGCTCATGACGCTTCTGGGCGGACTGGGCACCCTGTTCGGGCCGGTGGTGGGTGCTGCGGTCATTGTCTCCATGCAGAATTACCTCGCGCAGTTTGGCGCCTGGGTCACCATCATCCAGGGCGTCATTTTTGTCGTCTGCGTCCTGGCCTTCCGCCGCGGCATCATCGGCGAGATCGCACATGCGATCCGCAAGCCCCTCTGACGAAGCGCTCCCGGCGCAGGTCGATGTTCTGATTGCGGGCGCCGGCGTGATGGGCGCTGCAGTCGCGTTCTGGCTGACAGCCCGCGATCCAAGGCTGCGAGTGCTGATTGTTGAGCGCGAGCCTGGGTTTGCCCGCGCGTCCTCCAGCCTGTCGGCAAGTTCAATCCGGCAGCAGTTCACCACGCCCGTCAATATTGCGCTGTCGGCATACGGCATCGAGTTTCTGCGCGAGGCCGGACAGCGCCTCGCGCCAAGCGATGCGGGGCCCGGGTCTGTGGCGCTGGGCCTCACCGAGCCAGGCTATCTGTATCTCGCCGGGCCCGTGCAGGAGCAGGCGCTACGCGCCGCGCATGCGATTCAGCGCGCGGCCGGTACCGCGGTTGCGCTCCTGTCGCCGACAGAACTGTCGGCGCGCTTCCCCTGGTTATCCACCGACGGGATCACGCTCGGTTCGCTCGGGCTCTCGGGCGAAGGCTGGTTTGATGGACCAGCGCTTCATCAGGCTTTTCTTGCCCGTGCGCGCGCACAGGGCGCAAGACTCATTGCGGGCGAGGTTCGCGATCTCAGTCTTGCACGTGCCTTGCCAGCGGGCGCGAGGCGGGTCGCCGCAGTCGAACTCGCAGGCGGAGGGCGGATTGCCTGCGGCCACTTCATCAACGCAGCGGGCGCGTGGTCGGCCGAACTCGCAGCACTTGCAGACATCGTGCTGCCGGTGGCCGCCCGCCGCAGAACGGTATTCGTCGTCTCGTGCCCATCCGCACTCCCGGGGTGCCCGCTTCTGATCGACCCCTCGGGATTCTGGCTCCGTCCGGAGGGCCGATTCCTGATCACGGGCAGTCCGCCCATCGATGACGCCGATGATCTGCCGCTCGAACCCGACTGGCGCGAACTCGACCATGAGGGCTGGGCACGGCTTGCTCATCGCATCCCCGCGCTCGAAGCGATGCGAATCGAGCGTGCCTGGGCGGGCTATTACGAGATGAACCTGTTCGACCACAACGCGGTGATCGGCCCGCATCCCGAGCTTGAGAATTTCTGGATGATCAGCGGCTTTTCCGGGCATGGCATGCAGCACGCGCCTGGCGCATCGCTCGCGTTGTCGGAGTGGCTGCTTGACGGTGCGCCCCACACCATCGATGTGCGCCCACTGTCTTTTGATCGCCTGGTTCGCGGCGAACCGCTCCCCGAACTGAATGTGATTGGCTGAGCGCCAACGATCAGGCGTCGCCGATATCGAACACCACCCCCTGGGCAAGCGGAAGGCGAGCGCCATAGTTGACCGTGTTGGTGGCGCGGCGCATATAGGCTTTCCAGGCATCCGAGCCTGATTCGCGGCCCCCGCCGGTCTGCTTGTCACCCCCGAAAGCGCCACCGATTTCCGCGCCCGAGGTACCCAGGTTCACATTGGCGATCCCGCAGTCGGAGCCCCCCGCGCTCAGAAAGCGTTCGGCCTCCTGCAGGTCACGCGTGAAGATCGACGACGACAGGCCCTGCGGCACGTCGTTATTGAGCGCGATCGCTTCATCAAGCGTGTCGTAAGTTATGGCATAGAGGATGGGAGCGAAGGTTTCGTCACGAACCACACTGGTCTGCGATGGCATCCGAGCGAGCGCTGGCGCGGCATACCAGGCCCGCGGAAACCGGTCCTCGAGACGGCGCTCACCGCCCGAGATCAGGCCACCGTCAGCGCGCGCTCGCGCAAGCGCTGACTGCATCGCCTCGAATGCGTGGGCGTCAACGAGCGGGCCCACCAGCGTACCCGGATCAAACGGGCTGCCCACCGGCAGGCTGCGACGCGCGCGCTCGAGCGCTTCGAGAAGCCGCTCGCACACCGCCTCATGCACGATCAGCCGGCGTGTGGTGGTGCATCGCTGCCCCGCTGTTCCCCAGGCCCCGAACACCAGGCCACGCAGCGCAAGGTTGAGGTCAGCTGTCGGCGCCACGATCACGGCATTGTTGCCCCCCAGTTCGAGCAGCGACCGCCCCAGCCGGGCAGCTACGCGCGGCGCCAGATCAAGCCCCATGCGCGTGCTGCCGGTTGCCGATACCAGCGCAATCGCGCTGTGGTCTGCAATCGCGCGACCCATTGAGGCGCGACCCAGGCCGACCTGTACCAGGTCAGCCAGCATGCCGCGCTCCTCGGCATCCGAACCACGTGTCTCGGCGTATCGCCCGCAGGCCATGCCGAACAGGGCATGCACCGCAAGGGCGGTGAGCGGCGTCTTCTCGGAAGGCTTCCAGATCACCGGGCTACCGCAGACGAGCGCGAGCGCAGCATTCCAGGACCATACCGCCACCGGAAAATTGAACGCCGTGATCACGCCCACCGGACCCAGCGGCAGCCACTGCTCCATCATCCGGTGCTCGGGACGCTCGGAGGCAATCGTGAGTCCATGGAGCTGGCGCGACAAACCCACTGCAAAATCACAGATGTCTATCATTTCCTGAACTTCGCCGGCCGCCTCGCTGGGAATCTTGCCGGCCTCGATACTCACGAGCGCAGCGAGCGCGGACTTGTGCTCGCGAAGCACTGCGCCCAACACCCGAACCAGCTCTCCGCGCAGCGGGGCAGGCACCCGGGCCCAGCGTGTAAACGCAGACTGGGCGCGCCGGGCAGCCTGGTTCACCCAGTCGTCGCTGTGAACTGGCAACTCGGCGAGCACTGCACCATCGATCGGGCTTCTCACCGCAATCACCGGGCCGCCAGGCGCAGACAGCGGAAGCCGTACACCCAGTTGATTCAACAGTGCCGCAGCGCGACTGGTCATCTCACTCATGAGCGTCTCCGTACATGAACTGTTCAGCGCTGACCGCCGCCCTCGCGGATTGGCTGAAGCGCCGCGTCATAGACCAGGCGGGCGGCGACCGCATCCTCGATCGCCAGCCCCAGGGATTTGAAGATCACTGGCCGGTCGCGGTTGGGCGGTGACACGCGACCGAGCAGAATGTCACCCAGTTCGGCGTAAATGCGTGCGCCTGAAAGAATCACATCCCCCGCTTCCTTCTCGGCCGCCTCACGCTGATCGGCCACCACAGGGTATTGCATTGCATCGTCATCCAGCTCTCGCCAGGTGGGGCGTGGCGCACCCACTGCAGCCACGAAGGCGTGGGGCTCGAGCCAGCGACCCGCCAGAATGGGTTGCGCGGCATTGCTCAAGGTGCACACGATATCGGCCCCGCGTACCGCCTGTTCAGCGCTCTCGCAGGCAATCCCACCAATTTCCTGCGCGCAGCGCGCGGCATTGCCTGGGTCACGGCTCCAGACGCGTAGTTCCCGCACACTTCGTACGCGACGCAACAGTCGCGCGTGACTGCGCGCGAGCACTCCACTGCCAAGAAAGGCCACCACGCGGGCGTCGGGCCTAGCCAGGGCATCGGCCGCCACGGCAGTGGCCGCGGCCGTTCGGAGCGCAGTCAGCGCATTGGCCTCGATCACGGCCAGCACCTCGCCCGAGTCGGGTGCCATCAGCAGCACTGTGGCAATGAGCGTGGGGCGCCCGCGCGATGCGTTGTCGGGCACCAGCGTGATCAGCTTGGTGGCCAGGGCGTCGCCGATCTGTGCAGGTTTCATGAAGAGCAGCCCCGGCGGCTGGGCGGGATCAAAGCGCGCCGAGGGGCCAAAAGGCATCACGCCACGAAGGGGCTGAATGGCAAGACCAGACGACAGCGCCTTCAGGGCATTGGCGACGGCTGCGATCAGCGCGTCGGGATCGAGCAGACGCTCGACCTCGGCCTCGGAAATCATGATCGGCATGTCAGCCCTCCTGCGTCGCTTTTGCCACAGCCGGCGGCGTTGAACGCCACACCCCCACCAGAATACCCAGCGTCACACACACCAGCCCTGCACCCAGCATCCAGGTAAAGGGTTCGTCCAGCCACAGCACGGCTGAACCCGCTGTGATGGCGGGCACCATGGCCGTGAGCATGGTGGCCCGAACCGGCCCGAAGACCTGCACCATCTTCATGAAACCGATTCCGGAAACAATGGCTGCGAGTACGCCCTGCAGCAGCGCCTGCAGACCAATCTCGGACCACGCGGCCTGGGGGAACCCCGAACGCACCATACCCGTCATCGCAAGCACCAGGTAGGGTAAGCCGAACACGGCTGAGGAAAACACCGCCACCGCGATGGTGGCCTCGACGGGGCCAATGCGCCAACGCCTGCCAAGCGTGGTGAAGATGGCCCTGACAAAGGGCGTGAAGAGATAAAGCACATCACCCTGCCAGACGGTACCGCCCTCCAGCGCCGAGCTGAGTGCAAGCCCTCCCACCATGAGGGCGCCAACGATGATGAGACCCAGGCCCAGCAGACGCCGTGAGTCGGCACGCTCGCCGTTGATGAGCCACGCAAAAAGCGTGGCCCAGAGGGGCAGCAGGCCCGGCATCAGAATCGCGCTGTGCGAGGCGGGCGCGAGCGAGAAGCCATGATAGGCAAGCAGCCCGAAGATCACGCCACCGGTGAGGCCCAGGGCAACCGTCTTCCCGGCAGGAACCGGCGACAGGCCCAGCCAGCCGCCTCCATGCCTTCGCACCAGCCACCAGCCCCAGGGCGCGAGCACAATCGCCGCGACCGTAAATCGGAGGGTGATGACGTCCATGAGCATGAGCGTACGCGCAGCGAGCGCGCGTGAGCCCACGATGAACATCGTCCAGGTGGCGACCGTCACCAGCGTGGCGGCGATACCCAGCAGAAAATCATAGCGGCGCACGCGACGCCCGTCGGCGATGGGCCGATTGCCCGGTCAGCCCAGGCTCTCCCAGTAGTCGAGCATGCGCTTGCGCATGGCGGCATCGGGGATGCGGCCGCGGGCAGCAGCAAGATTATCGAGCGCATATTCGGGGCGATCGGTACCCGGAATGATCACGGTCACTGCGGGGTGCCCCAGCAGAAACTTGAGGAAGAACTGGGCCCAGCTGGTGCAATCGATTTCCTTCGCGAAATCGGGCAGCTCGCGACCTTTGGCCTTGGCAAACAGACGGTTGCGACCGAAGGGCAGATTGATGATGACCGCGAGGCCTCGCTCCTGGGCAAGCGGCAGAATGCGCTGCTCGGCCAACCGGTTGTCGAGCGCGTAATCAATCTGTATGAAATCGATTTTCTCGGTTCGCATGATGCGCTCGAACTCAGGGTGCGTGCGCTCAAAGGATGTCGTGATACCGGTGTAGCGAACCTTGCCCTCCTCGCGCAACCGGCGAATGGTTTTGAGGTGCGTCTCGGTATCGCGAACGTTGTGAACCTGCAGCAGGTCGAACCGGGAGACACCCAGGTCAGCAAACGTTCGGGTGACCTGATCAATACCCGCCTGCTCTCCGGTGGTGCTGATTTTGGTGGCGAGAAACACCCGCTCGCGGATCGGCGGCTCAAGCATTTTCAACACTTCGCCCAGCCGCTTCTCGGCCTGCCCGTAGGTGGGTGCCGTATCGATCATCGCGCCGCCGCCAGCAATCAGCGTGCGCATGCTCTCGGCGAGCTGCGGGATCTTCGGATTCTGGCCCTCGATGTCAAAGATCACGGCCGTGCCCGAGCCGATCACCGGAATCATTTCGCCTGAGGAGGGGATGGGGCGCTTGAGGACCGGGCCCGTGGCCGCCTGCGCAAAGGAAGCGGCACCCATGAGCGCGGCCCCCGATAAAGCGGTTCCAAGGAGCGCGGGACGGACCAGGGCAGCCCCGGCAAGCGCGCCCGTCTGGCGAAGAAAATCAGACCGCGTGCATACAGCGGGAGCTTTGGGACGAGTATCAATGGACATTGGGGTCTCCTGCGGAGTCGTCAAGCAAATGGGGAAGTCGTACTTAGGCGCTCGAACCGTTCCTGTCACTCGAGCCCGCCCGCTCGCGTTGCATGTCACCGAGCCTGATCAGCATCACAGCCCAGCCGAGCGCAACCGGCACCGTGAGCCATGCCACGACCGAGGCTTCCAGCGCAGCAACCTGGCGCAGCGCAGTGTAGATCCAGCCGCTCGCCGCGTCCGCGCCACGAAACACGGCCGTGTCGATAAAGCTCTTGGATTTGTACATCTGCTCGCGCGTGACCACGGTAAACAGCGTTTCGCGCGCCGGATTGGCGAGCGAAAACTCGGCCGCGCGCTTGATCGCCTGAAATCCGATCACAACTGCGAGAACCGGCGCGAGCGCAATCGCGGCAAATCCTGCCGCGGTGACGATGGCCAGAAGCGCAAGCGCCACACCCGCCCCGAAGCGCAGCAACAGGCGCCCCGTAAAGAGCAGCTGAACCGCAAGCGTGGTGACCCCCACCGACAGATCAATGAGGGCAAACACCCGCGTCCGCTCGGCCGGGCTGTCGAACGCGCCGGCCACGATGGCCGCCTGCTGGAAGTAAAGAAAGGTGCTGGTGAGCGAGAGCAATGCCACGTGCAAGCAGATCAGCATCAGGTAGCGCGAGCGGAGTACCTCGGTCAGGCCCGCCCACATCCCCCCTCCAATCGCCTCGTCGGGGCGCCGTTCGGCCGGCTCGCCGCCCGCCGCGGCTGGCATCGCTACCCGATCGAGCGCACCTGCGCAGCGCGTCGCCACTTCGAGCAGCAGCACCGAGACCAGAAGCAGATTCGCGGGGCCCAGCGGCACCGCGAGGAGTGCGGTGAGCGAGGGCCCGAGCAGCGCGCCCGCCGTGCCCCCCGCCGCAATGAAGCCAAAGAGCCGTCGGCCGCGCTCATAGCCAAAGCGCTCCGACATGAAGCCCCAGAACACGGTGACCACAAACAGATTGAAGACGCTCACCCAGACAAAGAGCGCGCGCGCCACCATCACGCGGCCCACATCCAGCGTGAGAAGCGCCCAGAACCCAAGCAGCGTGAGCGCAAAAAACCGGTAGACCCAGGGGACGAATCGGCGTCGCGGTACGCGTGCCACCAGCGCGCCAAAGGCCGGCATGGCAGCCAGCATCACGAAGAACGTGGCGGTAAAAAGCCATTGCAGATTGGCGAGACCCGCAGCGACTCCCATTTCATCGCGCAGCGGTCGCAGAATGTAGTATGAGCACAGCAGGAAAAAGAAATAGGCGAACGCCCATCCCAGCGCCCGCCCTTCGCCCGGCTCAATGCGCCCCTGGCGAGCGAGACCCCGCTCAAACAGTGTTCGGTTCACGATTCGCGCGAGCTCGATGGGTGTGGACGTGGAAGAAGAACGAAAACGGAATTGTTCGATCAGCAGCCATCACTGTCGGCAGCGCGGCATAGTGTGCCGCAAGTCGACCCCCGTTGCGATTTCCCTTTCGCGATCCCGCGGCCTGCGGGTGTGGGGCAGAGGATCGGCTACCATCGCTTCCGCCGACTTACCGACTGCAGCTGAGGTTCACCATGCCATCAATTCGACGATCCCTCCTGGCCTGCCTGGCGGCCGCCGCCAGTGCCGCACTTGTTCCGGCTGCCGCGCAGGCGCAGTCATACCCCGCCAAGCCCATCCGACTGGTCGTGCCCTTCACGGTGGGCGGCGTCACCGACGCGAGCGCACGACTCGCGGCCGACCTGATGGGCAAGCGCCTGGGTCAGCCCATCAACGTCGAGAACCGCCCGGGGGCCTCGGGCAATATCGGCACGGCCGGCGTTGCCGCCGCCGACCCAGACGGCTACACCCTGCTGCTGGGCTTTGACGGCACCATGGTGATCAATCCCAACGTGTTCAAATCGGTGCCATTCGACACCCTGAAAGACTTCGCCTCGATCGGCAAGATTGGCGATGCCAAGCTCATTCTGGTGGCCGCCAACACGCTCAAGGCCGATACCCTCAAAGAGGTGATCGAGCTCTCAAAGAAAGAGGCCAACGGCCTCAGCTACGGCACCTCGGGGGTGGGTAGCACCCCGCATCTTGCCGGCTCAATGCTCAATATTCGCAGCGGCTCGAACCTGGTTCATATCGCCTACAAGGGGGGCGGCCAGGCCATGATAGACCTGCAGGCGGGCTCCATTCCGCTCGTCTGGACGGCCGTGGCGGGCGCCCTGCCGCTCATTCAGTCGGGCCGGATCAAGCCCATCGCCATCCCTGCGGCTGAGCGCGCCTCGTCATTGCCCAGCATTCCCACCTTCATCGAGAACGGCCTGAAAGACTTCGTGATCGACTCCTGGGTGGGGTTGCTCGCGCCGCTGAAAACCCCGCGCCCCATCATCGATCGCCTGAATGCGGTGCTGAACGAGGTGTTGAACGATGCCGACGCCAAGGCGAGACTCGACAAGATGGGCATCACACCCATGGCCGGAACGCCTGAACAGTTTCACGCCTCCATGAAGCGCGATCTCGAGCGCTATGCCGAGGTTGTAAAGGCCGCCAGGATCCAGGCAGACTGAGCGCAGCAGCGCCGCCCGCCAGGCTTGGGCGGACTCCGGAGACCGGGGCTTGGACAAGCTGATCATCGAGGTGCGCGTCAATGAGTACGCACCACGCGAAGGCAATCGGCAAATTCCCTTTACCGCCGACGAACTCGGTCGCGATGCCGCCGCCGTTCAAAGCGCCGGCGCCTCCATTGTTCACTTTCATCCACGCGCGGCCAACGGCGCACCCGCCCACGGGCAGAGCGACTATGACGCCGCAGTCACCGCGATCAGGCGCCACTCGGCGCTGTTGCTCAACCCAACGCTGGGCCAGATCACGGTAGGTGGCAGCGCCCGCGACCGGCTGGCACCGATCGAGCAGCTCGCGCTCAACCCTGCGCTGCGGCCCGAGATCTGTGGAATCGATCCCGGGTCCACCAATATCGATGTGTTCGATCCCGTCGCGCGACGTTTCCGTTCGGGCGACCGCGTCTATGCCAATTCGCACGACACGCTGCAGTATTTCTGTGCACGGCTGCGTGAGATTGGCATCAAGCCGGCGCTCGCCTGCTGGAGCATTCCCTTCGTGCGCAGTGCCTGCGCGCTGATCGACATGGGCCTGATCGATGATCCGCCCTACTTCTTTTTTGTCTGCGGCGAGGGTGGCACGCTGGGCGCCCACCCGGCCACCGCCGAGGGTCTGCGGGCCTTTACCGACCATCTGCCGCGCCATCGCAAGCTCCTCTGGAGTGTGGGTTGCAAGGCGGGCAATCTGTTTCCGCTGGCCATGGCAGCGATCTCTACGGGAGGGCATGTCGCGATCGGTATCGGCGACTATCCCTATCCCGAGCTTCACCACCCCTCGAACGCGCAACTGGTCGAAGAAGTGGTGCGGCTCGCGCGGCTGGTGGGCCGAGAGGTGGCCTCGCCCGAGGAAACTCGCGCCCTGCTGGGCATTCCCGAGCTTGAAAAAAGTCTCGGTTAAGATCGCGCCCGTCGCTCACCCACCCAAGGATTTCAAATGTCAGGTCATGGCGCCCATGTCGACCCCAGCAACAAGCGCGTTGCGCTTCTGATCGCGCTCCTCGCGCTGGTGCTGGCCTTCAGCGAAACGCTTGGCAAGTCAGCGCAAACCGCTGCGCTCACCCACAACATCGAGGCCTCGAATCTGTGGTCGTTTTTCCAGGCCAAGACCATCCGGATGACGACGCTGCGCACCGCTGCCGAGTCAATGGAGGCCACGCCCGGACTTGGCGAAGCGGCCAAGGGCCAGGTCGCCAAATGGAAGGCCACAGCTACCCGCTACGACTCCGAGCCCGATACTGGCGAGGGCCGCAAAGAGCTGATGGCGCGCGCCAAGGAACAGGAAGCCAAACGCGACCGGGCGATGGCCGCCTACCACCACTATGAGTTCGCCTCTGCACTGGTGCAGATCGCGATCGTGCTGTCCTCAGCCATGATCATCACCGGGATTGCGGCGCTCGGCTGGGTCGCGATCGGATTGGGCGGGCTGGGTATTGTCTTCTCGGCAATCGGATTCTTCACCCCAACCTCGGTTCATCTGTTCTGAGGCGCTGACCTGAGGCACTAGGCGATGGCTCCGAGCCCTCGCCGAAATCGCTCCAGCCCCTCATCAATCCGGTCGGCACCGGTGGCAAAGCACCAGCGCACATAGCCTTCCGCTTCCGGGCCGAAGGCGGCGCCTGGGGCCAGGCCCACACCCGCCTCCACCACCAGGCGCTTGCAGAGCGCGAGGCTATCCGTGAGTCCGTCCACGCGGAAGAAGGCGTACATCGCGCCGTCCGGATACGGGCACTGAACCCGCTCCATCGCGCGCAGCCCCGCCACCAGTCGGTCGCGCGAGGCTTTGAGCCGGTCGCGCGCGGCAACGACATCGCTCTCACCGTGTGTGAGCGCGGCCAGCCCTGCCCGCTGAACAAACCCCGGCGCACAGCTGGTGTTGTACTCGACCAGCGTGCCCAGCGCGCCCACCAGCGCCGGTGGCGCGGTAAGCCATCCCAGCCGCCAGCCGGTCATTCGCCAGGTTTTGGAGAAGGTATTGGCGCTGACCAGTCGGTCATCGGTATCAGCGATGTCGAGAAACGAAGGCGCTGCGTCGGGGCCGCCAAAAACGAGCCGCTCGTACGCATCATCGGACAGGATCCAGATCCCGTGCCGACGGCAATGTTCGAGCACCGCGCGCTGCGCCTCTCGGTCCATCACCCAGCCGGTCGGATTGGCGGGCGAATTCAGGATCAGCATGCGGGTACCCGGGGTCAGCGCCGAGATCAGCGCATTGAGGTCAAGTTCCCAGCCCGCGGGCGTGGGCCTGAGCGGCACGCTCTCAACGCTGGCCCCCAGAATTCTGGGAATCTCGAGGAGATTGGGCCAGACCGGCGTGACCACCACCACCCGATCACCCGGGCCCACCAGTGCCTGGGTGGCGATCATGAGCGCTGACATACCGGAATTGGTCACCACGACCGACTCGGCGGTCACCGCGCGATGAAGCGCCGACTGATAGCGGGCAATGGCCTCGCGCAGCGCCGGCAGGCCGAGGTTCTGGGTATAGAAGGTATCGCCCGCCGCGAGCGCGTCGGCGGCAGCCGCGCGTACAAAGTCGGGGGTGACCTCGTCGGACTCGCCAAACCAGAAGGCGAGCACATCGGCGCGCCCCATCCCGACATTGGCGACCTCCCGGATCCTGGAAGCGGCGAGCTGGGTAACGGCCGCGCGGGCCTCGATTGGATGGAGCATGGTGGCGTAGCGGGTGACTGTGACGGGCAGATGATAGCCACGTCCGCATGAATCAACCCCTTGTGCGATGACCCGCGAGTCTGACAGACTCTGTCGATCAGCGAACCGCCGGAGTCTGTCGATGAAACCGTTCCCCAAAACGCTGCCTCTATTGTTGGCCACACTCGCACTTACCGTTCCCCTTGCCGGATGCGGGCCGAGCAAGAGCGAACTCGCCAATGAAATTGCCACGCTCAAGGAGCAACTCGCGCAGCGCCAGACCGAGGGCAAAACCCTGCAGCAGCAGGTCGCAAGTACCCGCTCCGAGCTCGATACCGACCGCAAGGCACTCGCCGAAGCGAAGGCTGCCGCCGAGGCCGCAAACAAGGCGCTGGCCGAGGCCAAGCTCGCTACCGACGGTGCCGCCCGCCTGCTCATTGAGGCACGGGCCTCGGCCGAGGCTGAAGCCAAGGCAGCGGTGGAGGCGCGCACCCAGGCCGAGGCTGAGCGAAAGACGGCGGTGGAGGCGCGCACCCAGGCCGAGGCTGAGCGAAAG
>Ga0172372_10001059_pt1 | contig 42540 bp, 37 predicted proteins | sample LakKiv5m_2_FD_114544 | JGI IMG/M metagenome (GOLD analysis project Ga0172372, IMG submission 114544) | Freshwater microbial communities from Kabuno Bay, South-Kivu, Congo - kab_092012_9.5m | ecosystem: Environmental > Aquatic > Freshwater > Lake | place: Democratic Republic of the Congo...
CTGACGCCAACGTTAGTTATGTCGGTAGTATTACCATTGATGAAGACTTGATGGATAAAATTGATTTATGGCCAGGCCAAAAAGTATTGGTGGTTAGCAATACCAGCGGTGCGAGGCTAGAAACTTATGTTATCCGTGGTCCACGAGGAAAGGGTGACATCTGCATAAATGGAGCTGCGGCTCATCTTATAAAGAAGGGTGAGGAAGTTATTATTATAGGTTTTCTATTTACTGAACAACCTGTTGAACCTCGTGCCATCTTAGTTGATGATCGCAATCACTTTGTTAAATATCTCTAAAATGATGACGATTTGGCACCGTTGGGTGCCTGTTTGACCAAACCCATCAGGGTCATTTGGTCTCTCTTGAGCCTTTTATCTATAATTTTTTCTTATAAATTCTGACTCTAATTTTCCAAAAAACGTACTAACAATAAGTTGGGCAAGAGCGGCCTGCACAGGTGGTGTTGGCCTTTGGCCTGCACAGGTATATTAGCAAGACCGAATCACCAGGATGGCGATCGGTAAGATCTCCTTAGGGAGAATAACGGGGATGGGTCCCATGGATGGGCAAAATTCCCATTAGATTAACCGGTACCTCATGGATGAGGGCCTATAACGAGATAAGGAAGTCAAAAGGAGGCCCTATGAAATTGACCACAGACATTCAAAACACGAACCTGATTATTGGCGAGGAAATGCAGCGTGCAGTGCTTGTGCCGTGGGAAGTGGCAGGCGTGGGCCCGGAAAAATTAGAACAGCTAGAAATGTTTACAGAAAAGTTTCTTGAAATGAAAAAGGAAATATTAGGTGATCTAAATAGAGTTAAAGATATTGGTGAAGAACTACACAATATATCCAATGAAGGAAGTAAGGATGATGCCGATTTATCTTTGCTTGGGCATGAAGAAATTTTGAATTATAAGCTGATCGGGCGAAGTACATTTTTATTGAAAAAAATTGATGAGTCTTTGTTGAAGATAAAAAATGGGACCTTCGGGATTTGCGAAGATTGTGGGGCCGAAATTGGCTTCAATAGATTGAAGGCCAGACCAATGGCAAAGTTATGTATTGAGTGCAAGGAGGGTGAAGAGAGAATGGAACACCATATTCCATACACTGTTAAATCCCATACTTTGGGCTCAAAAATTCATATCTCAAAAAGCGAAAGAATTATTTCGGAGGGACAAGCTTCGTAAAAATTTTAACAAAAATAAAAAGGCCACCAATTCTGGTGGCCTTTTTTTTGCTTTAAAAAAGTCAGATTATTGCAGGGCCATGCCCGTAAGATCCTGTAGGATTTCTTGGGACCTTCGGACAAATAATTCTCTTTCTTCTTGTTTTAGACCTTCGCTTGAGATGGTGGCCAAATCTTCAACCAAGTGGCAAAGCTTTTTAACCAACTCATCCTTCCCACCTTTCTCATGAATTTTATAAGCATTCTTAATAAGAGGGTTTTCTGGATTAATCACAAGGGTCTTCTTAACTGGGAAAATATTATTCCCCATGTGAGCAGTCATTTTGGCAAATCGCTTCATCTGCTCATCCACTTTAAAGTAAGCTGGAGCCGTGTGACCTTGGATCTTCTCGATTTCCACCGCAAATTTATCATCTGCAGGTATTGGCTCTGATCCTTCTGTCGTTTTTTCTGTGCTTTTCTTTAGTACGTTTTCAAACAATTCTTTAATCTTCAAATCATCGCCTGTGGCATTCGCGCCACCCAAGATTTTACCAAATTGAGAATCGATAGAACTAAAGCGGAGTTTTAATTCCCCTAAATTGTGTGATTCCACATGTTGCATGAAATGTGGATCGATATGGTCGTCGGTTTCAATTGTGTGAACCCCGTTGGCCAGTAATTGTGTGCGAAGGCCATGGTCACTCTTTCCTTTTTCAAAGTACACCACAAGAGTTTGTTCTCCTTCTTTCATCTTTTCACTTAAGTTAGAAGGAATCGAGTTTTTGTACTCTTCCAAAGTGAAAAATTTATTTTCACTATTCTTAAAAACAATAAACTCTCGGACCAACTCATCAAATTTGGAATCGCTTACAGCTCCATACTTAATAAAAAGGCCAGAGTCTTCCCAAATAGATTCAAATTTTGCTCTATCGCCTCGGAAAAGCTTCTTCAGGGATTCTGCAACTTTTTTGACAACGTAGTTGGAAATTTTCTTCACATTCGGATCACCTTGCAGTGATGAACGTGAAACGTTAAGTGGAATATCTGGAGAGTCGATCACACCTTTTAATAAGCTTAAGAAGTCTGGAATAATGTTTTTAACATTGTCAGAAACATAAACTTGTTTGCAGTAAAGCTTTATGTTTGATTCGTTAAATGGACGGTTGGGATTCAATTTAGGGAAAAATAATACGCCTTCAAGTGTGAAAGGGTGGTCAATTTTGAGATGAATCCAAAAAAGTGGCTTCTGATCCATTGGATAAAGAGTTTGATAAAAACTGATGTAGTCTTCGTCTTTTAAATCTTTCGGATCCTTCTTCCACAGCGGAGTCGTGTGGTTGATTAGTTCGGCCTTGGCAGGCAATGGGGGAAGAGTCGTATCTTCTGAACCATCATCCTTGCGCGGATATTCCTTCCTGTCTAAATCAAGCATGGAGATAGGATAAGGCATAAAATCGCAGAACTTTCTGAGGGTCTCAGAGAGCTTGTAGGAATTTAAAAATTCTTCAGACTCTTCATTAACGTGAAGGGTGATTGTCGTTCCAATTTCTTTTTTGTCAGAATCACTAAAAGTATATTCAGGTGTGCCTTCACAAGTCCATTTGACCGCTTTGGCACCTTCGCTCATGGAAAGGGTTTCAACCACGACTTTTTTCGAAACCATGAAAGATGAATAAAAACCTAGACCGAATTTTCCGATGATATCGGCATTTGTTCCAGCATCCTTCATTTTTTTTACAAATTCTTCAGCACCAGAAAATGCTAACTGGGCAATATATTTTTCAACTTCATTTTCTGTCATCCCCACACCGTTATCGGAAATGGTGATTGTTTTGTTTTCTTTCGAAACGGTGGTGCTAATAGTTCCGGCGGGTACTTCGACGTTTTGAGTGCGGGCCAGCACCTGACGCTTGGTGATGGCATCAGTCGCATTGGCCACCAACTCTCGCACGAAAATATCATGCTCTGAGTAGAGCCATTTTTTAATAATAGGGAAAATGTCGCCAGTTTTAACCGTAATGGGGCCTTTGCGCTCAGTCATAGTTCCTCCGAAAAACAAAACGTTAGATTGTTTAAGGCATAAAGATGGGATTAATATGGAGTTAAATTAACCAGCGTCAACCCCATCTAGCAAGAAAAATAAGGATTTGGATTATGAGCGGAAAGCAAGGCGGATATCCAATGAATAAGGCCCCCGTCATGATTGAGATAATTACTACCGGTGGGACTATCGAAAAAAGTTATGATGAGGAAGAGGGACTTCTTACCAATGCAATGCCTACTATTGAGCGTAAAATTTTTTCCAAGCTAAGGTTGCCTTACACTCAATACACTATTCACGCCTTGATGAATAAAGACTCACTCTACATGAACGAACAGGACCGCCAATTAATCCTAGATAAAATTGTTGAACTTCAGAAAACTAAAAATCCGATATTAGTGGTTCATGGCACTGATACGATGGCCTTATCGGCTGAATTGGTTGCGAGCACATTGCCTTCCCCAGCTGCACCCGTGGCCTTTACAGGGGCCATGCGACCAATGGGAATGGATGATTCTGATGCTATCCAAAATGTGACCGAAGCTTTGATGGCCTTGAAGTTACTTAGGCCTGGTGTTTATTTGTCCTTTCATAACCAAGTATTTCCCGTTCCTGGCGTACAGAAAAATAAGGAAAAGCGGACCTTTGAATGGCTGCCTTAACTGACTTCCCAAATCTGGCCATTTATTGAGGCAGCTGTTTCTAGCCTGCAGAAAGGCTTAGAATTGTATCTACCTGAAAACACGAGACATCTTGCCTTAAATGGTCCCTTTCCCATAGGGAGCCCTAATCCTGCACTAAAATAGTCTAAGGCCTCTAAACTTAAGACCTCTATCGCTAAGTTTTCCTTCCGAAATAGACGAACAGGGAAGGCGGCCTTTTAAAAGTAGGACCGAGGAATTATGAGTCAGCTAGGCCAAAAAAGAACAATTCATTATTTGGGGAAGGTATTCCTACCCACAATATTGTCGTGTTCTCTTTTTCTAACGGCTTGTGTTGAAAATCAAGGTACAAGAAGTTCGCGCAAATCTTCTGCTCTGAGGGCCATTACACCTGGCAATACCAAGGGCGCTAGTGCTGGTAAAACTGATGGTGGAATAACCGATCTCACTAGTTCCATTGAGGAAAATGGGAAGGCGGAATTGCGCAATATCGTAGACCCCATTGATGGGGTCTTTCGTAAGAAGGTAAGTATTCCCAAAAATTTCAACGGCTATCTCTATCTTTCAGGACTTAATATTACCTCACTTTCAAATCGACTGGTTTCTGTGCGATTTAGTTTTGGGCGGGAGTTGGAAACAATTACTATTCCGGCCACAGTGGGAAGAGCAGCAGGCCTTACGCCTCAAACAGATATAGAAGTTCTCATTTTGGATATGGGAAGCAAGCCTTTCGAAAATATAAGACTTCTTTATGACCTTTTTGACTACAACGATTATCGCGACAAATCGACAGGTAAAGAAGTGCTGGAGCCAACAAAAGATCCGCGCAATCCTTTGTTGTACTGCCGCGGTTTAAAATTAGAGCATGATCCAACTTTTGTTCGCACAGCTGACGACAACACATGCGATGAAACTGGTGAGCAATGTCTTTATGCTTACGCAAAAATTCGCGACAGTGGTTTGTTCCAGCTTTCAAATCCTAATGATCCTAGTAGTGCGCGTGTAGCGATTACACCTTCGTTACCGCAAGTTGATTTTAAAGGCAGTGGATACTCGCAAGAAACAGTAAGCAATAATTTAAAGAAATGCTTACCAGACAATTTTAATCGCGGTGAATTCAATAGTAATTTTAATACATCACTGGCAAATCTTAGTGTCGGTTCTGAGGTCATTTTGGATAGTAAAAGTTATATTTATAACGGTCCTTACCGCGCCATTGGACCAAGTCAGTGGGAAATTGGAAGTAATGGCGTAACAAGTGCGGCCTTCTTTCCTCCACCCAATGTTCCTGCACCAAGCGATGATCAGACACTATTTAATAATTATCCCGCTGGTCTTTTTCAGCGTTCAGGCAATTCAAGCTTAGACGCCAATACCGGACATACTTCTTTTTTATTTCCACGGGCAGGAAAGATGTCACTAAAAGCAGAAGTAGAATACTTCGGGTCTCTTTTACCATGGGGTGATACCATCGATGCGGCCAATCCAACTCCACCTAGAGCAAAAACTTCTCTGGTCGCTTCAGGAGATTCATCCTGGATGCATGGGTGCAATATGAGGGTCACCAATTTTGATACATTCACGAATGAAGGAATTGGTTCCTGTAACGTAACTGCGACAATTGAAGTCATCACTGAAGAAGGTGGTACTGCGGTGGTGTTGGCGACAAGTAATGAAGTTAAATTGCAGCTGCTCCGTCCAAGTCTTACAAACTTTCAAGGTCAAGAGGTGCTCTATTCAAGCATGAAAACTTGTTCCTCGAGCCGTGGCTGCGGCTCTTCAGAATGTTGTTTTAACAATCGCTGCTGGGACCGCTCTCTTGTTTCGCAATGTTTAGATGATGTGAACATCGAGGGCAACAGGGGAATTGGGGAAGTTTGTTCTTCAGATTATGAATGCTCAAGCCTTTGCTGTAATCAAGCAACTTCTACCTGCGCTGTTCACACCAATATTGGGACAACGCCAGTGCTTTGTGGGAAGCAACCAGGTCAACAATGTGTGGCCAAAGAATGGTGTCGCAAAGAAAATATTGCTGACTGCTATGTGGTTAAAACGGGGACATCTCCAACGGGGACCCAAGAATGTGCCTTGCGCTGCTACAATGTTCCTACGCACGGAAATTGTCGCAACGGGATATGTCTCGCGCCGGTTCAACCGACTCCTCCGCCCTTTAATCCGACTAATCCAGATTGCACTACCGCCCGCGATCCACTTACGACCGTACCAAATTAATAAAGTTAATTTCTTTTAAGCCGGTGGCCATTCCCAGATTGCAGCTTTTTTAGCACAATGATGACCATGAAATGGGCAATCTCTCTTATCTACATACTACTGTTTTTTCAAAGTCATGACTTGTGGGCCAATGATAGTGGAATTCCGCATTCGCAATCTCGCGCGACGGTCAAAAAAGAAAAAACTGGGAATGCTTTTTTTACAAAAAAATTTTTAGAAGAGATTACTCAATACGAAGAAAAAAATTATGTGAGTCAAAATTATAAGCGCTCATTACAAAGAAGAGCGGAGAAAAATTTTTATTACATAAAAAAGGCCATCGCCGATGGCGACCGCAAACAACTTTTTAGTGAAAAAAATGACGGAGTCGATGGGGGATTTGTGCTCGCGAAACTTGATGCCATAGAATTTGAGGTCTTGATTAATCGTTGGCAAGACAAGGGCGACAAGGGCACTACACCAAAACCTCAGCGCAAGGAGTAATTGTTATGGCCGATTCAAATAAGAAACAAACCACAGTCCTTGATCATATTGCCATCGCTGTAAATTCGTTTGTCGATGGTAAAAAGATTTTTGCTGATTTGGGGCTCGAGTTTTCACCCCATGTAGAGGTCGTTGAGCGCGAAGGTGTATCGACCCTTTTTGCTCCCTTAAGTAATGGTGTCGAGGTCCCTCATGTCGAGTTGCTTGCACCCTACGGAGAAAATGGCCCAATCCACCAATATTTAAATAAAAAAGGTCCCGGCATTCACCACCTATGCTTTCGCGTTGAGGATATTCATCAAAAGTGCCAAGAACTTAAAAGCAAAGGGTACCAGTTAATCTATGAAGCGCCCAAAAGTGGAGCTCGAGGTATGATGGTTAATTTTATTCATCCCAAATCAACTGGTGGCGTTCTCATTGAAATTGTTCAACATGCTGAGAGGATAAACCATTAAGGAGCAAGAAGATTGTGAACTATCGATTTGTTTGGCCAGAGGCCCCTAAAAATTTAAAAATTCTGCTTTATGTTTACGTAGGGATGTTTGTTCTCAATATTTTTTCTGAAGCCTTGGGCATTTTTTCTACTGCCCAAGTATGGGGCTTATCTTGGAGCCAACTCATCCAAGGAAAATTATGGACTCCACTTTTTTACTGGCTTTATTCTCTCGATTTATTTGAAACATTATTTAATGGGCTGCTATTTTGGTTTTTGGGGGCCGAACTGGTGGCGTTGTGGGGTCGTCGCTTTTGGATTATGACAGCTCTCACTGTTTTAGGAGGAGCGGCAGCCTATCTCATCATGGATAGTCTGCTTGGACCGCTAGGAATGATCGCTGGTCCCCACGGGCTGACTTTGGCGATAATTTTAATTTATGGACTTATGTATCCCGAGCGAGATCTTTATCTTTTATTTTTTCCAGTAAAAGGTAAGATTTTTACCCTGGTTTTATTAGGTATGGAGCTCTACCGCTTTTTGTTTGCAGCTTCGAAACTTCAGTATCTGGGGCATCTCGCAGGAACCTTGATCGCGGTAACTTATTGGTATTTCTTTCTGCGCAATGGTGGCGGAGACACACTTAGTCGTATTTTTGCTCCGCGCAAACGCGGGCGACTTAGCTTAGTGAAACAAAATGACGATAAACCGCCCCGTTATTATCAATAAGTTTGAACCATTGCCGACAGGCCATTTTTCATGGTAAATGCTTGGCACAAATAGTTTTTAAGGAAAATCATCATGCGTTTAAGTAAGGCTTTAGAAGAAAAATTATTGGATGTACGTTTGCGCGATAAGCTTTTGACTGAAGGCAAAGTTACAAAAAAGCAACTTGAAGACTATTTGAAAAATCTTCAAGACGATCATAAAAATTCGACTCACACATCAGTGGGCGAGCAAGCTCAGCAACGTCAATAAATTTTAATTTAAGATCTCTTTTATTACTGGACCACAAAGCCAGTGAAGAATATTTCTCTTACGATCTGTTTACCAAGATCTTTGTTTAATTTATTCTTTAATCGCTCTTCGAATAAAATTTTTCCCGAAATGGTATTTAGATCATTGGGAGTCATATTTGTCGCCAGTTGCCCTATTCGATCTAAAATAAGAGGTGAATTTTTTTCGAGCAGTTCCTTTTGTTCATTTTTAAAAGGTAGGACCTGTAGGGAAACTTCAAGAAATCGCAGGCGCGAAGTTTCAGAGCGTAAATTCACAACAATTTTATCAATTTTAAGGCCATCAGTAGACACACCCGATTTTAAATTGGCAGATAGAAGGTCCTTTTCTTCTGCCTCATTAACTAAGGGCCGCTGGTAGACGATATTGGTGTAAACAAAGACCCCGAGGGTTAAAAGGCCCAAAAGTATTGAAATTCCAACAATAATGAGATCAAGATTTTTCTTACCTGTCACGAATCGGCCCCTTAAAATTACACCTTAGATCATTATAAGGCCTTTTTAAAATCCTACCACCATTACTAACATATTGAAATTTAATGAATGGAAAGCCAATCTGGATTCTCCGACTAAAAAGATAGATTATTTTAGATTCAGAGCGTTGCCGTCCGGTTTGTAAAAAGGTAAATGTCCCTCTGTAAGAATTTCCCTATTTCAGAGGATAATTATGCGACACTTGGGTATTTTTTTCACAGCGTTAATGGTTTCTTCAGTTGTAAGTAATGTGGCCTGGTCACGCGTTAGGCCAAAGGTTGTTTACGGAGCAGATAACCGTCGTGAGGTGAGTGAAGTGGCCAACACTTTTTACTCCGAGCTAGCACGTTCTACTGCTGCGATGGTTGCCCAGGACTCCATAGAGCTGGATGACAATAAATCTACCTACAAAATGAAATCGGGAATTAAAAGTCTGCGCGATTCTCTAAAACTTTGTAAGAGTGAGCGATTTGGCGATCAACCCTTTCTTGCCACTTGTTCAGGATTTCTTGTTGCACCAAATGTTATTGCTACTGCCGGACATTGCTATCAGGGTGTTATGAAAACTGCTTGTGACGACCATGTTTGGGTTTTTGATTATAAGGTCGACGATGCTTCAAAACCATTTGAGCATACTTTTAATCAAGAAAATGTTTATCGTTGTAAAAAAGTTTTAAAAGCTGTTTTATCTTCAACTGACAAATTGGATTTTGCTTTGATAGAGCTTGACCGTCCGGTTGGCGATAGACTGCCATTAAAATATAGAAAAGAAGGAACGCCAAAGGTAGGCGAAGGTTTGACTGTTATAGGCCATCCATGGGGTCTACCATCTAAGGTCGCTAACGGCGCCAAGGTACTTTTCAATGACAACCCAGTTTATCTAACGGGCAACTTAGATACTTTCCAAGGAAATTCTGGCTCAGCAGTTTTTAATTCAGAAACTGGTCTAGTTGAGGGAATTTTAGTGCGCGGACGCTCTGATGCAACTTTATCTTTTGATGAGGCCTCCAATTCAGTATGTCGAGTGGTGAACACATGTAACGAAGATGGAACTCAATGTGCGGTGAAAGATCCACGGTCAAAAGGTGAGGATGTGACTCGTTTTACACTTGTCGCAAAAGAACTTGAAAAATTAGGTCTTTAAACAAGAAACATAATTGGTAAAAAAATAAAAAACCTCCCTTTCGGGAGGTTTTTTTTGCTCTAATGAAAATTTAAAAAACTATAATTTGAGTTGAGTATAAGGCAAATCCAAATCGCGTGCGATTTGTTCGTAAACTAGATCACCCTTGTAAGTGTTAATACCGCGGAGGAAAGCATGGTCAGTGCGAGCAGCTTTCTCCACACCATGGGCCGCAATCATGCGGGCATACTTTAAAGTCACATTGGTGAGAGCGTAGGTTGAAGTTCTGGCCACAGCACCTGGCATATTCGCCACGCAGTAGTGAATAACTCCATCAACTGTAAAGGTTGGGTTTTCGTGGGTGGTTGGTTTGCAGGTTTCAATACAACCGCCCTGGTCAACGGCAATATCTACGACAACAGAACCCTTTTCCATTTTGCCAATCATTTCTCTTGTGACGAGCTTAGGTGCTTTGGCACCTGGAATTAATACAGCACCGATGACTAGGTCAGATTGCACAACGGCACGTTCAATATTTTCGAGGTTTGAAAAGAGAGTTGTAATTCTATTATCAAAAAGGTCATCAAGTTCGGCCAAACGTTTTGTACTCAAATCAATCGCTGTGACATCAGCTCCCATTCCCATGGCCATTTTAATGGCATTGGTGCCGGCAATTCCACAACCAATAACTGTAACACGACCGCGACGAACTCCTGGAACGCCACCAAGAAGAATGCCTTTTCCTCCATGATCAATTTGCAGGTAACTGGCGCCAACTTGGGTCGCCATACGACCGGCCACTTCTGACATTGGAACTAAAAGTGGTAGAGAGCCGTCTGGATATTGAATAGTTTCATAGGCTATTCCAGTACAGCCAGTTTTCATGAGACCGCGAGTTAATTCCATATCTGCAGCAAGATGAAGATAGGTGTAAAGAATATGGTGAGGTCTTAACATCGCCAATTCGGAAGGCTGTGGCTCTTTTACCTTGATGATCATGTCTGCTTTTTCAAAAACGGCTGCAGCATCAGGAAGGATTTTTGCGCCGGCATTTTTAAATTCATCGTCTGTGATTCCAATTCCAATCCCAGCTTGAGTTTGAATATAAACTTCATGTCCATCTTTTATCAGCTGGCGCACACCACCAGGAACTAGACCTACTCGACTTTCCTTAATTTTAATTTCCTTTGGAACACCAATTTTCATAAAACTATCCTTCTTTACTGAATTTACTAAAATACAATATTAGTCTTTTTATACGCTTTTAAATGCTCTGAATATAATGGGGAATGAGGTTTTGGGGAAGGGAAATTTCAGACTTAGTAGGTAACTTGACACAGGTCGTAAGCAGGTTGAACGTGTGGTCCTAACTGCTGTTCTGCATGTTGCTGAAGCCACTGGTGGGAAAGGTCGTGGTTCATGTGGGTTAAATAGGCCCTTTTTGGTGCGATTTTTTGGATAGACTTAAAGCATTGTTCAACATTCATATGGGTGGCATGGGGACCACGTTGCAGGCAGTCGATAATCAGAAGATCTGTTTTTCCTTTCAGTTCAGCGACTACTGAGTCAGGAATTTCATGACAATCAATCATGTAGGCCATGCCATGATGGAAAATCCCCATCGTTTTACCTCGACCATGGGGGAGCTCAAAAAGGGTGAATTCCTCACCATGAATGTTGTGCCGGCCAGGGGTTAGAGGGCGAAGATTCAATAGTGGTAGTCCACCACCTAAGTAGCTATTACCCGGGCCAAAAACTTTATGGCGGTGAAAAATATAAGGGAAGCGATTTTCAATTAAATCTTTGTGACATTCGAGAACATAGATCTCAACTTCTCTTGCCGGGGGGCCAAAACAAAAGGCCCTAACATCATCAATTCCATGCAAATGGTCGGCGTGATCATGAGTTATAAAGCAAAAATCCAATTGTCGTAATTGACTGCGAAGAAACTGAGTGCGCATATCGGGAGTTGTATCGATTAATATTTTTTTTCCAATCTTGGTATGTAAATAAATACTCTGTCTCAGGCGTTGGTCTTTGGGATCTAGAGAAGTACACACGGCGCAAGTGCAGGTTATCATCGGAATGCCCGTGCTTGTTCCCGAGCCTAGAAAGAGCAGTTGGTTATTTGTTTGTATTTGGTTTTCTTTTTCAAAAAGCAAGTGATCCTCGATAAATCTAATTGTTGTACGCGATCTATTTCAGGGTTGAAAACATTGTCCTGCCAGATTAATCTTACTGCTAGGTCTAATTTTCAGCAATCGGGATGGTATAGCAAATGAGTCGGAATAATATCCAAAATCAATTTTATTTTTTATTAAGTATAGTCCTCCTTGTCACCGCTTGTGCCCAGTCATCTAAAAATAAAAATGGTTCAGGCAGTGGTGAATCTTTATTAGGCAACTCTGCGGTTGAATTGCCTAAGCTTGTCGTACATAAAAAAATATTAAGTAATGGATTAACTGTGCTGGTTCATGAAAATGATCAACTTCCAATTTTTAGTTATTACACATTTTTTGATGTCGGTGGACGCTATGAATCTCGGAAAGAAGGAACTACAGGTGCAACTCATTTTTTAGAGCACATGATGTTTAAAGGTGCCAAGAAATATACTGAAGGGCAATTTGATACGTTGCTGGAGGGATTGGGAGGCAGTACCAATGCTTACACAACATTTGATAGCACTGTTTATTATGAGTCTCTTCCTACTTCTGGTTTAGAACTTATAATTGATATGGAAGCAGATCGTCTGACTCATCTGGCCTTGAATAATGAATCCTTTGAAAAAGAGCGCCAAGTTATTTTTGAAGAAAGAAGAATGCGCTATGAAAATTCACCTCAAGGAAAAATGTTTCTCTCTACAATGCAAGAGGTTTTCAAAGGAACACCCTATGGTGGTTCAGTTATTGGCGAAGAAATCGATTTAAAAAATTTAACTCGCGATCATGTGTTTAACTTTTTTAAAACATTTTATTCTCCTAATAACGCTATCGTTGTCGTCGTAGGCGATGTCAAAGCGAGTAAGGTTTTCCAATTGATTGAGGAGAAATATGGCCAACTTCAAAAGAATGTAGATTTAGAAAAATTAAAACAATCCAAAGATAAGCAAGAAATTTATGCCGCAACAGGAAATAATTTTGGGAGAACGGTCAAACTGAAAGGAACCAACCCTCTACCTTTGTTTAGTTTTGTCTATCCTGGTGACCCGATTGGGACGAGGCGAGCATTTGTTATGGATTTTGTAAGCTCGATCTTAGGAGACGGAGTTTCAAGCTACTTTCATCAAAAATATGTGAAGAATGAAAGACCTGTATTGAGCTCTATTGATGTCAGTAACATGAATAAAAAATTTGCAGGAGCTTTTCTTATAAGTGGTGAGCTCCTTAAATCCACTAATGTGAATGAATTTGAAAAAAGTTTCAGAAAAGATATGAAATCGTTTTGCAAGGATGCCATCAATGATCGCAGCCTTCAAAAAGCAAAGAATCAATTTTTTATTAGCTACATGGGGGAAATGGGAACCAATGATAGCTTAGCGGGATTTCTGGGGTTGAGAGAAAGTCTATTTAATGACTACAGCTATTTTCAAAAAGAAATGGAGATTTATGCTTCCATTGGGAAACAAGAAGTGGTTGAAACTTGTGAAAGCATATTTCTTAAGCAGAAACCTCTTCTCATGGTGATGACAAATTAGATTGACTGCTGCCAAATTAATCGGGAGATGATGATGAAAAAAAATAAAACTATATTGACCTTTTTTATTTTAGCAATAACCAGTTCCTTTTCTTTCGCTAGTGATATCACTTCCCATATATCGAAATATGATTGGGATGGCATTGAAGTGACCTGGCTAGAAGATGAACGTCTTCCTCTCTATAAGGTTCTCATTTACTTTGCCGATGGAGCACTTAGCGATGGTGAAAATGAGAGGGGCGCGACCAATGCTATGTTTGAAATGCTCGACTCAGGCACCAGACGATACGGGCAAATGGAAATTAATGAGAATCTTGAATTCTTTGGCGTGTCATGGAATTCCACAGTCAACCATGAATATTCTTTTTATACTGTCTCAGGATTGGTTAAGGATATAGTTCCAACCATGAAACAAGTATGCCATCTTTTCCAAGAGGCAACTTTTCCAGAAGACGAATTAAAAAAAGAGATTAAAAAAGCCGAAAGCGAAATTGAAAGTATGGTTAATAATCAAGGTGGTTTAGCCACGCATATTTTTCGCGAGGTTAGTCTGTCAGGAACTCCCTACTCGTATCCTGTCACTGGGAAATTAAAAGATTTAAGAAAAATCACCAGTAAGGTTCTGGAAAATAAGTTGAAGTATTTTAACCAAAAGGTAAAAAAGCGTATTTACATAGCTGGCCCAAAGAAGGCATTGCAAATTAAAAGTATTGTCAATCAAGAGTGTGGATGGTCTGGAAAAGGTGCTGACTACGTGAGGGTCGTGCCAATAAAAAACAACTCACCAAAGAATCAAGTAGCTCCTCGAGTTGTCTTTGTTCCTGTTCCTAATTCAAATCAGGCCCAAGTTCGAATTGGAAGATTTTTAAATAAAACTGAAATTGCACAAGAAGAACTTTTGGAGCTAATGTCTAATTTTTTAGGAGGTGGATTTACCTCAATGCTTATGCGGGCGGTGCGGTTTAATGAAGGGCTTACCTATTCAATTGGGGCCTTTGCGGCAGGACAGAGAGATTATGGTAGGGCGGCCATTTCCACTTCAACAAAAAATCAAAGCTTGCAGAAGCTTATTGATGTGATTCGAAATACCCTAGAAACAGTACAAAAGGGGCAGTTTTCTGACGGCGATTTTGAGAGGATGAAAGGTAATTTAATTGGAAGCTATCATTTTGCTTTGGAAAGAAAAGATGCTCTTGTTTCCCATCTGTCTTTACTAGATCATAAAGAAAAAAATTACTCAACCTTAGAAAATTTTAACAATGTTGTAAGTAAATTTGGGGCAGGGGATGTTTCTCGCATGGATGGAATTGTGTTTGATTGGAGTAAACAGACAATTTTTGTTTTGGGGAGTCCTGACCTAAAGAAAGATTTGCAAAAAATGGGATCAGTTGAAGTCTTAAATTTTAAAGATTTTCTTTAGATATCAAAAGAGATTAAAAACCTAGGCTAGTTGTGCCGCTTCATTGGTATGGATGTCGGCGTTCAATTGAGAGCCTGGTTTAACGATTAAATTCGTGGCGTTTATTTCACCATAAATACTGGCCGTATGGTGAATAATGATTGTGCCCTTGGCATAGATAACACCTTCAAAGTTTCCAAATATTTCCAAATCATGGCAGCGAATATTACCTTTGATTTTGCCTAAAACTTCGATGGTTAAAAGGTCTTCGGAAAGCATGTCAATTTCACCTTCCAGATTGGAGCTTATTTTAGTTGGGCCTTTAAATTGAAATAATCCAACAACTTTGCTTTCCTGACCTAAAAAAGAAAAATTTTGTTCGTGTAAATTAAGATGATCCATGAGCAAACCTACGTCAAAAAATTATTTTTAAATTATGGCCTCAATTTTTTTATGAAGCTCTGACGGTGAACAAGATCGCCTGTTCGACTGAAAATAAGAACATTAAATACGCCATTTTCGCCAATTGGATGACCTCTGAAAGTGGCCTCAACTGGACGAAAACGGGTTGTCGCAAATGGTTCACCTTGATTGAAATTTATTTTAAACCCTTGAGTCATCATGGCATCGGGAGGATAGATATGAAATGCACCAGAATCTTTGAGGATGACAAAAACGTGTCCAGAATATTTAAGATTATCCTTACTCTGGTTGACGATGTTAAAACGAAAATGAATTTTATCCTTGATCGTTATAACTTCAGGATCTTCTGTGGCGAAAACGCGATTACCAGTTAAATCTTTAAATCCCTGAATAGGAGTGAAAATGTCAAAAAGTGAAGTGGCGGAGTTGGCCCCTGTTGCTGTCGGAGCGACGTCTGGTCCAGTGGTTTCAATAGGTGTGGTCGCTTCCCCACTAGTCATTCCTTCAATGGAACTCAACTTATCTTGCAATTCTTTATTGAGATCCTTTAAATCTGCAACCTCATCTAGCAATTGTTTTTTTTCTGAATTGATTTGCTGAAGCAAGGCGGGGTTTGGGCCAAATGACGAAGATTTAGCTCGATAATATTTACGCAAGGACAGATAGGTTGTCGTTGTTAAACCTAAACCAATAAGGGGCAAAATAACAAATAAGGCGCGCAAAGTGGCCTTCGGAATTTCAAAATAGCGAGGAACCCCATCCTTTTCATAAAGTAAGATAGAGTATTTAGGTTTATCATTCAAAACTTTGGCCAGGGACATGCAGGAATCCTAGGTTAGAGCGTTGTCGTTTCTGATTTAATTATTTTTTTTTAGATCTGAATCATTATCCTTAAAAAAACGCATGGAGGGACGAAAGGCTATTTTATTTCCTTCTGGCAATCCAGCTTTAGTCCATGTTTCATTAACAATTTTCCAATCGTAAAATTCATCTTTCTTCAAATATAAAACTTTGCGGCCAATATCTGTAATTCGATCGGATGAATAATCTTGGGTAAAATTTATAACAGCGTAGTCATCAGAGAAAAAAATGGAAACATCACGGGCTTCAATTTTTGGTCTACCAGGATTTTGGAAAACAGCTTGTTTGTAAGCCTTAAATTGATTGTATGCGCCCCTTTGTGAATCAAAAAATTCTTGGGGGTGGTAATGTGAAATATACTCGTTGAAGTTTTCTTCTGACCAAGCAGTGACCCAAGAATTAAAAGAGCTCAATATCTTTTTTCTTTCGGCATCCCAAGTGGATTTGTGCCAGTAATTAATGTCGTGAACAACCAGAACGAGTGTGCGATGGAGTTCGAGGTACTGGCTTAAATCTTTCAAATCTTTGTTGGCAATAACGAGGCAACCACGAGAATCAAGTCCCTTTTCAATGCGGGTCTCATCATTGGTTGAATGGATCCAAATGCCTCCGCCGGTTTTTCCTGTTCGCCTATCGATGGGGTTTGGGTAGTCCATTGCAAAGGCCCCAACACCGTAAATTTCACCTTCTTTGCCGTAGCGCTGAAGGAGACTTTCCCGAGGGATAAACTCGGTTAAAAAATAAATTCCTTCAGGGGTACGGTGGTCACCTTGAAAAGTTTTATCGCCGGCCTTTTTACCGGAAACCATTTGCAGTTTATTTATTAGTTTCGGAATTCCCTGATTGTTTTGGTAGAGATAAAGAGTATGAGTCGATTTTTCGGCCACTAAAATGTGATGGGTGTAGGTATCTTCCATCTGAATTACATTGAGTGGCATATACTCAGCATCAGCTTGCCCAAAAGCCGTCTGGATCGAGCTCGAAAAGCCTAAACCCAGGGCCATTGCAAGGGCCAATTTGATGAATAGTTGTGCATTCAACTTCAGTTTTATTTTTGATCGCATATCCTCATCCATATTGAGTTTTTTTCGTCTGCCCCTAACCAGGAAATCTTATTTTTTTGGGGTCGTTATAACCTGTAGGGCACAGGCCCTATTGTAACCTGATTCCCTGCAGATCACAACCTAGGTGATGGGGATGAAAGTGCCTAACTCCTTGCTTGCAATGAGTTTTTCTCAGTGCGTGATAAGATAGAAATGAGTGAACTCATGAAGATATCATTTTATTCAGATCATTCTGATGATCAAGCGATGGCCAGTAACGCCTTGGCCTTTGAGACTGAGATTTTTTCTCAAGAAGATGCTATTTCAACTTCTGAAGGCGTCGTTGTATTTGATGAGTCTGTTGGCAAAAAGAAAATTCATGAGGCCATCAAGAAAAATCCTGGTCCTATTTACCTCGTTCTTTACAGCGACATGAAACCGAAGGAATTAAAAGATCTGCAAAAAGGTGATTCGGCTCCCCACGCTGTTTTAAAGCGCCCAGTGTCAGAAGACTTTTTATCAGAAATAGCGAGTGATTTTTTTGATGAAAGCGGAGAAGTCGAGCAGGAAAATACAACGACTAAATCTGGATTTAATGAGCTCACGTTTGTTGGGGTCAATAAAACCATGACGAAATCGGATGTCACCAATAATAAATCCCCTGCCAAAAATAGCTCCGACTCAGAAGAATCTGATGATAGCAATGATGCTGGCTTTGAGGCTACAGAATTTAAAATGCCTGATGAGGTAAAGGAAATTATAAAAAGGCACAGTATTGATCCGCAGAATCCACCAAATTTTGAGGGAAACAAAAATAATAGGCATATCCAGAAAATTTTTGATTACATTTTTGAGCAAGAAACAATACCTGAAGAGGAGTCCACTCCAAAATTTGAGAAAATTGAAGGTGAAATGCTTAAAGGCATCGCGCCAGATATAAAACCAATTGATACCCCCGTTCTCGATTTTGACGATGAAGAAGAAATCGCCGATTTAACAGGGGAGGAGAATAAAAAATCTGGAAAGGAATCAAAAGAAACCGGAACGGATAGACTGTTTAAGAATAATGCTAATTTGCGTGAACTAGTTGAAGAGACTTTGGCCAATTCGAATACATCTGAGGCCGCTTCTGAGGATGAAAGTGCAGACTTTTCACTTAATCAGGCAATGCCCATTCCAAAAAGTAATCCAGAAAGCGCTAACAAAAAAATTACTGAAATAGTTGAAAATAAAAAAGAGGGTTCTATGAGTGATACAAAAGAAGATGCCAGCCTAATGTTTGATCTAGGTGCAGACCTTGATAAAGATTTATTAGGTGACGGTAAAAATAAAACAAAAGAAAAAACTGAATCCAAGGCCACACCCGCTCCTAAGATAGGCGATGCAGGTGGAGATGGCCTGGCGGGATTAGATCTAGATTTTTCGGCCGATGAGTTGAAAGTTGATAGCAATGCTGAAAGTGCAGGTTCATCTTCTTCAGGCGAACAATCACTTGCAGAACTACCAGATGCAGGTGGGCTTGATTTGGGTGATGATGGTCCATCAGAAGAGGGTGCGACAACGGTATTTAAAGGTGGAGCCGTAGATCTTTCCGCTGGTGGGGCAGATGATTTTGAACTTGAGTCAAGTAGTGGCAAGGCCAAAGATAGTACCCAAACGGCGACAGCGACAGCAGAAGAGATTGATTTAGGGATGGAAATAGAGTTGACAGGAAAATCTGCTGCAAAAGCTAAAAAGGAAACAAGTGCTAAGAAGGAAGAACCCAATTTGGATGATGATCTCAATCTCGATGGTGAGGATGAGGCCACGAAATTAACCAGTTCTGCCAAGAATGATGAAGATGAGGCCATCCAGGAATTTGATTATAAAACCTCAGTGAAGTCCAATGAATTAGGAAAAGTTGCTCTCGAGAGTGACGATGTGAGCATGGATGAGCCGGATTTTGCGGATACTTCAATGGATGAAGAGGAGGAAGACGCTCCGACGAAAGTTTTTACAAAGAATGAAACCGCAAAAGCCGTTAAGACCGCTGCAAAACCCCAAAAAGTTCAGGAAGTGTTTGATGTTAGTGGAGATGATGAAGACAATTCGCCACTGATAATTGGGGCTGAGCAAATACCGCCTGCGACCTTAAATGAAAATGATTTGGTTAGGCTTCAGGCAACCATTCGACATTTGAAAACCGAGAGGGAGTCACTCTTAAAAGAGAATGAAAACTTAAAAGGTCAATTGCGCGACATTAAACAAGATAATCTAGGACTGCGGACTGATATAGATGACCTTAGAATTGAAGTTTCAATTCTAAGGAAGAGAAATGAAAAAGATTTAAGTGAGGCCAAGTTAATTATTAAAACCCATGAGGATCGAAAGGCCTTATACGAAGAGAAGTTGAAACAGTATCAAAAAGAAATTGAAAGGCTGAATCATAAATTAAAAGTCGATTTTAACCAAGTGAGACAGCGTGAAAAAGAACTTGAAAGCAAATTAGAACTCCAAGCTTTAGATGCTGAGACCCAGATAAAAACGCGAGATAAGAAAATCCTAGAGCTAAAAAGGAAAATTGATTCTCTAGAATTTAATATGGAAAATACCAGCATCCGTGAACAGAAATTTAGGGAGGATAAAAATAAAATGGAAGAGAAGATGAATAAAATTATTCATAATCTAAGAAACTCTATTAAAACCTTAGAAGAAGAGGGTGTTGAACTCAGTAGTAATGATAGTAAAGGTTTAGAAAAGGGGCGCAACGTCGAGTAAGCTGAATGGAAAAAATAAGGGCCGGATTAGGACAAATTCAGTATTTACTAGATTTCCTAGGTGTACCTGAAAAAATTCTGGGGCCAGAAGATTTTTACTTTCATTTAAATAATTTTTTGGCAAAAACATATGGTGCAAAAGATATCAGCATTTGGTGTTTGGCCAAAGTTAAAAAGGGTCGAAGTTTTAAAATTTATCCTCGACTTGAGTGGTTTCAAGGCACAAAAAGACAAAAAATACCAAGTCCACATTTTATTCAAATGGCGAAAACTTGGAAAAAGTGCAAGGGTATTTTTGGTGAAGTCAAAACCAGCAAAAGATCTGGCACCACCTTGTTTATCAGCTTGGGGAATTACCAAGGAAATGATTACTACTGTTATGCCAAGCTGCCAAAACAAAATGTCGTGTTCCATCAATTTTGGCAGCACTCAATCGCGACTATTCAAAAGATGTTTCAGTGGTCAATTAGTGTTGCAGAGTTAAACCGAGTTCGAGACTTGGCCAATATTGATGACGTCACGGGATTATTTAATCAGAGGAAATTGGCCTTAGATTTAAAACGTGCCATGGCCAATCATAAAAAAATGAAGGCAGAATTCTCGGTCTTATTTATTGATATAGATCATTTCAAAACGGTTAATGATAAACATGGGCATGTCATTGGCACAAAAATTCTGTCAGAGATGGCCAGAAAGATGAAAAAGAGACTACGACAAAATGATTTAGTGTATCGCTACGGAGGCGATGAGTTCGTCATGTTGCTACCGAATGTGGGAGCAGTGCAATCCAAAAAAATTGCTGTGAGGCTGCTCCATGCAGTTGCCGATGAACCAATTATTTTTGATAAAAAATTGAAATTTTTTCTTTCCGTATCAATCGGAATTGCTCTTTTTCCCAAAGATGCAACAAGCCCAGAGGAAATACTGAGTATGGCAGATCGCATGATGTATGAGGCGAAAAGGGGCGGGCGAGGAAGAGTATGTTATGCTGGAGAAATGTTGGTGAGGCAAAAAAAACCATCAGCGTAGTTAAAGTTTATGATATTCCTTATTTTAAGTGACTTGCATCTTGGACGAGGAAGATTCCTAAAAAATGGGCAAAATAATATTCTTGAGGATTTTCATGAAGACGAGCGTTTTCAAGAGTTTTTGGACTATTATTCCTCAGGGAAACACTATAACGCTGAAGTTCACTTAATATTAAATGGTGATATTCTAAATTTGATTCAAATTGATATTGATGGGGTATTTGACCATATTTTGGATGAAGATTTAACTGTTCGCCAATTAAGAATTATTGCTCAGGCGCATGCACCATTTTTTCACGCCATTAAGAATTTTGCTCAGGTTCCTGGTAAAAAGGTTACTTACATAATTGGAAATCATGATGCAGGGATGGCCTTTACACGTGCGCAAGAGGAATTCAAAAAATTAACAAGTGACAAGGTTGATATTGCATTTGAACGTGAATATCATGGAATTCACTTTGAACACGGGCATCGGTTTGAAGTTATCAATACAGTTCCTCCACAGAGATATTTTATTCAGGGGCCACATGGTAAACCTATTCTCAATTTGCCGTGGGGATCACTATTTTGTATTTCTCTTCTACCAATATTAAGGAAAGAGCGACCTCACATTGATAAAATTAGGCCAATGTCAGCTTATATTAAGTGGTGTTTCTTTCATGATTTTATTTTCTTTTGGCGTATGGGATTTTTACTGTTGCGCTATTTTATCCAAACAAATTTTGATGCATTTACCAAAGAAAATCGAAACTTCAAGACAAGTATTAGAGTATTAAAGCAAGTAACAATCTATCCAAAGTTTGAGAAAAAAGCGCGTGCAATTTTGAAGAAATCTAAATCGATCCATACTGTAGTTATGGGACATACTCACTTAGTTGAGTGGAGAAAATTCCCTGAGGGTAAGTATTATTTTAATAGCGGAACATGGAATCCCATACCCTCTGTTGATGCTAGTATGCATGAGAGTTCAACAAACCTGACCTATATTCACCTTCAAGTCGACAGAAAGCAGGGGAAGTTATTATCCGGCTCCGTGCACGTCTGGCAAGGAAAGTGGCGACCATTTAGAGAAGAAGTTAGTGCGGTTGTGGGGTAGGTTCCAGCTTTTTTTTCTGAAAAAATAAAAGCAATAAAGAGATGATAAGGAAAATTGGAGCAGGAATCATGGCCATGTGGATGCCATAAATATCTGTTAATTGACCAGTGACATAATGGAGAGCGGATATAAAAACACCCATCATGGTAAAGCACTTTGCTAAATAAAAACCTGCATTTTTCCCATAGCGATTAGTAATGGCATCCATAAAGGTTGGAAAAAAAAGTGCCATCCCAAGGCCACTAAGAGCAAAAAATTGAGGACTCCAAAAGCCCATCACGCAGCAAACAATGGAAATAAATAGTGAGGAAAATAAGACTGTTGTGGAGGGCAATTTGGAGGGAAGAAAAATTAAAGAAACCCTGCCAATAGTTAAAAATACGAAAAAGAAAAAGGTGTAGGGTGCGGCACTACTATAAGTGAGTTTTGAAAATTGCTCTAAGTATTGTTGTAATCTGGTACTAACTAAGATTTCGGCGGCAACATAAAGTGCCAAAGGAAGTGCGGGAAAAACGATCCCCTCCATGAAAGTCAGTTTCATCTTTGGATCATTTCTTTCTTCAGCGGATTTTTCTGTTCTGGATGCAGGAATTAAGCTGGCAGGCAGAATGAGAAGGATGGCAAGAGTAATGGGGATAAAAAATGCTCGTGACCAAAAAGTCAGTAGAGTTGGCAAGAGTGGAGCAATGAGGGAAGCCAGTCCATACATTGCATGCAGACCTCCAAAAAATTGACGGCGCTTCTCTATGGGGCTCCACATTCCCAATAAAACATTAATGGATATACTACAAAAACCATTACCAATTCCAAAGAGGACTCCCGCAGTAATCATCATTGAAAACGGCCAGCCGTTTATTGGACCAATCGCAAATATAACACCACTTAATGACATGAGTAGGATGGCCAATTTCATCGCATGGCCAGCGCCGATTTTTCTTAACCACCAAGGTGAAAAGAGGTTGATGATTAAGGCAGCTAGGGATGATGGAGCAAATATCAATGATCCCGTTTTGGAGCTGATTTGATAGTGTTTAATAATTGATGGGAAGAGAGGCCCTCTTAGGTTATCGACGAGCCCCAGCAACATGAGGCCGCCATAAGTCGTTGCCAAAACAACGAGGAGTGTTCTTTGTTTGGGCAAGTTGATCATTTGCAGGAGGGCCTTTATTCAGATTATATTGGTTTTAATTATCTTCTTCTCGTGGATTTTTTTGTGGATTTCTTTGTGGTTTTCTTTTTGACTGATGTTCTTCGTGGTGCTGTTTTTTTCTTTTTAAGTGGCACCAAGCTTTCGACTTTCTTTTGTAATTTCGAGAGTTCTTTCTTTTGTTTCGTCACAAAGGATTTGGCCCTTTTGATCTCAGATCGAATCACTTGATCAATTAATCTCTCTAATTGCTTTCTTTCACGATTAATCCGATTTTTGATTTGGGCGACATCTTTTCCGACTAGCCCATTAATATCTCTCTTCGCATTGCGAATGAAATTCTTCACCGCCGATTGAATTTGTTTTAATTGGCGGTCACTTACATAATGCGAGAGTTCGCCTTTAATTTTATTCCAAGACTGAAGCACGCTTTTTATTTGTTTGTTGGCGTGTAACTTAGCTTGAACTTTTGAATTGAATTGATTTTTTTTAGTGGCCATAGGGAACTCCTTTGCTAGACCGCCAGGTGGTTAGATCCTAAGATCAAAGAGCGGTCCAAAGTAAAACCATTTCAGTATAAGGCCTTTAGGTAAGATTGGGCATTTTTTTACAAATGGGATTTCTATGCCCAAATCCAAAGCTTTTAGGCTTAACTTTAATAATCGGGCAAAATTGCGATCGCTTATACTCAGAATTGAGATAAAGCCGATAGCTTCGCTCCACTTCTTCTCGGCTAAATCCTTGCTCTAGGAGATGGTTTAGCGGGATTCGGTAGGATAAAAAACTTTCCAAAATGGCATCCAATCTTTCATAAGGAGGCAGACTGTCCGTGTCGACTTGGTTGGCGCGCAATTCCGCTGTCGGTGGCCTTTTAATCATATCGACTGGAATTTTTTCTCCGTAAATTTGATTAAAATAGTGGGAGAGTTGGAAAACTTCTTCCTTGTAAATATCGCCCAAAAGAGAAAGGGCCCCGACGCTGTCACCATAAAGAGTGGAATACCCAACTGCCAATTCAGATTTGTTGGAAGTATTAATTACTAAGAAATTCCCTTCATTGGCCTTTGTATAAAGTAGAGTTCCGCGCAATCGACTCTGTATGTTCTCATCGGCCAATCCTTGGAGCTCCTTATTAAAACAATCCTTAAAGGCATTTCGAACAGCACTATGAAGAAATTTGATTGGGAAAGAATACATTCTAACTTGCAGATTTTTACACAGGGCCGATGCTAAATCATAACTTTGAGTTGAGGTAAATTGGCTTGGCATAAAAATCGTTTCAAGTGTTTGCCCGGGCCTGAGGCCTTGTCGCACAATGGCGGCTACCAGCCCAGAATCTATTCCGCCACTGACTGCGACTAGAAATTTTTGATGGCCAGTTTTTCGAGCATATTCTTGCAGACCAAATTGTAGGGACTGAAAGCATTGTCGGGCATCTTCAAGACTAAGTGTTTTTGTTTTAAATTTTGGCCCTTGCGCCGATTTTGTAGATTCGAGCCTTGGGTTAAACAAGGATTCCCAAGTATTGGGTGACTGTTGTTCAGAAGCAATATTGAGAGTTGGCGAAATTTTTTCGACCAAGGAAAATTCTAAACGATCAGGAGTAAATAGGGGGGCGATTTTTTCTACTCGGCCGCCATGAGCATCAGGAAAAAAAGCAAAAGACTGACCATCAAATAAAATTTCGTCTTCACCGCCCACGCGATTGCAGTAGTAAAAGGGCACGCCTAGCAATTGGGAAATTTCTCCCGCTCGGGCAATTCTCTGTTCTTGTTTACCAATGTGAAATGGACTTGCAGATAAGTTGACTACGAAATCTGGTGATTCAGTTGCTGGTAGTTTGGCCAATTCAAGAACCGGATTGCACTGGTAAAATTTGGATGGCCACATATCTTCACAGATAAGCAGGCCGATTTTTTTATCGCCAAATTTGTAAACTCCTGTGTGCTGACCAGGGGTGAAATATTTTTGCTCATCGAAGATATCATAATTTGGTAGCAAGCGTTTGGAGTAAACATTTGACCATGTTGGACTTGAGTTAGGGCCCGGTCCTTTGAATTCCAAAGCAAAAAGAGAATTAGAGATTTTTTCAATTAAGCCTAAATTGGGTGAGCCATTTTCAAATTGATAGTCTGGGCCACTCAGCAAAAACAGGGCCGGATGGGGTGCCTGTTGCTTTTGGGCCCATTCCCAAAATTCCTGGCGATGGGTCAAAAGGGCCAAGTAAAAATTGGGCTGTAAAACTAGGTCTTGAAGGGGGTAGCCAGTAAGGAATAATTCTGGAAAAACGTGAACGGTAGGGCCTTTGGCCGACTCTAGTTCCGTGAGTACAATTTTTTTAAGTGTCGCGAATATTTCCGCAAAGTCACCAATGGTGTGGTGGGTTTGATGGAGAACGATACGTAATTTTGAATAATTGGCCTGATTCATAGAGGAAGATCTCCCGATTTTTTTGGAACTGCCATTGACTCTATGGCGCCCCGGAGGCTAGAAACGGCGTGCCAACACTTTAACAAAAAAGGACGCAAATGGGTACGGGAAACCTGCCAGAAACTAAGAACTTAAGTCTTTCTGTGGAAGAAGGTGAAGCCCTCAGCCCAGAGCTTTTATCCTCTGCACAAATCGCTGGCCTCAAAAACAAAAAGGTCCTGATCATTGGAGCAGGGTTGGCAGGAACCGAAGCCGCATGGTTTTTGGCCCGCCATGGGGTGACTGTGATTTTGATGGAGTGCAAACGCTTTGCTCCAAATCCGGCCCAAAAAATGAAAACCGCAGCAGAATTAGTTTGTACCAATTCCCTCAAATCGATGGATCCGCATACGGGGCACGGTTTATTAAAGCGGGAGATGCAAAAATTAGGCTCGCTGATTTTGGACATGGCCTATCAGCATAAAGTTCCGGCCGGTGAGGCCCTAACAGTAGATCGCCTGGAATTTTCCCAAGCAATTGAAGCAAAATTATTATCCCACCCCCTTATTACTTATTGGGAAAAAGAGGCCACTGATCCCCTGGCACACCAACTTGAGATTGGCGCTGATGCCGTCATTATCGCCACAGGGCCTTTAACCAGTGAGAAGTTAGAACAATGGATTATGGCGACGGTGGCGAGCGATGATTTTTATTTTTATGATGCTATTGCTCCGGTAGTCGATGCCGATTCGCTTAATTATGACAAACTCTATTTTAAAGATCGCCACGGTTTGGCCGGATCGGGAGATTATCTCAATGCTCCTATGGATAAGGCCCAATATGAAAATTTTATTTCGGAATTAGTGAAGGCCGAAAAAGTTCCACCGAAAGATTTTGAAGAGCTTCGCTATTTTGAGGCCTGTCTTCCGATTGATACGATGGCCACAAGGGGTCCAGATACGGCGCGCTTTTCTTGCATGAAACCTATTGGTTTGGAAATGCCAGATGGCACCTTGCCCTATGCTGTTGTCCAAATGCGGAAAGAAAACCTGCTTGGCAGTGCCTACAATTTGGTCGGATTTCAAACGCGCTTAACATACAAGGAGCAAGTTCGGGTTTTTCGCCTCATTCCCGGGTTGGAAGAAGCAGAATTTATCCATTTAGGTAGCTGCCATCGCAATTCTTTTTTACATGCGAAAAAATTACTTAACCCTGAACTCAATTTAAAACAATCGCCTTCTATTTATTTTGCCGGTCAAATGACAGGGGTTGAAGGCTATACCGAGAGCGCTTCATCGGGCCTCTACGTTGCACTTAATATTTTGCAGCGATTACTGGGCAAGACTCCTGTAACATGGCCTGCCAATACCGCAATCGGGGCCCTCGTTCACTACTTGATGACGGCAGACCGCCCCTGTCCAAGCAATATTAACATGGGACTTTTTCCCACACCTGAAGCCATGGATCAGCAGTGGCGCCAACTAAAGAAAAGTTTACGGCAAGAAAAACGAGGAGCCAGACGCGGTGATAAAAAGGGACTTAAGAAGGAAATGGTGGCCCTTGCCGAAGCGCAAGCATTACATCAGACTGTGGAACTTATTAGGTCGAACTACCAAGCAAATTGTCAGTTATAGTTAAGTTGGTGAGCATTTCATGGGCGTTTTGTTTATTTTATTGGCCTCATTGTGCTGGGCCCTTGATGGGCCAATACGCTATCCCTTGCTGACCCAAGGGATTGATTCATCCTTTATCGTTTTTCTTGAGCATACCTATTTGTTGTTTATCATTTTCCTCATTGTAATTTTTGAGAAATTTTGGCGCAAAAAAGTGGCGAGTCATGGTTCTGATGACAAAGGTATGGCCCAAGCTACGAATGGAACGGGGAAGGATGAGTTTCGTTTTTCATTGCTTGATGGCGTGGCCTTTTTTGTGATTGGTGCACTAGGATCAGCTCTGGCCACCTTGGCGTTTACCCGCGCTTTTTTATTTCTTAATCCCTCCCAAGTTATTCTGTTACAAAAATTGCAACCGCTAGTCGCATTTGGCTTGGCCCATTTCTGGTTAAAAGAACGGCTACCAAAACAATTTATTCCATGGGCCATTCTTTGTGCTTTGGGTGCCCTTCTCGTGGCCCATCAAGAAATTGTTCAGGGTTTCCATATTTTTACCCAAAGCCTAGGGGAAAATTCAGAAGGTTTAGACCAGCGGGGCATGGTTGGCCTTATGCTCACTTTCATTGCTGTGGTTGGTTGGGGAAGTTCTACCGTTTTTGGAAAGTATTTAGGAACGAGAGGATTTGCACCAAAAGAAATTATGTTCGGGCGATTTGCCACGGGTTTTTTAGCACTCCTTCCACTGCCACTTTCGGGCAATTTACCAATGGCACCTTGGGGATTGGTTTATGGAAAAATTTTATTAATGGTGTCTATTTCTGGATTGCTTGGAATGTTTCTTTACTACAAAGGTTTAAAATCTTTGCCTGCAAAACTTACTGGCATTTTAGAAATGTCTTATCCACTCATGGCCGTCATTATTAATTGGGCCTTGATCGGGACGAGATTGGATATTTTACAATTACTAGGTGGCCTGCTTCTGATGGGGGCATCGAGCATGCTGCAAAGAAAAGTATAGAATTGGAGTCGAGATGAAGTTGGAAATTCCAAAAGGTTTAGAAGGGAAAATGATTTTGGGTACAGACCAATTGGTTTGGACAAATGCCATGACACCTTTTATTGAGGAGTTTTGTTATAATGCTGTAAACACTCCAATGATTTCGTTGGCCCATCGTCCAGGTGCCTGGCCAGGCAGTGTCGAACAAAGAAGAATCACTTCTAGTTTTTTCACAACATTTTTGGCCAAGAAATTGGCGGGCGAGGAAAGTGAAAAATTGACAGCATGGGATTGGCATAGGGCCCTTGGACGCTACAGTTATTTAATTCCGACGGCCGCTAAGAAAATTCAAGTTTCTTGCAACGTCAAATCGGTTATGTCTTTTTCTTTTGGTCTAGGGCATGGCTGGAGTTTTTGCGAAGACACTCATCACTTGGTCTATCTTCTCGATTGGCCAGATTATTTTCCATTTGGAAAAAATCAACCAACTTGGCAGGAAAAATTATTTTCCCGTTATTTAGAGCGATGGTCTTTAAAGTCCCTCCTCAAGGCCAATCAAATCATTTATGCATCTCCGGAAATTAAAGAAAGAGTGGAAAAGCGGGCAGCAGAATTATTACCTGACCTATCGATAGACAAGAAAAGGCAAAGTGAGCGTCTGCTTGAACAGGCAAAAATATTGATTCCTGGATTAAAGACCAAAGAATTCCCTGCCATGACTTCACCCATATTTAAATATGATTATTGGGTAATTCACGCGCTTCATCTATCGCATGAACAGGCGAGTCAATTGGCCCAAATTATGGAAGAACTTGGGCATAAATTTATTTTTGTCGGGGAAGATCGGCACCTTTCAAGTTTAAAACAAAAATTGGGTGAGAGACTCTTTTTTGGCGATCGTTGCGCCGGTGAATTAGCGCCACTTTTAGCGGGAAGCCGTGCAGTGATCGATTTTCAAAAAGCTGGTCATCCGCAAATGGCCCTTCAATCCATGGCAGCAGGTCGACCGGTCGTTATTGGGAATGGGGTCCAAAAGGATCATGCCTTAAATCTTTCAAGTTCAATATTGCCCCAAGAAGGAACCCATCAATTAGGTCAAATGAATAAGGATGCGCTGGAGCAGTTGTGGCAAAAACTCGCACCTGAGGCAGGGGGATTTTTAAACGGTAAGGCCTTAAGGCAGAAAGTTTTAATCTATGACGAAGATCAGGTTTCCCTTCATTGGAATCAGCTCTGGACAGAACTCTACGGACAACTTTGATTAGATACAATAGTCGCACATAGTCATAAATCCTAAGGTCGATGAGGAAATTGGTGCCATGGCAATTCACACGAGTTATAATTTGCTGTGAATAAATACGTTTTTAGGTGGTCGCTTGCAGAGAATTTTTGGCCAACATTTTTTTTTGATATTCTTTTTGATTTTTGGTGATCTGGCTTTCGCTATGACTCCAAAATTATTGAAGCAAGATCGACCTGACTCCTGGCCCAGGCAAGACTCGTATAGCGATGTTCGCGGTACCCAGATAGATTTAAAGCTTCATGATAATGCAATTGCAGGCCTGGTCAGGGATACAATCCTTTTTGCGAGCAAATCCCTTGATCATCCTTCCATGGAAATTTTTTTAAAAATAAATGGTTCCATGGGAAAGGCGATTATTGAAGAGACCAGAGAAGGTGCATTGGAGGGAACTCTCACTCACCCGACCCCGACGGGAAATGCCATAACGGTGGTGACAAATCGACGAGTTGAAGGTGATCTCAAATCTTTTTTATTAGAAGTCCAAGCGCGCGGTGGAAATCCTGTTTCCTATAATGTATCGGTGTTACCTGATGAAGAGCTCGATGGGGTTTGGAAGAATCCACGATTTCGAATTGAGATCGGTGAAAAAAGAATTGAATTTAAAGTTGTGAATATGGCCATCGATCAAACATTTGCACGTCATTTGGTCACGGCCATTTTTGCTGTCTATTTTCACAATTAATTTAAAAGGAGTGAGCCATGTCTATTTCAGAAAAATTAGCTAAAAAGCAAGCCTTGCCTCCCGCAACGGAAGAGGGAAATATTTTTCCACTTCACTGGGAAGCGAAGACCATAAAAATGGAAGAAATTTATACTGCCTCTCAACGTGAAGTTTGGGATCCAGCAAAACTTCCTTGGGATACCTTTGATGTTAATCGCTATAGCTGGGAAGAAAGGGAAGCCATCGCTTATTGGTTTACACTATTGAGCGTATTCGATGCTTCTGCTCCGCCTGTTTTTGCGGCTGCTTTAATTAAAACTTATGAATGCCATGAGGAAGATCCAGTTCGTCGCTGCTTTTTTAGTGTGATGAGAGATGAGCAAAATCATGAGCAATTTTGCGGGATGATGATTAAAAAATTATTGGCGCATACTGACCCACTGACCTATGAGCCTAAAACGGATTTAGGAAAAATGGCGAAAAAGAATGCTCAGTGGCTTTATTACAATGGTGGCCGGTATTGGAATGGTTATAAAAAGGCCATTCCCAAATATTCTTTGGCCATTTTATTTAGTTCTTTTTTAATGGGTGAAATTGCTTCCGCGACTTTGTTTCATCAATTGGCCGCAGGTAGTAGGGAACCTATTTTTAAAGAAGCCTTTAAGAATATAGGTCGAGACGAAGGTCGGCATATGGCCATCTGTTTGTCGCTAATGGAGCGAGATTATCCCAAGTTAAAGATTGAAGATCGATCGGTGATCACGAAACAAATTCGCGCCGGTTATTTATTTTTGTCAGCGGTGTTATTTGAGCCTCCAATGGAGTTTTGGGATATCTCTGAAGATTTTATTCCTGCTCAAAGGCAAATAGAGGAAGTGTGTCGCAATGCCGGCTTTGCTATTCCTGTTTATGAAACCAAAAAGCAAAACTGGCGTAATGCAATTCTAAATTTAAAAGGTGTTTTAGATAAATTTAATATTCCATTTCCTGCTATTCCAGAAGTCGACATAAGTGGAGAAGAAGTTCGCGATGTTGATTTGGATGAAATAATTCCGGTTTTTTAAGGTTTTTCCACGGAATGGAGAAAGTTTAACTTCATGAAAAAAATTAAGTTGTGCCCCTCTGGCAAAGAAATCGCAGTCCCCGAAGGAAGTACTGTTTTAGCAGCGCTTGAAAGTCATGGACTTATGTTGCCAAACAATTGCCGTGCAGGTGCTTGTGGTGAATGTAAGGTCAAGGTGGTTGGTGGGAGTATAGATCAAGGATTTGTGCTTGATATGGCCTTATCTCAAGAAGAGCGGGCCCAGGGTTATGGCCTTATGTGTATGGCGAAGCCCTTATCGGAAATTTTGGAAATAGAATTTTCCAATGAGGATGGCAAGCCTAAGCTTTTCCCTCCGCGGGAAAATGTAAGCCACATAGTGATGGAGAGAATACTCGTCACTCCAAAAATTTTGAAGCTACGCCTTCGGTCGGTCGGGACTCCCTTGCGTTTTTGGCCTGGCCAATATGTCACATTGGGCGGGCAAAATAATAAAACCGGTGAGAAGTATCCACCGCGTCCTTATTCCATTGCGAATCTACCCAATCATGATGGAGAAATAGTTTTATTTATCTCCAAAATGGAAAAGGGATTCACCAGCAGTTGGATTCACGATGAGTTAAAAACGGGTGATATGGTTTCACTGGATGGCCCGTATGGGACTTTTATTGGAGACTCACGGGCCGAGACTCCAGTGCTGTGTCTTGCCGCCGGGTCTGGACTTGCTCCCATTTTGTCGCTGGCCTCTGCAGCGATGTTGCGTGGTGGTTTTCGCTTTCCTGCGACAGTATTGTTTTCTGCCAAAAATGAAAATGATTTATTTGAATTGGGAACTTTTGCTTATCTCGAGGCAAAATTTAGGAATTTTCAATTTCAATATACTTTGACTGGAGGAGCGAAACCTTCTCGAAGTTCTAATGCTTTTCAAGGGAGAATTCCTCAGGTGTTGGAAAACAATTATAAAGATTTAAGCCCCTATAGTGTCTATATCGCCGGCAGTCCTGAGTTTGTGCAAGATTGTAAAAATCAATGCCTTAAGTTGGGCGCCAATCCACAACATCTTCATGTTGAGGGATTTCACTCGACGTCTAGACACTAAAAAAATTCGAAAACGCTCTTGCCTTGAATCTCAATGCCGCCCAAAATGAAAAACAAGAAAAGGGTAAAAAGTCCCAGGCAAATTGGCCAAAGAATAAGTGGCCAATTTTGTCCTACAGAAGCTTCTCGTTCATTATTAAAAATATTTGGACTCATAATTATTTCCTTCCCTAGGACTTTATTGGTGGAGTGGATTCATAATGGTGAAAATTTAGGGTCACGTTGGGTAAAAGGCAAAGTTGATTGAAGTCCCATAGAAAATGAGTGGGATAGAGATGGCGTCGATCTGCTGGTGCTAAAAAAATAACTGGTCGCTTGTATGATAACTTTGTCCAGTCAGCGAGAATCTGATTGGGAGTTTCTGTGGGAGTCTTTGCGGGAGAGAGTGGATCAATTTCAATATTGGGACCATCGTTTTGCCTAAAAATACCGTGAATTTTCCCAGTAGCATTGACAAAAATAAGGCCAGCCGTACTCGCTGAGAGGGCCTGTTCGACAACATAAAAATCACATAATGAATTTTGCAAATCGCGCAATTGAGACGTGGTGACTAGAAAATTTTTATAGAGTTGCATGAGGTCATTAAAGGGGCGGTGCAGGAGCCCAAAATATAAAAAACTAGAGGTGATTTGTCCTATGCTTTGCCCTTCTTCCTTGCCTATAAAGTAGGCCAGGACAAATAAAAATACGGCAGGTAGCATTTGAAAGGCAAAAAATGAAATGAGTAAAATTCCCTCTTCTTGCCAGATTTTTTTTGTTTCTAAAAGCATTCTTAAATAAAAGGTATTTGAGAGACCCATTCTGTCCATGGTCCGTTGGTTTTTAAGCGATATTTTACTTTGGATTAATGACCACTTTTCGCTAAGTCTTTGTCCTAAGCTAAAGGCCGTGATGGCCATAAAACATGTGGCCAATCCTAAACGGACATTTTCAGAGATAATCATAATCAGGATGAGAATTATATTGGCCAAAAGGATTGGGACATAAAGGGATATTGAATGAAGCATGGTGGCCAATTGGGGTATATCGTTTTGAATGGCATCTTTTAGTTCACGAGTTGAAATGGAAGGATGGTTGACGGCATATTTTTTAAATAGCCTTTGTAGATAAATTTCCATTGAAAGCTTGATATCCAAAGATAACAGGCCTTCGAGTAAATTGAATAAAAACTTTAAGATTAGGGCAAACATAAACAAGGCAGAAATGATAAGTAATTCTTTTCTCACCAGTGAAATATTGAATTGCCAATTAATTGAATTGCCCATGGGCATTGAATGACCAAGTCGGCCTGTTGCAATGTCGACAAATAGTCGAACAAATTTGGGGCCAAGGGCCATTAAAAATGTGGAGAGAAGTGAGGCCATAAAAGTTGCTAACCAGGATAATGGCCACCGGGCAGCAAGATGCCGGTAAAACTTTTTCATCCTGATATTATTTTTTGTCACGCTTGCAATCCTCTCTGACAACTGACCTTACTCATTAAAATTGAATTTACTTTAAAAAATGTTGCTGCTGTAATTTTTCTATTCGTAGCAGAGTATTTTCAATTTTATCAAAATTCATGGTTTGGTTGTGTCCTTGGTGGCGATTGAAGATTCCCAATAATAAATAAGATAATCCCATGCCAAAAAACAGCCCGAGGAGTGTAATGACTCCGGCCAACACAATAAGTAAGTTTCGCTTTTGGTAAAGCTGGCGCAACATAAGGTCTCGATCTATTCCAAGATAGAGGGGCAAGGTCCCTTTAAGTAGAGGGGCATAGGCATAAAAAAAGCGACCATCTCTCGTTACTAAAATTTCCTTTTTGGATGTCTCAATATCAGAAGTCTTTTCATGTACTAAGGGCGTTGATTCCCGCAGTGATTTAAAGAATAAACTTTCTATTTGCGAATTAAAGGCAAATTCAGAAAGTAATGTTTGGGAACTTTTTTGCCATAACTCGAAATCTCCAGCTGATAACTTATGGCCTACTAAAAGTTGTAAGTTTGAGGCCTGGTCTTCGGAGGACAAAAATTGAGGCTGAATATTGGCAATGCCTAAAAAGTGACCGCGAACCAATTCCTTGATGGAAACTTCCTGGGATACTTGCGATTGTCCATAGAGGAGATTTTTATTTTTTACGATAATGAGAAAGTCGAGCTGATGGGTTTGACGAAGTTCTACTAGCGCATCCTCAATGGTCTTTAAGTGTTGGGAGGAAAGCGCAGATTTAAGACTTTGAGAAGAAAGTATTGTTTGCGCTTTTAAATCCATTTCACGCTGTTTAATTTGAACTAAACCTTCAATACTTTGAAGTGAGTTAAGGAGATGGAGGTTGGCGTTTTCGGTAAATTCATTTTTACTTTGGTAATAAGAGAAGGCCACAAAAGTTAATCCAATGGCAGCAAAAAGGGCAGAGAAAATCAAGGCCAGAGTTTGTTGTAATGGATCTCGCATATTAAATTTCATGACGAATCCTCTTTTTAATAAAAATCATTGGCCTCTCCTTGGTTTGTCCCTTGGTCTTTTACTTTGTAAGTTTGGCCATCCTTTTTGGTATGTTCGATCGGAGCAAAATTGGTTTCGGTCAAGAGATTGATTACAAGAGGGCGTTTTAAATCGTTGCCTTGAATTGGCAATGTTATTTGATATTTATAGGGTTGAGATAAAAAATCACTTTCGATAACAACATTCATTTTACCCTGTGTGTTTGGGATAGGGAGACGAACGATTCCATCTTGGTTGGCCTTGGCATAAAAAGGGTGATCATAAACATAAATTGTGGCCATCATGTCTTTGTGGATATTGCAAAAAACGCGAATTTTTCCGGCCTTTTTGAAGGGGACGCGTGTACGGAACTGTCCCTCCAAGGGATACTTGCCGTTTTCGCTATATTTCATCTGTCCTTTGTATAGGCCTAAATCAAATTTGGCCAAAGGATCGAGTGAAAAAACATTGTGAAAAATATCATCCTTATTTTGAAAATCAACTTCTTGGCCTGCCATCAGGGCCACTGCTTCTGGCATAAATTTTTTTTCTTGCTGCTTGATGATCGGTTGGGCGGAAGAAGTATTTAGTTTTTTTTCACTGGCGTTCGATTTGGTGTTAAATCTGGTGCCTTCAAGTATGGAGGCAAAAAATGAATCAAAATTTTGCTTGGGATGATTTTGGCTTTCAAGTTTGATAAAAATTTCACCGGCCAAAGCAGTATTGAGGGAAAGCAAGATTGTGGTCGGCCACAATAATAAGGGCCTTAATATTTTCATTCTTTACACTTTTATAAATACTATAGTTTTGTTTCGGGATTTCCACCCACTAGAGAAATATTGTTTGTTTCTATTATCGCCTGAGAACGGAAATTCGGGGAAAAAACCTTGTCTTAAAAGAGATTAAAATTTCCAAAATTGAGGTGAGGTGAATAGCATATCAATTTGATCGGAATTGTCCTTTTGGACGATGGCACGAAAGTAAAAATTGAGTCCCTTTTCTTGAAGGGCGTGTGCCATGAGATGTTCTTGTTCTGAAGTTGGAATTTCACTCCAAGAAACCGCTACTTCATGTTTTTGCCATGCCTTAAAAGGTCGATTACTTTTCCAAACTAAGCTGCCACTAACAACCAAAATCAATTCCTTGATTTCAGCTTCGGCCTCAATCCTGGTATGAAATTGAAGTTGCGCTAATATCTTTTTAATTTTCTTTTCACTCAATGAATAAGATTGGTTTGCTTTTCTTTTAGATTTTTTACTGGGAGAAATATTTTTGAAATTGGGTACGCTCCAGCTTTGAAATGAGGCGCGGGTCCCTGTGCTTGCCAATGTTTTTTGGTCGTAAAGGGCCTGAAACACTTGGGAGCGGGAATTGCCTTGGCTATAAACTCCAGTGAGACCTTGGTCCCAGGGAAAATCATGGCGACCGTGTCCATGGTGGGACAGAAGTCCGTGACCATCGGAGCCGGCGATAAAGCCAAAGGGCAATTCTTTTTTTAATCCATCCCTAGCGAACATGCCATCCATATCACCACGTGTATAAGCTTTGAGAGGATTATCATTTTTATCTTCAAAAATACCGTGGACGGAGGCGATTTCAAAATGCCTTTGAATTTGAGGATCAAAGTTTTCCCAGTCAGTACCTGTCCACGCTGTATGGTGAGGAGCAGTGAAAACTTCTTTTTTTCGCCCAAGAGTATTCAAGGCTTCATAGAGTTTGGGGGTGGTTTCAAATTCATGTTTAAAACTGTAAATGGGGATGGGGGCGCGTTTTTTAAAATACACATTCTTATGGCCGAATCCCTTTGGGATAGGAGGAGTTGTCCACTCATAAGCTTGGATGGTGGTAAATTGGGGAAGCTGGTCGAAAAAATCAGTGATGAGCATAATCTCGTAATATTGAGAGGGGAATAGTCTTGAACCAACAATATTGTCATGATCAGTGAGCATGGCAAAATCTAGGCCACGTTGAAAGGCGCGAGCATAAATTTCATCGGGCGTTCCTGTGCCGTCGCTATAAGCAGAATGCATATGAACATCGCCAAACAGGACTCCGGGGAAAGAGGGGAGTGGGCTAGATTTAATATTTAAATTTTTCTTATCTAAATCGGTTTCTTTTAATCCAGGTTGCTTACTTTCTTTACCTTCTTCTTTGGGGGCCATGACTGAAAATCCTTCGAGCCATAAATCCTTTGCCCCTCGCCTTAAAATATAGAGATGGTCGTCAAGCCAAAGTCCTTCTGCATAAAAATCCCGAGCGCCCCAGCCATCTTCATCTAAGGAAAGAGTTTGTCCCTTATCTTGTAAACTGGTGTGGAGAAACCGACCATGGGAAGGACGACTTAGAATCCACAATTGATCATTGATGATGCCAATGGGATTGGGAAATTCGGCCCCTTGATTTTCTGAAGCCTTGTCGCTGAAACGGAATTGATCATAATAAGGACAATCTTTTGATTGTTCGATTTCATTACTCTTGTTTATCTTAAGTTCTCGGCAGGACCAATGTTTTAGCACTTGATCTGTATTCCAATAAAAAAAGGCCAATACTGAATTGGAAGTTGGTAAAAACTTGATTCCTTGTTGAATGGTGCTGCCATAGGGTGCTTCTAAGTAGTGGACGGGGCCGGGTGAAAGTTGATTCCCATCGCGAGTCACGACGGACATGGCCAGCTGATAAAAGGGAGTTTGATTTGAATTTCTTTTGTCCTGTTTGGCGCTCCACTCGTCCCATCCTACAATCAATTGACCATTTTTGAGCGCCATAAGTTGGGGTCTTCGGGCCATTCTTGAGTAAGCCGTTGGTAGCGGCGAGGATAAACGGATTTCATCGCCGACAAGACCTGCTTTAGTATCAAGCGTGCGTGCATAGACTTGCCATTCAAACAGTCCTCGTGCGCTGTGGGGACCGGCAGTCCCAGCAAATGCCCCGTCTTTTAAACCTTGAAAACCTGCACGCTCATAAACCATGTAAAGGGTGTCATCATCAGAAAAGAAAATTGCATTTTGCCCGCACAAATGTCCTTCAGGTTCTGCAATCTCAATCACGCTACCAAGAGAAGGCCAGACTCGACGAAAATATAAATTTGTTGGATAAGAAAATTGTCTTGGATCTTCAATCGGTAATTCATTGAGGCCACACCAGCTTGCCCAAATTTCTTCTGAGGAGTCTTGATGGTCATTATTATTTTGTGAGGAGGAATTTTTTTTGTGAAAGCGCGGATTGGAAACTAAAGTTCCTTCAAAGATGGAATAGAATTCTCCGCAATCAATACTCTTTCCTGAGTCAGGTTGACAGCGAGTTATTTTGAATTCTTCCTTTTTTTTGGCCTCTAAAAATTCAACATACCCAACCATGAGGTCATGCCCGCTGGTAATCATTTGGCCAAATTTTGAAAGTTGCTGGCGGCCAATGGGCATTTGGAAATGGCGCTGGAGTGAGGTCACTGGCCCAGGCAAATACAAGGCCGCACCTTGTCCACTTTTAAAAAGGGAGCAGGAACCGGCCAGCAGAAGGACCAATAGCGTAAGTAAAAAACCATTGATGAGGTTTAGAAATTTCAGATTTCAATCCAAAGAAAGAGGTTAAGTCCTCAAAATTTTTACATTTAAATTGGAATTTGTCTGGCCCCTTTACATCCACCTGTATTCTTGACCCAGAGCTAGAAAAAGTCCCCAATCCTAGGGTAAACAGGGGGGGCGATTAGTTTGAGGATTTGACCGTGCGAGTATTATTGGCGCTGCCTCCTATGGCACAATTTAATTGCCCCTATCCGGCCACGCCTTATTTGGCGGGGTTTCTGTCTGCTCAAAAATTGCCTTCTGGGCAGGCCATTCAAATTGAGCAAGTTGATTTAAGCCTAGAATTATTTTTGTGTCTTTTTTCAAAAGCTGGTTTAGCTGAATTAAAAGTACATATTGAAAAAAAGTTAGTTTCGGTGTCTCAAAAAAATTCACAGAGGACTAACGTTGAAACAATATGGACTCCGAGTATGGAGTTTTTTCTTTCGGCCTATGAAGATTACTCCTCAGTCATTGAACCAATTGTTCAATTTTTACAAAATAAAAATCCAAGTTTGGCGATACGCTTGGCCAATCGCCAGTTTGTGCCCGAGGGGCCGCGCTTTTTACCCCTCGATCAATACCAAGATTTAAAAGATTTGTTTGGTGCCATGGGGACGCAAGATAAGGCCAAGTATATGGCCAGTTTAATGATTGATGATTTGGCCGATATTTGGCGCGAAGTTGATCCCGATTTTGAATTATCTCGCTATGGTGAAAAAATATCTGCCGCACTTGTTTCTTTCAATCCATTAATCGAAAAATTAAAAAATCCAGGTCCCGTCGGAAAAATCTTTTGGCATTATCTCGGTCGTCGATTTCCCACGGGCGACTATGACCTCATTGGTATGACAGTGCCTTTCCCAGGAAATTTGCTGGGGGCCTTAATGCTTGCAGATTATTTTAAAAAACTGGCCCCTCTCGTCCCGATCGCCATGGGAGGAGGCTATCCCAATACGGAATTGCGACACTTGCAAGATGGGCGTTTATTTAAATGGATTGATTACTTGTGCCTGGATGATGGCGAGAAACCATTGTGGTCTTTGATCAAAAGGCTGTCAGGTGAAGAGATCAATGAGGGCGAACTGGTTGGTCTTAGTTATTTTAATAAAAATGATGGCACAATTACTTCTTATGGCGCTGGTCAAACTCCCGCGAAAAACCTTTCCTTTGCGGATCATCCGGGACCTTCTTATATCGGATTGCCACTGGATTCCTATGTCTCCATGATGGAAATGCCCAATCCCATGGTGAGATTGTGGAGTGATTATCGTTGGAATAAATTAATTTTGGCCCACGGTTGTTATTGGAAAAAGTGTACCTTTTGCGATGTGAGTCTGGATTATATTGCGCGCTACGAACCTGGCAAGTCCGGATTGCTCGTTGATCAAATGGAAAAATTGATTGGAGAAACAGGGCAAAGTGGATTTCACTTTGTGGATGAAGCGGCACCTCCAGCATTATTAAAAGGTTTATCCAAAGAAATAATAAAGCGGCAGCTTAAGGTCAGTTGGTGGGGCAATCTTCGTTTTGATACTGCTTTTACCAAAGAGTTGGCCGAAGAAATGCGCGATGCTGGTTGTATTGCCGTCACAGGTGGTCTTGAAGTCGCCGGTGAGCGATTGCTCAAGCTGATTAACAAGGGCATTAAACTCGATGAAGTTGCCCGAGTCACTCGTGCTTTTAGTGAAGCAGGAATTTATGTGCATGCCTATTTGATGTATGGTTTTCCTACTCAGACAGTTCAGGAGACCGTCGATTCTCTTGAATTTGTGCGACAATTATTTTTTAACGAATGTATTCAGTCGGGTCATTGGCATCGCTTTGCTTGTACCGCCCATTCTCCAGTGGGAATGAATCCTGAGAAATTTTCAATTACATTACAACCTCCAAAAATTCCCAAATTAGAGCAAGGTGGTCTCTTTGCTTGGAATGAAATTCCATTCCATGACCCGCTCAATGTGGATCACGATTTCTTGGGGCAGGGCTTAAGAAAGGCCCTCTATAATTATATGTTGGGTATTGGACTGGAAGAGGATGTGCGATTTTGGTTTCAAAATGAAAACGGTTCTTCTGATAGAAGAGCATCTAGATCGTCTCAGCGTGGAAAGACCAATTTTGGAAAGCTGATTATCCCGAAAACTGAAGTTCCCGCTAATTTTGTCGCCAGAGCACTTGAGCGATCCAAATCCAAATAAATTAGTTGCAGCGAGCTTGCTTTGAGAATGCCTTAAGACAGGGCAGGACACTTCCATTGTGATCGAACACTGTCCATTCAGACTCAAGAGTTCCTTCGACAAGGCAACCGGCCTTGGCATAATGGGTTTGATACCTTAACAAGTTGTGTTTGGTGATAAATCCTCGGCAACCTAAACCATTTTTTACAGCAGTATTGAGAATGTTGATTACTGGTTCTCGTGTTGAATAATAATTGTCGAGCATCCACAGTTCTTTAATCGGGAACGCATTATTTTGTAATGTGATCGAGAGACCAACATAACCACCGCTGTGGGCCGAAAGAAATAGTTCCCATTTGGTATCGGGCAAATCAGGTGTAGGACTTGGAAAAATATTTTTTAATTCTTTTTTAAGTTGTTCGTAAACTTCTTGGCGGAAGGGAACTTGCGAGGAACCTGAAACGACCACCACATCGGCCAGCTGATCTTCCAACAACTCAGTCAGCTTAAATTCATTGATGGCCTGGCCCGCCAATTCAATCCAACGAGCTTCTGGCCAAGAACCGGAACCCTCATAGTGGCCTCGAAGATAGACTATTATTTTTCCAGTGCGGAGGGGAGAGGCCTGGGATCGTGGATTGACACAATATTGGCCAAAGTGAGGGAGGGGGCGACAGTAAGCTGGCAATTCCATACTAGAGGAATCCGCTATCAGGAGGATAAGGAGGGCAAAAGCCCCTAATACTTGTCTGAAAAAGTCGATTAGTTTGCAATGACCTATGAAGCGAACCATCTTGCACCCCTAGAAAAAATGGCCGTCGATTTAGATAATAGAGAGGTGTTCTACAAAGGGAGAAATGACTTTGTCTATTTCTCCTTTAAATTGAATTTCCTTTTATGGAATTCTAAAGGTTCGATATGAGGCCCACGGTTGCTAAGATTGTGATTATAGTACTAGTCGTTGGCGTTTTCACTGAAGGGGCCATGGCGCGTAAAAGTAAGCGCAAAGAACAGTGGGGGAATTGGGCCGATCCAGATCGCGACTGCCAAGATACGCGCGCTGAAATTTTGATTTCGAGTAGTAAATCTCAGGTGAAATTTAAAAGAAAAAGTGAGTGGATCAATAAGGCCAACGCCGATCAGGGAGGCAAGGGAAATTGTATCGTTACTCATGGCGAGTGGTACGACCCCTATACTGGTAAAGTCTTTAAGGATGCTGCCCAAATGGATATTGATCACATTGTGCCAGTGGGGCATGCATGGAATGCAGGGGCAAAAAATTGGGATAAGGCCAAGCGGAAAAAATATTTCAACGACTATGAAAACCTAGTGGCCGTTGGTCTGCATGAAAATAGGTCCAAGAATGACAAATCGCCATTAGAGTATCTGCCACCGCGTGGGGATTTTCACTGCGAATATTTAACGCGCTGGCATTATATAAAAAAGAAATGGGAATTAAGTACTACCGCTGACGAAGATCAATTTATTTTGGAAGCCAAGCAGGCCAGTTGTAAAAAAAATCAAGATTAGAATTAATCAATCCAATTCTTTTTGCGGAAAATAGTTACCTGCAGTACGAGCGTGGTGAAAATTGTTCCCGCAATAATAAAAAATCCATATTCGTGATTTAAAAAAGGCATCCAGGAAAAATTCATGCCGTATACACTCGTCATAAAAGTGATGGGCATGAATATGGCAGTGAAAACCGTGAGCGTTCGTATAACTTCGTTTAGCTTAAAGCTATTAATGGAGAGAATAAATTCTACCATGCTATTATTGCGATCAAGGATAGATTTAATATCGTCGTTAATTTGATAGATATGGTCCCGTACGTCGTTTAAATAAGGGCGCAAATCCTCATCGAAGAAATCGCTTTGAAGCGAGTTTAAAATAAGTTCCCGCAAAGGTGTGACATGGCGTTGTAGCGTGTGGGCCATCTTTTTTTGTTCATAAAGATTAAACAACATGGAGTTTGTTTTCTTTCGTGAGCGTGCCAAAAAATATTTGCGCTCAGATCTTTTTCCCATGTTCTCTTCGAGGTCATAAAGTTGATCGTCAAGTTTGTTGGTGACCACGAAGTATTGATCGATAATGCAATCTAGAACCAGGTGAAATAATTTTTCAA
>Ga0172372_10001061_pt1 | contig 42521 bp, 29 predicted proteins | sample LakKiv5m_2_FD_114544 | JGI IMG/M metagenome (GOLD analysis project Ga0172372, IMG submission 114544) | Freshwater microbial communities from Kabuno Bay, South-Kivu, Congo - kab_092012_9.5m | ecosystem: Environmental > Aquatic > Freshwater > Lake | place: Democratic Republic of the Congo...
GTTCGTGTTCGTGTTCGTGGTTATTGGTGGTCAGTTGGAGGACTGGCAGTTTACCGGCGGCGTCGGCCGGCAGTCCTTCGCGAGCTGCGCGACGGGCGGCCGATTTACTGGGTCCTTCGACGAGGATGCTGACTTTGCGTCCGATGAATTCCGCATTGTCTTCTTCTGAGATGCGGTTCTGCAGTTCCAGCATTTCGTTATTTCGTTTTCGTTTTACGTCTTCGGGGACGTCATCGGGATACAGTTCGTCCGCTTTGGTGCCGGTTCGTGGGCTGTACTTGAAGATGAAGCTGTTTTTGAAGCGGCAGTCGCGGATCAGCTGCATGCTTTTTTCGAAGGCTTCGTCGGTTTCCCCGCAGAAACCTACGATGAAGTCGCTGGACACAGCACAGCCGGGAATGATGTCGTTGATTCTTGCCATCATTTCGCGGTAGTCTTCAACGGTATAACCGCGTTTCATTCGTCGCAGGACTTCGTTGCAGCCGGACTGTGCCGGGACATGCAGGTATTTCATGACTTTGGGCAGATCGCGTACGGCCTGCAGCAGATCTGTGGTCATGTCTTTGGGGAAACTGGTGATGAAGCGGATGCGCTGGATCCCGGTGATTTCGTGCAGTTGCAGCAGCAGGTCTGAGAGCCGCACCAGCCGACCGTTTTCTGTGTATTTGTAGCTGTTGACAGTTTGTCCGAGCAGGGTGATTTCGCGGACGCCCTGATCTGCGAGCACCTGAGCTTCCTGGACGATGTGTGCGGGTGGCCGGCTTTGCTCGGGGCCGCGAGTTGCGGGTACGACACAGTAGGTGCAGAATTTATCGCAGCCGATCATGATGCGTACGAACGCCTGGAAAGGCGTTGGCCGCATTTCAGGATCGCGGAGCGGGTCATAGCTTTGGAAGCTGTCAGAGACCTGCAGGCGTGAGCCGTCTGAGCGTGCGAGGCTGAGTGCGGTGAGTCGTGACTGCTGATCGTTTGTGCGAGCTTCGCGGATCAGTCGGGGGATTTCGGCCAGTTGTCCAGTGCCGACGATCAGGTCGACATGCGGTGCTTTTTGAAAGATCAGTTCCTGATCTTTCTGGGCCATGCACCCGATGACTCCGATGACTTTCTGCGGGCGATTGCGTTTGCTGTATTTGAGTCGTCCGAGGGCACTGTAGATTTTGTGTTCTGCGTGTTCACGGACGCTGCAGGTGTTGAACAGGACGGTGTCGGCATCTTTGGGGTTATCGGCCAGCAGATAGCCTTCGCGGCGGAGTGCTGCCACAACCAGTTCGCTGTCCAGCATATTCATCTGGCAGCCGACAGTTTCGATGTACAGACGGCCGTTGTGAGGCGGTCTGCCGTCGATCTGTGCGGAGTCTGCAGTGCCTTGCTGAGCGTTCTTGGACATGCCTTGGGGGCGATCTGTGCAGGGTGGCTGGGAGATTCGACTGAAGGATCACAGCTGCGGAAATGCCGTGTGCTGGCACTTTGGTGCTGCGTTTACTGATACTGGGTGCAGGGGCTGCCCGGGCGTGAAAGGCCGAGCAGCGACAGTGCAGCAGGTTACGGTGGTGTTCAGGACTGGATGCGTTCCATGTAGGAGCCGGATTCGGTGTCGATTTTGACGCGATCGCCGTCCTTGATGAAGGCTGGCACCTGAACTTCGACGCCGGTTTCCAGCGTGGCAGCTTTGGTGACGTTGGTGGCGGTGTTGCCGCGAGCGGCCGGCTCTGTATAGGTGACTTTCAGGATGACCTGCTGCGGAGGGATCATGGAAATCAGCTGTCCGTTCCAGAACAGCAGTCCGACGGTGGCGCCTTCGAGCAGCCAGCGCATGTCATCAGCGACCGCGACGGCCGGCAGGCTGTGCTGTTCGAAGGTGCTGTTGTCCATGAAGACGTAGCTGTCGCCGTCGCGATACGAGTAGACGCCGTCGTTGCGGTGTACGTCGGCGGTTTCCAGTGAATCACCATTGCGGTACGTTTTCTGGAACATGGAGCCGCGAAGCAGATTTCGCAGTTTGGTATGGTAGAGTGCCTGACCTTTGCCAGGCTTCACGAAATTGCATTCCAGCATTTCGTAGGGTTCATTATCGATCTGGACCTTGATGCCTTTTTTGAATTCACCGGCGGGAATGGTGCCCATGTGACACTGACTTCTGCAACAGCTGTAAAGGGGACGGATCAGGCGGTGAAAAGCCGGCCTGTCCAGGCCGTGTGATTCACCGAAACCGTTTGTAATGCTATCGAAACGGCGTGCCGGAGTGAATGGATCTGCGTCAAAAACCGACAAAGTCCTGCCATGGGGATTCCGTTTGGCGGGTCTGCCTGCAACAAACCCGGAATTCCTCAGCCGGCGGATTTTGCATCGCTGCCGTTAATCGGTAAGATCCTGTCTGCGAATTCCGCTGGTCGCCGAATACTGGATTTACTTGTCCTGTTTTTGGCTGAGATGTTTGACTGGGATGTTTGACTGAGATGTTTGTCGGGCATTTGTTCCGGCAGTGTTTTCCACGCATTTGTTTTCTCTTGGGGGGTTCACGATGTCCACCACTGCTGCTCCGACCGCCGCCGGTTTCGCCCCGGCGGTCAGTGCGTTTTTGGCTGTCGCGCTGCACAAGTCTTATGTTGGGGGGCGCTGGGTTGAGGCGACTGACGGCGGTACGTTTGAGGTGCTGGATCCGGGTTCGGGTACAAAGATTGCGACTGTAACCAGTCTGCAGAAGGCGGATGTGGACCGTGCGGTGGACGTTGCAGTGGATGCTTTCCACAACAGCGGCTGGGCGGGTATGCCGGTGGCGGAGCGAGCTGCGCGGCTGCACCGCATTGCGGACGCCGTGGAGGCTCGAATCCACGAGTTTGCTCAGGTGGAAGCTCTGGACTGCGGCAAGATTTATTCGCAGGCGGTGGGTGACATTCAGAATTTCATCGACACCTTCCGTTACTTTGCCGATCTGGCTCAGGCGGTGAATTACCGTCAGGTGATCGCGGTGAAGAAGCACGAGGCCTGGGTGACTCGTCATCCCTGGGGAGCGTGTGGGTTCATTATTCCCTGGAACTTCCCATTTTTGCTGGCTGGCTGGGGATTGGCTCCGGCGCTGGCTGCGGGCAACACGTGTGTTTTGAAGCCTGCCGAAGATACTCCGCTGTCAGCCCTGTATTTGTGTCATGTGGTGCAGCAGCTGGATTTGCTGCCGCCGGGTGTTTTGAATGTGGTGACGGGTTACGGAGAGACGGCGGGAGCTGCGGTTTCGCAGAATCCGCGTTTCCGTCGGATGAGTTTTACGGGTTCGCCGGAAGTTGGTCGTCTGGTTGCTGAGGCAGCGGGCCGGAATCTGATTCCGGTGAAGTGTGAGCTGGGTGGCAAGGGTGCGGCGGTGGTATTCGGTGATGTGGACATCCCCGAGACGGCTCAGGCGCTGGTGAATGCGATCACATTCCACACCGGTCAGGTCTGCTGCGATGCGACTCGCTGGCTGATTCAGCGTGACATTTACGACGACTTTGTGGGCGAGTGTGTGAAGCGGATGAAGTCGGTGCAGATTGGGTACCAGTTTGACGGTGGTGCTCAGATGGGCCCGGTGGTGAATGCGAAGCAGCAGGCTCGAGTGCTGGGTTATTTGCAGAAGGGCGTAGCGGACGGGGCTGACCTGGTCCTGGAGGGAGGAGCTGGCACGGTGGCAGGCCGGAGTGGTTTCTATGTGAAACCTGCGTTGCTGGCCGGTTCTTTGAACAACGTGGCTGCTCGCGAAGAGATCTTTGGGCCGGTGGCATTTCTGGCATCGTTTGCTTCTGAGGACGAGGGTGTCCGTCTGGCGAATGACACTGAATATGGTCTGGGGAACAGTGTCTGGTCGAAGGACCTGCAGCGCTGTGCTCGAGTGGCCGAGGCTTTCCGAGCCGGCAACGGCTGGATCAATGCTCACAACGTAATTGTGCACGGTGTGCCATACGGTGGCATTGGCAAGAGTGGAATGGGTGGCGGAGTGGTCAGTCCGGAGACACTGGATGACTATTTGCGTCCGATTTCGGTTGTTCGTCCGCTTTGAGGCAGTGTATCAGCGGGTGGGTCCGGGGCGTTCTGCGTCCCGGGCTCGCTGTCAAACAGTGTTTCAGTTGAGGGTGTGTTGGCTATGCAGACATCTGATGTGGATATTTCGTCTTCCCGAGTGCTGATTGCGGACGACATTCAGCAGAACCGCGAGTTGCTGGAGGCGTATCTGGCGGACGAGGGTTACGAGATTCTGATGGCTGCCGACGGTCAGCAGACGATTCAGATGGTTGAGCAGCATCAGCCGGACCTGATTCTGCTGGACATCATGATGCCGCGGATGAGTGGGTATGAGGTATGTCGGCAGCTGAAATCCGATCCGGCTCGGCGGATGATTCCGGTGTTGATTGTAACGGCACTGAATGAGCCGAATGACATTGAGAAGGCGGTGCATGCGGGCTGTGACGACTTTTTGTCGAAGCCCGTGAATCGGCTTGAGCTGAGGACTCGTGTACGTTCTTTGCTGCGAGTCCGTCATTTGGCGAATGAGCGTGACCGCCTGCTGGCATATTTGCAGGAGATGGAGCAGCGAGTGTTGCGTGGCGGGGGCTGAATTGCAGTAGCGGTAAACTCGGGCAGGAAGTGCAGCAGGCATGTCGGGGACGGAAGATTCGGAGCGTCATTTTGCGGTTCGTGAGTCGCAGGGTCCGGCGGAAGTTGTACTGAAGGCTCGGCGTGCTCAGCCGTTCTTCGGTCGGCATCCGTGGGTCTTTGCGGGTGCGATTCATCATGTCAATGCGGGCAGTGGTCAGTCTTTGCAGGCTGGCAGTGTGGTGCGTCTGGTCAGTGCCGAGGGGCGTTTTATTGCCTGGGGCCTGTACAATGCTCAAAGTCGCATTGTTGTGCGGCTGTATTCGTGGGATCAGGATGCAGTTCCGGATGCGGCATTTTGGCAGCAGCGGGTGCGTCGGGCGGTGGAGTTGCGGAGGCAGTTGTTTCCGCTGCAGTCGGCGGACTGTGGCTGTCGTCTGATTTTCAGTGAGTCTGATCTGTTGTCCGGGCTGACGGTGGACCAGTACGGCAGTTGTCTGCTGGTGCAGTTCACCAGTTTGGCGCTGTATCAGCATCGCGCAGCGATCATCGCGGCGTTGCAGTCGGAGTGTCAGCCGGCGGGGATTTGGCTGCGCACAGAGAAGGGGATGCGTGAGGCCGAGGGTCTGGAGGTGGTAGATGGTCTGTTGAGCGGATCTGAGCCTCCCAGTCCACTGTTCATCCTGGAGCATGGTCTGCAGTTTGGTGTGGACGTGCGGCATGGTCAGAAGACGGGGTGTTATCTGGATCAGCGGGACAATCGGATTGCCGTGGCGCGTTACGCTGCGGGAGCCCGAGTGCTGGACGCTTTCTGTTTTTCTGGTGGATTTGGCATAGCGGCAGCGAAGCTGGGCGGTGCGAAGTCAGTGTTGGGTATTGATTCGTCGGAATCAGCTTTGTTGCTGGCTCGCGAGAATGCTCGACTGAACGGCGTGGCTGAGCGCTGCGACTATTTGCATGAGGATGTGCGGACGGCGCTTGAGGGAATGGTGGACGAGGGGCGTCAGTTTGATCTGGTGATCCTTGATCCTCCGCGCATGGCCAGGGCTCGCAGCGGCATTGACAGGGCATTGAATGGTTATTTGCGGTTCAACGACCTGGGTGTGCGGGTCGTGCGTCCGGGCGGAATTTTGGCGACCTGCAGTTGTTCGGGTCTGGTGACTCGAGCCGAGTTCATGGAAGTGATTTCCGAAACGGCTCGACAGTCCGGCCGTGACATTCAGATTCTTGAGCAGCACGGTCAGCCGCCTGATCATCCGATTTCGGCAACCTGTCCGGAATCCGAGTATTTAAAGCTGGTGATTTGTCGGGTGGTTTGAGTCTGGTGTGTGTAAAAAAAGTGCTCAGGCCTTGCTGGCCTGAGCACTGATTGTGTTTGCTGCTGCAAAGCACTGTTTACGGCTGAAAGTTTGGATGTTTGGGGTCCCCGAGGGATTCGAGGTAAGCGAGCAGGTCGAGGATTTCGTCCTTAGTAAACGTGTTAAGCAGACCGGCGGGCATTGGTGACGTTTTTGAGAGCTCCCGCGTTTCAATGTCGGATTTCAGTACCGTGACAGTTTCCGGGGCGAGCGGGTTTGGTCGGAGGACGATCTGCTTTTCAGATTCTTCGACGATTCGTCCAATGACGACCTGACCGGCTTTGGTTTCAATGGCGGTATTCATGTATTGTTCGGACAGAACTTTTGAGGGTTCTGTGGAGGCTTCGAGCAGGTCCTGGCGTTTGAAGCGAGTTGCCACTGCGGTGAGGTCCGGTCCGACAGCGCCGCCTTTGTCGCCGTATCTGTGGCATGCGCTGCACTGTGCCTGGTGGAACACGTCACGTCCGCGCTGGAAGCTGCGACCTTTGCTGACCTGTTCCAGCAGTGGCTGCAGGTCCGCGGTGGTCCACTCGTGTACCAGTTTGCGTGAGCTGAGTGGCGGAGCGGGTTCCTGGGCTTGTCGGGCACTGTAATCTGTGAGGACATCAGTGAGGGCGAGTATTTCTTCGCCGGTGAGTGTGAATTTGGCTTCTTCGTGGGCATGTGCCATGAAGTTCGCGTAGCTGGCTCCGTTGTTGAAGGGGATCCCTGCATCCTTGAACCATTTTGTTGTCTGGTCGCTGTGGGCGGTAGCGGCGTGGCCGTTCCACCATTCGAGGCAGGTGCGGCGGAGCTGGTTATTCCAGCCGGTTTTTTGGCGACGCAGCTGTACGATGTATGTGATCTGTTCTTCCTGAGTTTTTGCGGCCTGCAGGAGAGCGATTGTGCGGGGCACCACGTCTGGTGCATTCAGGGCGATCAGGATCTGTGAAAGTTCGCGATTGAGTGCTTCGCTGGCTGCGGGGTAGAGCGGGTTGATGTCGGCGAGTACGTGGGTGGCGGTATCTGCGGCGGGGACCCCATGTCTGGCAATCGACACCTGAACGACTCGCAGCTTTTCCAGCAGCAGTTGTTCGGACAGTCCTTTTGAGGGGATGGTGGCAAGTGCTTTGAGGACTGCTGGCTGGACATCGGCAGCGCCGAGTCGAGCGAGTGCCAGCAGAGCGGTGAAGGCTGCTGTCGGGGATTTTTCTGCCAAAGCTTTTGCCTGCCATTCGCTGACGGGGTTACGTTCCACGGCCATGCGAGCAGCGTAGCGGATATAGCGATCAGTGCTGTTCAGATGCGGCCATGCGAAGCTGACTGCTGCGGGGTCCGGGTATACATTGAAGGATTCGAGTTTGTGTCTCAGTGAGCGAGCGTCCCTGGCTGATGAATCAGCCAGTTTTTCCGCTGGCAGTGGCGCAGCTTTGTCTGTGCCCTGCCATGTGACGCGGAACAGGCTGGCCTGGGTTCCGCGGCCACCGATAGTGAAGTACAGGGATCCGTCGGCTCCGACGACCGCATCAGTCAGGTTGAGGGGCATGCGGGGGCCTTTGCCGCGGAGAGATTTTGGGGCGACAAAGTTTTCGAAAGTGCCGCTGTAGCTGGCGCCGTCGGGACGCAGGTGAACAGCGATGAGGCGACCGTAAGTCCAGTCGCAGATGTAGAAGGCCTGCTGGTATTTGACCGGAAAAGCGGCTCCGGTGCCAAACGTGACTCCGGTGGGGCATCCGATACCGATAGTGGTGGTCTGCGGAAGGCCGTCGGGGTAGTACTGAGGCCATTTGGCGGTGCCTTCGCGAAAGCCGTTGTCGCCGCCGCGGACGGAGTGGAAGACGTGTACGGGGCGGTACCATGGAGTCCCCCAGTCCCATTCCATATCGCTGTCCCAGCCGAACAGCTCACCGTCGGCATTGAAAGCGATGTCGTAGGTGTTGCGTTGTCCTGAGGAGAACAGTTCGATGTTTTTGCCGTCGAGATCCATGCGAGCGATGTAACCACCTGGTGGTTTTGCTCCGGCACCGAATCCATTTCCGTCTTCCATGCGAGGGAGCGCCAGGTCATCGGCGTAATTGCGGTGCGGTGACGAGTCTGTGAGGTCCTGGGGCAGTCCCGTGAAGTTGCCGCAGACGGCGTAGAGCATGTTATCGGGTCCGAGGACGAGTCCGTGTGAGCCGTGTTCTCCGCCGCCCCCACGCCATTCTCGGAGGAATTCGACATCGTCATAGCTGTCGTTGCCTTTGGTATCACGGCAGCGATAGAGAGCGAACCCGCGGCTGCCGGCGCCGCTGATATAGAGGGCATTATTGATGAACAGCATGCCCATCGTTTCGCTGACGGGGATATTCAGAATTTCCTGTTTGACAACTTTTCCGTCCTTGAGGGTGACTCGTGTGATGGGTTGTCCATTCTGGCCTCCCAGCAGCAACCGGCCTTTGGGATCTTTGGCCATGCAGATCCAGGATCCGTTTATGGAGGCATCGGCCTGCAGGACGTGCTCGATGGCAAACCCTGGGAGAGTGTCGAGGAATTCGGCTGGCTGTGAGTAATCCAGTGGTTTTGAGCCGTCAGCCGGGCAGTACAGTGCCTTGATGATGACCAGTTTCTGTCCCGCGGGTGCGGCAATCTCAAGTTGTCCGCCTTCATTAACCTCACCCACCTGTTCTTTGTCACCAATTCGGTATTCGATGCGCAGTTTCTTGGGAACGCCGGGGGCGGTATCACCGAAGATGTCGTTTGTCGCGCTGATGGTTAGTTTGTTGTCGCTGACAGCCGCTGCAACTTTGGTCGTGACGTCGGTTTTATCGGCGGCGGTGGCTGCATTTGGCAGGAGCGTAAATACGAAAGCCGTCAGCAGCAGTGCTGAGCCGACGCGGAGGGCCGAGAGTATCATGGGGTCAGGTCTTTGCAAGGTGGGGTTGCGGGCGGAGGTCAATCAGGCCTGCGAGAGGATAACCTAATTTACTGCGGAATGCGAAGGCGGATTCGAAAACGGAATTTGGCTAATCGGTCTTTCGCTGTATCGGTGTCTGGGCAATTGCTCTGGCATTGAGCAGGAACCGATCTTGTTCCAGCTGCAACTGCTGGCGCGTTGATATCTGCCGTTCCTGTCGGTGCCACCAGCGCAGGGAGTGCGGTTCTGAGATGCGAACAAGAAACTGGGTGTCGGCCGGAACCTGCTGCAGTACGGCATCAATCACGGCAGCCTGAAATCGATCTTCCGGCACCAGCGGGCTGCTGGTGGCTGCCAGAGAAAACCGATCAAGGCTCAGTGGCTGCCAGCCGTTAATAACCGTTGGGCTGAGCCAGGACTGCAGGTTTTCCGGCAGCTGTTTTGCCTGATCATGGCGGATGTACAGTTGCCATGATTCCGGTCGGCTGGAGTACAACTGCCACGCAGGCCAGTTATCAGCAACACCAAACAGACCGGAAAGTGCGAACAGCCAGTGGAAAATGGCCGGGGCGGAGTGGCGAAATGTCGGCCAGCCGGGAGGTTCAGTTGAGTACGACAGAGGGGCTGTGAGGGCCAGCAGCGGAGTCAGCAGCAGCAGCTGCAGGTTCCAGAGCAGTACTGCGGGGTGATGTCCCAGCCCCCAGGGCCCCAGCGCTGCCAGCAAAGTCAGGTGCATGGCAACGGCAGCGGCGGCGGCAATTCGTGGGAAGTATCCAGCAAACAGCAGGGCCACACCTGCCAGAATCTCGCAGCCGCAGGCGATGTGACAGCCCAGTCTGACGGTGTCAATGTCAGCGGCGGACTGTCCGGCGAAGGACAGCAGCTGGCGAACGATCAGGCCTGCAGGTCCGTGCTCGGGGAATTCCGCGATGCGTGACAGTCCGGAGCACACGTACAGGGCTGCGATGATGGCACGAAGATTTGAGGCAGAGCGGGGCAGCAGGCTGAGCAGCAACACGTTAATGAACAGCCAGTGCCAGGCCTGCAGGCACTGCAGGCTGGCAGCCACCGGCAGACCAGCGGCGACGAGTGTCAAAAGAACAAAACATGTCTGCACAGTCCGGGAATTTGCTGCGATGTTGAGTGCCAGCAGCAGGCATCCGGCTGCCAGAGGCAGTGTCGCTGCGGGAATCAGTTCGGTTCGCAGATTCAGTTGCAGCAGTGGTACGACCGGGAAACGGTCGGGGGCCAGCCAGAGTTGCCATGTGGCGGCCATCAGCAGCAGCTGGAAGCCGGCGGCCAGGCGGAGCGACAACCGGGCAACCTGCAGCAGTGTTTGCCGGGTTTGCCAGCTCTGCAGGTTCATGCTGTCCACCTGCGCAGCAGACTGGTGGCCTGCAGAGAAAACTCGTTTTTGTCGAGCAGTTCATCGGCCCACTGCGGTCGAGGAGTGCCTGGGAAACCAGTTAACGCAGCGATGCGCAGTGTTTTGCCGCTTGTTCTTGTTGACAGTGCTTCCGAATGGAATTCCCCGCTGTCGATATCGACAAACACGATCTCGGGCGGAGCCGGGCCGGAGGCCAGTATCAGCAAGTTCGTCAGTACTTCAAAGCTGCCGGATTCTGCGTGTATTCCGGCAGCATTCAGGATGGACTGCAGAGTGCTGCGCAGTGAGATATCGTCCGACATGACAAAGGCGCGAACTGCCCTGCTCTGCCCAGTCCTGACAGCATCTGTCACGGACTCGACCGCCGCTGCATGCAGAGCAAACACTTCCTCGGCGGCGGCAATTGGGGACAATGGCTGCTGCAGCTGCAGAAACCCCTGCAGTTCGTGCATAATGCGGGCTGTGGCGGAGCCGAGTTCCGTCCTGCAGGCTGCTGGCCAGACATCGTGGGTCCGCCCATCCGAAATGCACCAGGCAGTGCTGCAGCAGAGCACTCGGCTGAAGATCATGCGGCCAACCAGCAGGCTGACATCAGCTGGCGGATACTGATCTGAATATTCGCGCAGTACTACTACCAGATCGGGTGGCTGAGCGGCAAACAGTGAAGATGCGAGTGCGTCATGAACGGTTTGAAAACTACCAGCGACTCCCTTTGGCAACGCGTCAGCGAGCCAGCGCCGCAGGGGGTGAAAAACTGGCGACGGCGGGCCGATCACAGCGACAATTGGAAACCGGGCGGGTGCTGTCGTCATGCACGTCAGCCCGGCACGGAAGTCTGCAGCAGCGCAGCTGCGGCGGCTTTGATACGGTCAACGGCCGTCTGCGGGACTGCTGATAAAAGCGGCAAATGACGGCCTGTTTCGGCGATTCCCGCCAGTGCAACGGCTTCGTGCAGTACACGAATCGGATTGATGTCGTTGCGCAGGTCTTCAAGGGGGCGGAAGGTCTGCCGAATGTTTTCCGCCACTGCCAGATCGCCTGCAAGGATGGCGTGGAGCATTCGCTGCGACAATGCGGGATTGACGCAGACGCAGCCGGAGGTGTATCCGGTCAGGCGAAATTTCTGCAGGTGGACGATTGCAGGCTGCTCACCAATACCGCTGCAGATCAACTTTGGGTCAACGAGGGACGTCAGGCGACTGAGAAAGTCATCAACTGCGGGATCAGGTCGGACGATGGCGTACTTAATGAACGAAACAAGTCCGTCGCGAACCAGTTCGCCGGCACCTTCCGGGCTGATGTATCCTTCCTCTTTGATGTACAGCACTGCGGGACGTCCGAAAGCTTCCACAAACCTGCGGAAGCCGGTCATCAGTCCGGCTTCGGTCATGATTGCCTTTGTTGGCAGCACCATTGCTGTGGGGAACTGCGAATCCTTCAGCAGTTCGGCCTGATCCATCATCAGGCCATAGGACGGTCCAACTGAGGGAATGACAGCGGTCTCTGGTGCTGCTGTCTGTTGCAGCATGTCCAGCAGTGCCGCGTATTCGGAGTACCGTACGTGGTACAGGTTGGCGTTGCCACCGTACAACAGCATTGAGACTCCGCCCTGCTCGAGGTGGCGAATCATTCTGGCATTCTGCAGCGGACAGATTTTCTCTGCACGGTCGCGAGCCAGGGGGGGGACAGCCAGTACTGACCGATGGAAGTGTTCGGGAAGAATGGGGGTGGTTTGCATAGGGTGTGCAGATTCTGTTTGCGGCAGGTGTCGTCCGGCGTGAGATTCGACGGGGTATTCTTTGGGGTATGCTCGGGCTGGAAAGCCCGAGCTACGGTTATGTTCTTTGGGTCTTACCAGATCTGGATGCGTTCGGCTGGTGGCTTATACAGCCGGTCGCCGGTTTTCACGCCGAAGGCTTCGTAGAAAGCGTCCAGGTTGGCAACCGGTCCATTGGCGCGAAAGGCGGATGGTGAGTGTGGATCGGTGAGCAGGCGCCGCACCATTTCGTCATCGCGGTACTTGCGTCGCCAGATCTGTGACCAGCCGAGGAAGAACCGCTGTCCTGGGGTATAGCCGTCCAGAGTTTTTCCGCCGCTGGCACCGAGTGACAGCATGTAAGCTTTGTAGGCAATGGCCATACCGCTGAGGTCTGCGATATTTTCACCGAGTGTCAGCTTGCCATTCAGTTTGCGACCTGGCAGCGGTTCGTAGGATTCATACTGGGCAACGAGTTTCCCGGTCAGTTCTTCAAAGGATTTTCGATCTGTTTCGGTCCACCAGTTGCGGAGATTTCCGTCTCCGTCGTACTTGCTGCCTTCGTCGTCAAATCCGTGGCTGATTTCGTGACCGATCACTGCTCCGATACCACCGTAGTTCACGGCGTTGTCTGCACTGGCGTCAAAAAATGGTGGCTGCAGAATGGCGGCCGGGAAGACGATTTCGTTGAGGCTGGGGTTGTAGTAGGCATTGACGGTCTGCGGAGTCATGCCCCATTCATTGCGGTCAACCGGTGCATTCAGGCGATTGACCTGGCGGAAATGTTCGAACCGTCGGGACCGCATGATGTTTCCGATCAGATCGTCTGCAGCGATCTGCAGCTCTGAGAAATCTCGCCAGACATCCGGGTAACCGATTTTGGTGGTGATTGTGCCGAGTTTTTCAAGGGCTTTTTGTTTGGTTTCGGGAGTCATCCATTTGAGCTGGTGGATGCTTTGTTCATAGGTTTTCATCAGATTCCCGACGAGTTCGATCATGCGTTTGCGTGATTCCGGCGGGAAGTGGCGACGGACATACAGTTGTCCGAGCGGTTCACCGAGGACTCCGAAGTCCCCTGCCCCGGCGCCGGAGGTGGCATCAACGGCTTTTTTCCAGCGTGGTTTTTGTTGCGGAATGCCTGAGACAGCTTTGTCATGGAGTTCGAAGTGGGTATCGACGAACGGTTTGGGGAGGTAAGGAGCTGCGGCATCCAGCAGATGAAAGCGAGCGTAAGCCTTCCATGCATCGAGGCCGGCCGCAGTGGCGACAGAGCTAAGTTTTTCGAAGTAGCTGGGTGTGACGACATTAATGTCTTTGACTCCGGGGACGCCGGAGACTTCGAGGAAGACATTCCATGGAATTGCTGGTGCAGTGGCGACCAGCTTTTCGGCGGTCATCAGGTTGTAGCGTTTTTCGGCGTCGCGCAGTTCAGTGCGTGACCACTGAATTTCTGCGAGTGAAGTTTCGAGCTGGATGATTTGCTCGGCTGCTGCTGCTCCGTCGCTGATTTCTGCCAGTTCGAACAATTTTGTGATGTAGGATTGCAGTGCCTGGCGAGCATTTTTGTAGTCTGGTCGATCACCAAGGTAGTAATCTCGGTCGGGCAGTGTCAGTCCGCTCTGGACCACATGCACGAGGTATCGGCGGGAGTTTTTGTCATCGACGGAGACGTAGAAACCGATGGGGCCGGCCATGCCATAGATGCCTGCACTGGCAAAAAAGCGGGTGACATCTTCAGGTGATGCCAGTCCGTCGATGGCTGCCAGTTGTTCGCGGATGGGAGCCAGACCGCGGGCTTCGATAAGCTGTTCGTTCATGTAGCTTTTGTAAAAGTCGCCGACTTTGCGGCTGACTGGATCCTGGGGATGGCTGACGGCTTCTTCAATAATTGTGCGAATGTTCTCACGGGCTTCATCATCGAGTCGGGTGAAGGAACCGTAGTTGGATTTGTCTGCCGGGATGTCGGTGGACATCAGCCAGCGGCCATTGACGTGCAGGAACAGGTCATCCTGGGCTCGCACGGACTTGTCGAAGCCATCGGGGTCCAGTCCGGAGTGAGGTTCATCGGCGGGAGCGACAGCGGACAGACAGAGCAGAGACAGGAGCAGCATTCGGCAGGTCATGTGAAGTCCTGGAGTAAAAGGGCGAAGTCAGAGGTGAGCAGACCGCGTGCGATCCTGACAGTTGTACTTAGCCGACACCGTTAACGACGTTGGGTAATTTTTCTCCGCGGAGCGCAGCGAGTGCCAGTGATGCGGCTGTTTCTCGAAGTTTTCTGACGGCCGGGACGCTGGCAGAAGCGATGTGGGATGCGAGGACAACCTGCGGCATGCGGCGGATTGGGTGGTCAGCCGGGATGGGTTCCGGGTTGAAAACATCAAGTGCAGCGGCAGATACGTGTCCTGTCTGCAGTGCGTTTGTGAGAGCCTGTGGATCGATGAGGTCACCGCGAGCCAGATTGACAACGACGACGCCGGGTTTGGTGAGTTTAAGTGAGTTTTCGTTGAGCATGCCGCGAGTTCCGGCGGTGGACGGGCAATGCAGTGACAGGACATCGGCCTGAGCGAGCAGGTCGTGGAGTGAAACGGGCACTGCTCCGGCCGCTGCGATGATTTCGGGAGCAACGACGGGGTCATGAACGAGGATGCGACATTTGAAGGCTCGGAGCCGAGCGGCGACTTCCTGGCCGATGCGGCCGAATCCAACCAGCCCTGCGGACAGGTGTTTCAGCGTGCGGAGGGATTCGAGCGGCGTAGCGAGTCCCCAGTTACCGGCGGCGATGTGCTGTGTATTGGGAACAACCTGCCGCGTGACGGCGAGAATGAAGGCCAGCGTGTGGTCGGCCACTTCATCGATGCAGTAATCGGGGACATTGCAGACTGGGATTTTGCGGGCGGCGGCGGCGGCGAGGTCGACATTGTCGACACCGATACCGTAGCGGACGATGACGCGGGCTTTGGTCATGGAGCCGATGACATCGGCATTCAGCGGTGCAAACTGGGTGATGACTGCGTCTGCGTCGGCAACGAGGGCGGGCAGTTCGGCGGCCGTTTTTTTCTCTTTCCAGGCGTCGAGGGTGTGTCCTGAGGCCTGCAGAATGCCGGTTTCGATGCTGAGATCGGGGAACGTGTAATCTGTAACGACGGCGTGCATGGCGGTGGGATTCCTGGAATCTGCGAAGAACGACTGGTCTTTGTAAGCGACTGGCGGTTGTCGGCGAGTTTGCCGGCGAGCTGGATTTTGGTGCGGAATGGCTGTGAAGGCAACTGATCGGGAGTTTGTTTCCATCCTGCCGGTCCGGATCTGATCTTGGCGGATTCTGCGGGAATTGGCAAAATACGGCGTGAAGCAAGGTGTTGTGGTCGGTCGCCTGTCGTTGAAAGCTGGCTGAATTTGGCGGTTCGGCGCGAGGAATCCGGCCAGAGCCGGGGCAGTCCATGGATGGGACAAGGCATGGAATTCAACGTAAGGCCTCCGGGGCGAAACTGTTCAATTTCGGGGCGTGCATTTCGTCCTGGTGAATCCTGCTGGTCTGTGCTTGTTGAAAAGGGCGGTGAGATTGTTCGTCAGGATATTGCAGAGGAATGCTGGCAGGGACCGCCGGACGGAGCGATTGGCCACTGGAGGTGCCCAGCCAGTGCAGCACCGGAAAGTCAGCGTCTAAAGCTGGATGCGGAGTCATTGTTCGAGTATTTCCTGCAGCTTGAAGAGTCACCGAATGTTGTGCAGAGGCAGTATCGATATGTGCTGGCACTGCTGTTGCTGAGGAAGCGGCGGCTGGTTCTGGAGGAGGTTGTGGAACTTGATGATCGACCGGCGATGCGGCTTGTGGGCAGTGCCGGCGAGGGGCCGTTTGATGTGGCGGAAGAGGAATTGACAGAAGACGAGATTGGTCGTCTGCAGCAGCAGTTGTTTCAGACGGATCGGGTGGCGGCGTGAGTTCGGGACAGGGATGGATTCAGATGCTGCGGTTTCGTTCGCTGCTGACAGCACTGCTGGTGCTGAACCTTTGCGGCTGCCAGCTGAATAAGCTGCTGGTCTGGCCTGAGCGTCGCAGTCCGGATCCGGTGTTGCCGGCGACGATTGAGGGTCCGGAACTTGTTGCATGGCTGAACAGTCGTACTGAGGGTCTGACTTCGTGGCGCAGTACGGATGTCAAGGTGCAGGTGCGGATGCCAGGCTTGCCGATGCCGCAGAAGCTGAGTGGTTCCCTTGCCTGCAGTGCTCCGCGAAGTTTTCGGCTGGTCGCTCAGAATCTGGTGGGACTGGCAGATTTTGGTTCGAACGATGACTTGTGCTGGGCGTACGCGAAGCCGGGTGAGCCGGTGGTGCTGACGTGGCAGCATGAAGACGCGGGGCTTCTGTCGATGCTGCCGGGAGGCTTGCCGCATCTTGATTCCGACTGGCTGATGACGATTCTGGGGGTGGCTCCTCTGGATCCGGCAGCGTGGCGTCTGGAGCAGGATGTGGGGCGTACTGTGAGACTTTTATCAACGGAAACGGATACCGAGGGACGGACTCTGGAACGCAGTATTCTGGTGGATCTGGTGAAGGGTGAGGCGCGTGAGCATGTGCTGCGGGATGGATATGGCAACGTACAGGTGCGGGCTCAGCTGTCTGATTATCGTCCGCAGGGTGCAGTGGATTTGCCGCGGATTATTCGGGTGAATTTTCCGGCTACGGAGACGGAGCTTACGATTTCGATTGGTCGGTTATCGGTTAACGGTCCTCAGGATGCTCGTTTGTGGGAACCACCGCGCGGGGAGGGTCTGGTCAGGCTCGACGTGCGTGAAGTGCTGGCCCAGTTTGAACGGGGTGGCGGTCAATCGATGGTGGAACAGACGGATACATCTTCAGAGCAGCGTGCGAATGCAGCGCTGCGGCAGATTGCTGAGCGATCGGAGCTGGCGGAGGACCCCGTATTTGATTCACCGGCCCCGGCGCCGCGACGGTCACGCTGGTTTCCGTTCTGGAAGCGGGGGAGTTGACCGATGTTGGCGAAGCGGGTGGGGCGTTGTTTGCTGCTGGTTGCGTATCTGTTTACTGCCGTTTTGTCGGCTGGTGCGGATGAGCCGCGTTCGAAGCCGGTAGTTGTGAGTGCAGAGGCAGCGGAGATTCACAGCAGCGGTATGCTGTTTGATGGTCACAATGACTTGCCCTGGGAGATTCGTGACAAGGGCAAGTCGTCATTCGCTGAGCTTGATATCGCGCGCGAGCAGCCTGGGCTGCATACGGACATACCGCGACTGCGTCGTGGTGGACTTAAGGCTCAGTTCTGGTCGGTTTACGTGCCGGCTGAGACTGCCGAGACTGGGGATGCTCTGCTGCAGACGATGCAGCAGATAGAGATCGTGCGAGCGATGCTTAAGCGGTACCCGGAGACGTTTGAGCAGGCGAGTACGGCTGCGGACGTGGAGCGGATTGTGGGGGCTGGTCGGGTGGCTTCGATGATGGGTGTTGAGGGTGGCTACAGCATCGAGGAGGATCTGGCGAATCTGGAACGGTTGTATTTGGCAGGCTGTCGCTACATGACATTGACTCATTCCAAATCCCTGTCGTGGGCTGATTCCGCAACGGACAATCCGAGGAATGGTGGTCTGACTGAGTTTGGCAGGGAAGTGATTCGCGAAATGAATCGTTTGGGGATGCTGGTGGATTTGTCGCATGTCTCGCCTGAGACAATGAAGCAGTCGCTGGCGACAACTCAGGCACCTGTGATTTTTTCGCATTCCAGTGCGCGAGCGATTTGTGATCATCCGCGGAATGTTCCGGATGATGTGCTGCCGCTGGTCAGGCAGAACGGGGGAGTGATCATGGTGAATTTTTATTCAGCGTTTATTGTTCCGACGGCGCAGTTGAAGCGAAACAAGAAGGCGGCTGGAACGATTTATGATGTGGTGGACCACATTGACTATCTGGCGAAGCATTGTGGTGTGGAGCACGTCGGGATTGGTTCGGATTACGACGGCGTGCCGCGTCTGCCGGATCAGCTGGAGAGTGTGGCGACGTACCCTCGGATAACTCAACTGCTTCTGGAGCGTGGTTATGACCGAGCGGCAATTCACGGGATTCTGGGAGGTAATGTGTTGCGGGTGTTGCGGCAGGCCGAACAGGTGAGTGCTCGGCTGAAGTCAGCGGAGAAGAACTGACTTAGGTGCTGTTGTGCTGGGTTTGTTGACCGTTCAGTGTCGCGAGGATGTGAGCAGCAGATATGGTGCAACTGACAGCGTCGGATGTGGTGCTGGTGACTGGCGGGACGGGTCTGGTGGGCAGTCATGTGGCCGGTCAGGCGGTGTCACGTGGATTGCGGGTACGCTGTCTGGTGCGGCAGGCGGCGGGGGCCGATTATCTAAGGTCACTGGGTTGTGAGCTGGTTGAGGGGGATCTGGATCAGCCGGAGAGTCTGCAGCGAGCGGCAGCGGGGGCGACAGTTGTTGTTCATTGTGCGGCGAAGGTTGGGGACTGGGGTCCCACGGAGGATTATCGTCGTGTGAATGTCGAGGGGACTCGATCGCTGCTGGAGGCCGCCCTTGCGTGTGGAGCGTTGCGCCGCTGGGTGCAGATCAGTTCGCTGGGTGTGTATGAGGGGCGTGATCATTACGGAACGGACGAATCGACGGCTCCGAGTACTGCGGGGATTGACGGTTATACGCTGACAAAAGTTGAGTCGGAGCAGCTGGTGCTGCGGCATGTTGAGGAACGTTCTTTGCCGGCAGTGGTGCTGCGGCCCGGTTTTATTTATGGGGCGCGTGACCGGACAGTGTTGCCTCGTCTGCTGGAGCGTCTGCGTTCTGGAAAATTTGCCTACCTCGGATCTCCTGAGAAGCTGATGAACAACACGTGGGTGGAGAATCTTTGCGGTGCAGTCTGGCTGGCGATTGAGCGTGATGATGTGGTGGGTGGGGTGTTTAATATACGTGACCCTCGAGCGGTAACGAAGCGAGAGTTTATTGAGACGGTTTGTGACGCGGCAGGTTTGCGAAAGCCGACGAAGGTGGTGCCGTTGCCGGCAGCCAGGTTTCTGGCGGCTCTGATGGAGCGGATCTGGAAACTTCTTGGCCGCCGGGAAGCTCCATTGCTGAACAGTGCTCGGATCAAGTTTTTGGGGTTGAATCTGGACTACAGCATCGATCGAGCGGAGCGGCTGCTGGGTTATCGTCCGGCGGGTGATTTTCGCGATGCGATGCCGTGTTCGGTGCGGGACGTGCTGGGCCGTTGAGTTGGTTGGGTCGGTTGTTTTTTGCGGTGTTTGTTCCGGGCAGCAAGTGTTGTTTTTGCGACACATGTTGGCAGGATCAGCAGTTGGCGGGAATTTTGTTGCAGATTTTTGCTGGAATCACTGGCTGCAAGTACGATGTGTGATGTATACCCTGGGGTATGTTTGAATTTTACCCAAAAAACCCACACGATCACTTTGTGCGTCGCACGTTTGATGTCACGGCGCATGCTCGTGTGCTGTTGAAAAGCCGGTTGTCTCCAGGGGTGCTTGCGGAGCTGAATCTGGACACACTCACGGCGACCAAAGAGACGTTTTTGGGGGCTGATGAGCACGAAAATCGGCTCGATCTGCTCTATTCGGTGCAGCAGCGAAGCGGCGAGGAGCTGCTGATTTATTTGCTGCTGGAGCACAAGAGTGGTGTTGATCGCTGGATTGCGCTGCAGTTGCTGAGATATGTGGTGAAGATACAGCAATGGCGTCAGCGGAACGGCCAGTCTGTGTGTGTTGTGATTCCGCTGGTGGTGTATCACGGTGATGAGGACTGGGATGAACCGTTGTCATTGCGGGACAAGGTCCCGGCAGTTGATTTGCTGCGGGAATTTGTGCCGGACATGCGGGCGATACTGGTGGATCTGAGTCGTTTGCCGTCAGAGTTTCTGCCGGAGGCACCCGAGCTGGAGGCTCGCATTCGGACTCTGCAAATCGTTCGTCGGGCTGAACTTGCGTTCGATGCTGTGGTGAACATTTTCAGGCTTTTGCGATCGTGGCAGGAAATCGATGCGCAAATGGACGCGGTGAACGATATTATTATTTACTTAACAGGACTGCAGTCGGAATCGGAGAAGCAGATGCCCACATGTCTTGAGGCGATGATTGAACGCGGGATTGAGAAGGGGATTGAGAAAGGGATTGATCAGGGTATCGAGACGGGTCTGATTGTTGGTCGCATTCGGACTTTGCAGGAAGTTCTGCGTCAGCCGATTACAGCGGAGGCCGAATTGCTGGCTTTGCCTGTTGCTGAGCTGCAGCAGCGCGCAATCAGACTGCAGGCACTGCTGCCGCAGTCGTAGCCAGTGGCGTTTTCTGTGTCGGCGGATTATGCCAGCACATCATGCAGCACATGACCATCAACATCAGTCAGGCGGTAATCACGACCCTGAAAGCGGAAGGTCAATTGTTCGTGATTGAAGCCCAGCAGGTGCATCACAGTCGCCTGCAGGTCGTGTGGTGTGACTTTGTTTTCGACCACACCGAAGCCAAGTTCGTCAGTCTGACCATAGTTTGTGCCACCGCGAACGCCGCCTCCGGCCATCCACATCGTGAAGCAGTCGGGGTAGTGATCGCGTCCCAGGACAACTCCGCCGGCGGTGCGACCTTCTCGGAACGGCGTTCGTCCAAATTCGCCGCCGCAAATGATCAGGGTCTCTTCGAACATGCCGCGTTCTTTCAGGTCATTGATCAGTGCGGCGATCGGGCGATCGGTGCGTGCCCATTTATTGGTAAGTCCGTCCGTGAGTCCTTCCCCTGGGCCAGTACCGTGGAAGTCCCAGCCCCAGTCGAACAGCTGCACGTAACGGACTCCCTGTTCCACCAGTCTGCGGGCCAGCAGGCAATTATTGGCGAAACTGGATTCCCCCGGAACAGCTCCGTAGGCGTCCTGGGTTTGTTTCGATTCGCGAGCGATGTCCATCACTTCGGGGACAGACGCCTGCATGCGATAGGCGAGTTCGTACTGAGCGATGCGGGTAGCGGTTTCCGGATGTCCGAGCTGTCCGGCCTGAAGTTCATTCAGTCGTTTGAGTGAGTCAAGTGAGCGACGGCGGATGGAGCGGTTCATACCGGGCGGGTCAGAAACATAGAGTACTGGATCGCCTTTCGAGCGACACTGTACTCCTTGAAATACGGACGGCAGAAAACCACTGCCGTAAGAATTTGAACCACCGTTCGGTTGGACTCCGCTGCTGATCAGTACCACGAATCCGGGGAGGTTCTGGTTTTCGGTACCGAGGCCGTAGGTGACCCATGCTCCCATGGAAGGACGTCCGGATCGTGGCGAACCTGTGTAGAGCAGCAGTTCGGCTGGCGCGTGATTGAACTGGTCTGTGTTCATGGAGTGAATGAAGCAGATATCATCGGCAACCGACTGCAGATGCGGGACTGCATCAGAGAGCCATGAGCCGGACTGTCCGCACTGCACGAATTTGCGGGGAGTTCCCAGGAGTTTTGGGACGCCGGAAGTAAAGGCGAACGTTCGTCCTTTCAGGAATTCGTCGGGGCAGTCCTGTCCGGTTCGAGCGACGAGGGCTGGTTTGTAGTCGTAGATGTCCAGGTTGGGCGGTGAGCCGGTCAGGTGCAGATAGATCACCTGTTTGGCTTTGCCGGCATGGTGTGGCCAGCGTTGTTCCAGCGGGGCTGATTCACGGATGGGGATATCAGCAACTGCGGATTGAGGAGCGACAGCAGAACCGGAAATGGCCGAGAGTGCGATTGCTCCGAAGCCGACGCCTGAGCCGGAAAGAAAGTGCCGTCGGGTGGCTTGTTCAAGCGGGGTGTAGTCGGGCTGCATGGCGGGTGGATCCTGGCTGGAAGGAGTGAGGTACCATGTTCTGCGGGCTGAGTTCTGCTGACAAATCATACCGTGGCGGGCGTTGAATGCCAACAATTCGTGGTGAGGAAAGGGGGAGAGGGAAGCGGCGGGAATGGCGAGGTTCCGGAAGATTTGGCGGACCTTTCGGCGTGGAATCAGGAAGAATATCGGCCTTATGCGGTTTCGGCGGGCGGTTGATTGCTTCTGTCTGTGTGGGCTCGGTAGGATATCGGCAGCCATTGTCGGAGCAGTTTATGTCAGTTGAAAAGTCAGGTGGAAGTTCAGCGCGTGAGCCGTGGAAGGTGTGTCGTGGGCCGGCCAACTGGTTCACGTTTCGCTGCCCCGACGGCATTGAAGTCCGTCAGGATCAGACGGTTCTCGAACTGCTGTGGGATGTTGGCTCCGCCGGTTCCTCATTGGCGCAATGCGAGGCCGGCAGCCTGCGTTCTCTGATGTCGGTCGTGGCATGGTGGAATGAATCCGAACCTGCGGACGGCCTGTCTGAGCAATCTCGATCAGCCCCCGACCCAACCCTCCTGTTTCCTCGCGTCAGTTCGGTTCGCGTCCAGCGTCCGCTGCGGATGTCACTGGCCAACGAAGTCTGGTCTGGCAAGTCCAGTCGCCCGGTTGCCGGCGGCTGGCTGTCGCGGGTGTTTTCGCGAGGTCGCAATTATTCGTGGCGGCTGTGGGTCTTCCGGCAGGGGCGTCTGACGATTGTCGCAACGACGCAAAGTAATGCGGGCGAAGAATTGTCACGTGAGCAGATTATGGTCTGCGAGCGGTTGCTGACGACGATGGAAGTCGCAGAGACTCCTGCCTGGCCGCCGGATGTGTTTCAGCAGCATGTTCTCGCACTGGCTCGCCAGCACTATCCGTTGTTGTCTGCCACAGCACGCGGGTTTGCTCTCAGGCTGGGTCAGAGCGAAATCTCTTTGTCGAATCTTTACCGTGTATACCTGCAGCAGCCCGAGCATTTCCGAAGGATTGTTCTGCCGGGGCTGACAGCGATGGTTCGGCTGCAGGAACTTGGACCGGACCAGCTGGCTCCTGCGTTCAGTAAAGTGCAGAGAAAAATTTTGCCCATGCTGGCTCCCGACGATGAGCAGTGCAGTGACGGTCGTGTTCGTCAGCCCTGGGTCGGCGGTCTGTCGATTGGCTATGTCATCGACGAAGATGATTCCTACCGGTACATTCAGGAACGAATGCTTGGCGATTGGGGAGTTTCACTGGATGAACTCCATGAAGTCAGTTTGCAGAATCTGCGCGAATGGTCTGAGGATCATCCACTGGAGGTGACAGTTGTGGGCTCAGAAGAGCAGCCACGAATGCTGATGCCTGTGCGTCCGGATGCTTACAACTGTTCGCGGGTGCTGGATCAGGGTTTTTATTCACGACTGCGGGGAATGTTTGGAACGCAGCTCGTACTGGGGCTGCCTAATCGAGATTTTTTTGTTGCCGTTTCGCTGCGTCAGCCTGATCTGATCCAGCACGTGCGAGATCGAGTTGACGCGGATTTTCAAACGATGCACCACCCTTTGACTCGACGTTTGCTGCTGCTGTCGCCGGATGGTGTGAGTGAATTTCCGGACGATACGACGCTCGAATGAAGAAATCGACGAGGCCCCTGTTTGTTTTTGCCGGCGGAGGATCCGGCGGTCACTTGTACCCGGCACTGGCCGTGGCTGCTGAGCTGCAGTTGCTTGTGTCTGATGCTGAGTTCCTGTTTCTCTGCAGTGCTCGCGAAGTCGACCTGAGGATCTTGAGTCACGCTGCGGCTCAGAATCCGAGGATCAGCTGGTTTGCTGTGGCCGGATCGCGCGGGGCATCCGGAATCACTCGTGTGACTGAACCGTTGCGGCTGGGTCTGGAGTGTCTGCGGGCCATCGTCCGGCTGCGTGGTCGGCATCCTGTCGCGGTTCTTGGGATTGGTGCGCGTGCCAGTGTGGCAGGATGTCTGGCCGCCCGGATTCTGGGATTGCCGCTGATCCTGCTGGAAAGCAATGTGTTTCCCGGTGCAGCGACACGCTGCTTAAGTCGACTCGCGGTGGCGTGTCTGACGGGGCTGCCGGTTGAGGCGGCGGCGGTTGGGGGTCTGCGGTGCCCAGTGCTGCAGACGGGAGTTCCGGTGCGGGGAGTGATTTCCGCGCTGCATGGGGAGCTGTATCTGGCTGAGCCGGCTCGACCACGTCTCCTGGTACTGGGTGGCAGTCAGGGAGCGCAGTCGGTCAATCAGCTGGTGCTGGATGCATTGACTTCTGATGGAATTACTGGGCCGGTTTTGCCGGACGACTGGGAAATTGTGCATCAGTCAGGAGAGTCGGGGCTGGAGCGAGTGCGAGAGGGGTATTTGCGGCTGGGGTTGAGTGTGCGGGTGGAGTCATATCTGGGGGACATGTCGAGTGAGCTGCGTGCAGCGACGCTGGTGGTTTCACGAGCCGGCGCGGTGACGCTGGCGGAGCTGGCATGTGGCCGTCGGCCGGCTTTGCTGCTGCCTTTGTCGACAGCGGCAGGCAATCATCAGTGGCGGAATGCTCGGTATTTTGCGTCAGCGGGGGCGGGAGAACTGGTGGATACCGGCGCTGCTGACATTTCAAAAACTGGAGCGGCGGTTCAGCTGAGGGGGCTGTTGCGGGATTTGTCGCGGGATGCAGATCGTCGCCAGCGGATGTCTGTGGCGGCCGCGCGGCTGGCAGTTCCAGACGCTGCGACCTCGGCGGCCGCCGCTGTTCTGGAAATTGCGATGAGGCAGGGCTGAGTCACGACTCGTGCTGCACGACACTGCACGGCCCTCACGGCAGCTGATTCAGTCCGTGTGTTTATTCGAATCGGTCAATGACTGTGACACCGCTGCCGGGAAATTCGTGCATGCGGGGCAGCAGTTCGGCGGCCTCGGAGAGTGTAACACGATCGCTGATCAGCAGTTCGGGCTGCAGCTGGCCGGCCGAAATCATTCGGAGCATGCGAGGGTATTCAAATGCCTGCATGCCGTGGCTGCCGAGAATTTCCAGTTCCCCGGCAATCACAAGACTCATGGGGACCGGCGGGTTGGATTCCTGCCCGGCCAGCAACCCGATTTGAACATGGCGACCCCGTTTGCGCAGGCTGCGTATGGAATTCCAGCAGGTTCGCTTGCTGCCCAGAGCGTCAACGGACACGTGGGCTCCGCCACCGGTCAGGCTGCGGATTGCTTCGACCGGATCTGTGTCGCTGGCATTGATTGTGTGGAGAGCACCGCACTGCTGTGCCAGCTGTAATCTGTCTGTGCGGACATCGACTGCGAGCACCTGTGCGCCGAGGGCTGCGGCGATCATGACAGCCGACAGCCCGACTCCGCCACAGCCATGCACAGCGAGCCAGTCGCCGGGCTGTAGTTTCCCCTGAACTGCGACTCCGCGAAAGGAGGTGGCGAAGCGGCAGCCGAGGCTGGCGGCGGTGACGAAATCGATGTTTTCGGGCAGTTCCACGAGGTTGACATCGGCATGGCGAATTTCAACGTATTCGGCGAAGGCTCCCCATTGAGTGAAGCCAGGCTGAGTGTAGCAGTCGCAGATCTGCTGATTGCCGCTGGTGCATTGCGGGCAGGAGCCGCAGCCGCAGCAGAACGGCACGGTGACTCGCTGACCTGCTTTCCACTGCCGCACGTGGCTGCCAACGGCCGTGACGACACCGGCCAGTTCGTGTCCGGGCACGTGCGGCAGGTGAACATCCGAATCGTGTCCCATCCAGCCATGCCAGTCACTGCGACAAAGGCCGCAGGCTCTGACTGCGATGACTGCCGCATCCGGATGTGGCTGCGGGTCGGGGACATGTTGAATTTGAATGGGGGAGCGAAAGGATTCGAAGACGGCTGCTTTCATGGAAATTGTCTGCTCATTTCGGGGATCGAATCCGGGATAACAGCGGGCACCCTAACGGGGCGTCGGAAATCAGGCAAGAGACAGTGACTGTGGCGGCCGTTCTGGACGCTTTTTCGGTCGCGGGCACTTCGGTGTTGCCCCGGTCTTGTTTTTCGGCGAGGTTCCTGATTTGCCCCGCTGGCCCGCGATCGTTAAGCTTAGGGACTGCCTGCCGGCAGCTTTATTGAACCTGCCCGTTTGTCCTGGGGCAGACGATTCCGCTGCAGAGACCATTGGTAATGTCTGACCACCTGGGGGGAAGAGAACATGTTGTTTCATCGTATTTTGGGGACAGCAGCAGTGGCTGCTGCTCTGGCAACTTCGGTTCAGGCGGCAGATGTCTGGGGTTTGAAGCCTGGCAAGCCGGCACTGAAATCTGCGACGACTCTGGCATTTGGTCCTGAAGACATCCTGTTTGTGGGTGATGCGAAGTCCGCCACAATATATGCAATTGCGACCGGGAACAAGCAGGGTGATGCAGCGGCTGCGTCAATCAGCATTCAGGATTTGCCGGCGGTGCTGGCGGGTGAGGTGAAGGCGAAGACCGTGGAAATTACGGATATTGCCGTGAATCCTCGAACGGGTGCCGCTTTTGTCTCGGTTTCGGCTGACGGCGCACCTGCGATTGTGCAGGTTGACGGTGTGGGCAAGGTGACAGTGTTGTCACTGGAAAACGTGAATTTTTCCAGCGTGACTCTGTCTGATGCTCCCGAAGACAAAGTCGTTGGTGAAGGTCGTCGTGCTCAGAATCGCCGTGCGGAATCGATCACGGACATTGCATTTTTCGAGAACAAACTGCTGGTTTCCGGGCTAAGCGGCGCTGCTGCACCGTCGACCGTGCGCGAGCTGAATTTTCCATTTGCTGACGCGGACAAGGGAATCAGCGTAGAAATCTACCATGCGGCTCACGGGAAGGTGGAAGACTACGCTGCGATGCGGACTTTTGTACCGATGTTGATTGACGGCGAGCCGGCCATTCTGGGTGCCTACGTGTGTACTCCGCTGGTCCGCATTCCAGTGGGTGAGCTGTCGAAGGCGGGCGATCGAGTAAAGGGTACAACGGTTGCGGAGCTTGGCAATCGCAACCGTCCGCTGGATATGGTGGCGTATTCAAAGGGTGGTGCTGAATTCCTTCTGCTCAGCAACAGTGCTCGCGGCGTGATGAAGATTACGGCTGCCGGTTTGAAGGACGCGAAGGCTTTGACGGAGCCAGTTGCCGGTGGGGGCAGTGCCGGGCAGCAGTATGAAACAGTTGAGTCGATGAAGGGTGTTGTGCAGCTGGACAAGCTGAATGCCACATCGGCGCTGGTGCTGGTGCAGGGTGATTCTGGACGTCAGGACCTGCAGACTGTGGCTTTGCCGTGACGCGGGTTGCGATTGGGTGTTAAGGACGATGGATGGACGTGGTTCGGGCGAGTCTGCTCGAACCACGGTTTTTGTGAAGTTCCACCAGTGTTTTAGTCATTGAAGTCCACGCTATGAATCAGTTGCGGAATCGGTTTCTGGCATTGTTTGCGGTGTTGCCGCTGTCGGCTGGTATTGTGTGTGCGCAGCCACCGGCCAAAAAGGACATTCCGGCTCCGGATCCTGCGCTTGAGCAGGCGACATTCCGAGTGCCCGAGGGATTCGAAGTATCCCTGTATGCGGCTGATCCGGCGATCGCCAAGCCGATTCAGATGAACTTTGACGAGGACGGGAGGCTGTGGATTGCCAGTTCGGAGGTCTACCCCCAGATTACTCCGGGGGCACCGGCAACTGACCGAATCCTGGTGGTGGAGGACCGCGATCGGGATGGTCGTGCGGACCAGACGCATGTGTTTGCTGAGGGTTTGCTGATCCCGACCGGAGTTGCTCCGGGGGACGGTGGTGCGTGGGTAGCCAACAGCACGGAGCTGGTGCACTTTGCGGACACGAACGGCGACCTGAAGGCTGATTCGAAGCGGGTCGTACTGTCGGGATTTGGCACCGAGGATACTCATCATATCCTGCATACGCTGCGTTGGGGCTACGACGGTTTCCTGTATTTTAATCAGTCAATTTACATTCACAGCCACGTGGAGACTCCATGGGGCGTGCGTCGTCTGAATGCGGGCGGGATCTGGCAGTTCCGTCCGGAGACGCTGGAGCTGGGTGTGTTTCTGCGGGGGCTGGTGAATACCTGGGGGCATCATTACGACCGCTACGGTCAGTCGTTTGCGACTGACGGTGCTGGCGGTGAGGGGATCAACTATGTAATTCCGGGCGGCTACTACTTCACAGCTGCCGATGCCGAGCGTTTGGTACGCGGGTTGAATCCGGGCAGTCCGAAGCATTGCGGGCTGGAACTGGTGGATACTCCGATGCTGCCACCTGACTGGCAGGGAAATGCGATTACGAACGACTTTCGCGGGCACCGGGTAGTGCGTTTTGTGCTGACCGAGGAGGCGTCGGGTTATGTATCCCGTGAGCAGCAGGAAGTGATCTGGTCGAATCACGTGGCATTTCGGCCGATTGACGTGAAGATTGGCCCGGACGGGGCGATCTATGTGGCGGACTGGTACAATCCGATCATTCAGCACGGTGAGGTGGATTTTCGAGATGAGCGTCGCGACAGGACTCATGGCAGAATCTGGCGAGTGGTCTGGAAGGGTGCCCCGCAGCGTCCGTTCCGCCCAATGTCGACTCGCAGTACACCAGAGCTGTTTGAAGCCCTGCGTTCTGACGACGGTGTGGAGCGACAGAATGCGAAGCAGATTTTGCGTCAGCGGGGGCCGCAGGTTGCTGGCGAGCTCACAGCATGGCTGCAGCAGGTGCAGTTGTCAGATGTAGAGCGTGAGCGAGTGCAGCTTGAGGCTCTGTGGTGTTACCAGACGGCTCGATCTGTGCAGCCGGCGTTGTTGAAGCAGCTGCTGCAGAGTCCGGATGGAAGGATTCGAGCGGCCGCCGTGCGGGTGCTCAGTCACTGGAAGTTTTTGATCCCGGATTCTTTGGAGCTGTTGCGCGGGCTGGTGCAGGACGGGCATCCGCGGGTGCGTCTGGAAGCGATTCGCGCGATTTCTTTTTCGCCATTGCAGGATTCTGAGCGTCAGCTGGCGGATGGCAGTGCATTGGTTGAGGGGGCGACGCCCGAGTCGGCGCGTACTGTGTCTTTGTATCAGGATCCGCAGCTGATCGAGACGGCTCTGCTGCCGCTGCGTCAGCCGATGGATGTGAACATTGACTATGCGTTGTGGCTGACAACGAAGGAGCTGATGACGAGCTGGCGTCCGGCCTTTGAGGCGGGGAAGATGAACTTCGGCAGTGATGCTGAGCAGGTGGCCTTTGCATTTTCGGCGATCGGCGCCGGGGCTCCTGTAGAGCTGCTGATGAAGGATCTGTATGGCGACAGTGTGACGCCAGAAAAGCGTGCGAGGCTGGTGCAGCTGATCGGTACTGGCGCGGATGCAGCTCAGCTGGGCCGTTTAACGGCAGCGGCAATTGGCAGTGGCGATGCTCGTACAATCTCGACTGTGCTCGATTTATCGGCCAGTCGCAAGCTGAATCCTGTGGTGGAGGCAGGAGAACTGCAGAAGCTGTCGGGCAGTGACGATGTCGTGCTGCGGCGACTGGGATTAAGGGCGATTGGTCAGTGGAATATCGCGGCTCTCAAGGGTGAGCTGGAGCAGGTGCTGGCGTCTGCGGGTGCTGACGCAGCGGACGTTGCGGCTGTGATGGCTGGCATCGTGCAGGGGCGGGACGCGGCTTTGCTGAATCGATTACAGCAACTGGCGGAGGATGGTCAGCGATCAGCGGAGTCTCGAGCGGCAGTGCTGGAGCGTCTGGCAGCCGTTCGGCCGGCGGTAGTGGCGAAGCTGGCAGCTGGACTGCTGTCTGAGCTGCAGAATCCGCTGGTGGCCGCCACTGCGACTCGTGCTCTGCTCAATGAGAAAGCCGGTCCCAAACTGCTGGCGGATGCACTGGCCGAGCGTGAGCTGCGAAACGACGTGGCGCTGGAAGTTCTGCGGGTGCTGCGAGAGAGCGGGCGGACGGATGCCGAACTGGACGCTGCTCTGAAGAAGGCTGGCAGGATTGCAGCGCGGAAGACATTGACCGACGAGCAGAAAGCCGGGATTTTAAAGACGGCGATGACCGAGGCCAAAGCGACGGACGGTGAGCGAATTTTCCGTACGGAATCTCTGGGCTGCCTGAAGTGCCATGCGGTGGGAGCTGCTGGCGGGCTGGTGGGGCCGGATATGATCAGTCTGGGTGCCAGTGCGCAGCCGGATTACCTGCTTGAGTCGTTGCTGAACCCGAATGCTAAGGTGAAGGAGAACTATCATACGACGGTGGTTGCTACGGTAGAGGGTCAGGTGATTGCAGGGGTGCAGATTCAGCGGTCTGACAAGGCGATTACGCTGAGGACGGCCGAGAATCGAGTGGTTGTGGTGCCGGCTGATCAGATTGAGGAGGTTGGTCAGGGAGTATCGCTGATGCCTGAGGGTCTGGTGGATGCTCTGACGGATAAAGAGATTGCAGCTCTCGTGAGGTTCCTCTCGGAACTGGGCCGGACACCGGAATACACGCTTTCGCGTCGGCGTTTTGCTCGTACGTGGCAGGTTCTGCTGCCGACTCCGGAGGGCATGCATCAGATCAATCGGACAAGTTTCAGCAAGGTAGCTGCCAGTGATCCGGCCTTCACCTTTGTGCCTCGTTATGCCGTTGTGGGTGGGGTCTTGCCATTGGAGGATGTGCCAGCGATGCAGTTGCGGGGCCAGTCAGTGGGTTTCGCGCAGACGCAGCTGAATGTAACGACTCCGGGTGAAATCGCATTCCGGCTGAATTCTGCAGCTGGGGTTGAGGTGCGAATTGACGGAGTGCCGATGCCGGCTGCGGCCGAATTCAGTACTGTGCTGGGAGCCGGCGGTCACACTGTGACGGTGACAATCGACCGTGGGCAGCGAAGTGAGCCACTGCAGCTGGAGTTGCTTGACAGCAGCAAACAGCCAGCAGGCAACGCAGAACTGCTGAATTAGGCCGGCGCAAAAAACAAGGGTGGCCGGTAAACCGACCACCCCGCGTACTCGTTACACGAATGTAACGGTAACGATGTGCTGCGGTACCTTGTACCACAGCGATGACCTGTTGATCGGCGGAGCAAAGCCTGGTTCAACAGTCTGATTGCCCGAAATGCCCCAGTTCGTCAGTTTTGCTCGTCACGCAACGATTGCTGCGAATATGAAGTGCCCCGATCAGCGACCACCCTGCTGCTGTCCTGCAGCTGCAGTGGCTCGTTCGAGGTTCCTTGTAAACGTGGCCAGATCCATGGAATCGAGACGGATACCGGCCTGTTCGAACATACCTCGAACTCGACGGCTTTGTTCCCATTCTGTTGAGTCAACCCGGCCGTCCTGATTTTGGTCAAGGCGTGAGAAATAGGACTGGGCCATCGCGGCTTCTCCGCCCGGCTGACCGCCCCACGGGCTGCCACCGCCACCGCCCCATGGCGAGCGATTATCGGATCGCTGCTGATCACCGCCTCGATTGTCCCGCCCGTCATTGCTGCGGGTATCTTTGGGTCTGGCGGGAGTACCTGTTACGATTGTGAGCCGTTTGCGTTCGTTCGTGGAGGCGACGTTCTGACCGGCAGCAGCAGCGGACTCGGCGGCCTGCAGTTCTTCGGGAGTCAGGAAGCCGTCGAAATCAAGATCCATCGTTTCGAATTGTTCGAGATCAGCACGGCGTGTCATGATCCATTCGTGCATTCCCAGTTGTCCGTCAAAGTCAGTGTCGACTTCGGCGTAGGCCGGCGGCAGTTCGAGGATCATTGGTTTTTTGGGTTTCATGCGGTAGGGGGTCAGTGCCTTAGGCTTATTGTTGTCCTGAGGCTGGCCGGGATTTTGGGGTGATCCCGGCGGTCCGCCGCTGAATCCGGAGCGGAATGAATTTCGCATGTCATCGAGAGACATGCCGGGTTTGAGTTCCATTCCGCGGGCCTTCATCATGTCGCGGACGAACGACGGCATGCGGTCCAGTTCTTCCTGATCAATCTTGCCATTGCCGTTGGAATCCATCATGGAGGTGAAGCGGCTGCCGCGATCGCTGTCGCCGCCACCCGGAGGGCCGCCGCCAAATCCGCCAAATCCGCCAAATCCGCCTGGCGGCCCACCGCCAAACCCTCCAAATCCGCCTGGGGGACCGCCGCCGAAACCGCCCGGTGCCCCTCCGCCGAAACCACTCGGTGCCCCGCCGCCGAAACCGCCCGGCATACCTCCGCCGAAACCTCCGCCGCCAAATCCGCCCCGACCGCCGGAGTCACCGCCGCGGCTGCCGCGATCACCGCCACGATCTCCGCCGCGGCTGCTGCGACCAAATCCGCCATCCTGGGCGAGCAGAGATTCGGATCCCAGCAAAGCCGCCGCCAGGAGCAGGGGTGTGAACATTTGTTTCATGGATTTGCCCTGACGCGGAAGATTTGTTGAGCTGGCCTGTGTACTAAACGATCTATTATGCCTTCAAACCCTGATTGTCCCTGTCCGTTTCGGGAATCTTTCGAATTTTTGCAGACCCTCGCAGGAGAATTCTGGGTTTGAGAGCGAAGGAAGCTGGGGAATTCAGGCAGAATTCTCGTCAGGACCTTCACTTTCACTGGCAGCTCTTGTTGTTGGGGGGTATTCCCTGGGTTCGGTTCATGCCGGTGGTCTGTGATTGCGAAGAATAACAGGATGTACCCAATTGTGTGTGTGTGTACATTTGTATCGGATCAGAATATGCGACCTGGATGGAAGATTCCCGTGATCAAATTGCAGGTGGTTGTCGGGCGGACTCTGTTGTGTTCGGGACTGCTGCTGGCGGTGCTGGTGTGCAGCCCGGCGGTTGTCCGCGCTCAGGCTCGAGCGGGTTCTGAGGCTGATCTTTTGCGTCGCGACGAGATCCAGCAGGAGCTGGGTCTGTCTGAGACACAGAAGACGCAGTTGTCTGAGGCAGCGGCGGCTGGCAACCCTGGTCGTGAGATCTTTGATCCGTTTTTGCAGCGGATGAAGGAAGAGAAGGACGAGGCTGCTCGTACGAAGATTCGTGAGGAGATGCAGGCAGCGGTGGCTGCGGCGAAAGAGGGTGTTTCGGGGAAATCTCTGGCGTTGCTGGACAGTCGTCAGCTGAAGCTGTTGCGAACGATTTACATCCGAGAGGCTGGTGTGAGGGCTCTGTCGGATGCTCGTGTGGCTGCTGATCTGGGCTTAACGGACGAGCAGAAAAAATCGCTCGAGACATTATCGGGTCAGCGTCGTGAGGCGTCTGCGGCGCTGGGCTTTAATGCGACTGAGGAGCAGCGAGCGGCCTTTACGAAGGAGTGGGATGACAAGTACCAGGCGGTACTGACTGCGGAGCAGAAGACGAAGTGGACCGAGCAGGCCGGGCCTCAGGATGCTGCTGTGGCAGCCGTACCTGGCGTGGTCACGGCTCCCGGTGCCGTGATGGCTCCTGCTGCCGGTGGTGCAGCGGCAGCTTATGATCCGCAGGCTCAGGGTGCAGCGCCCCCGGGGGCAGTTGTGGTGTCCAGTTTTGGCGCTGCGGCGGTGCCTGGTGAGCGAGCTGAAAAGCTGTCATTTAACATGCGGTATGCTCCGTGGGATCAGGTGCTGCAGGATTTTGCGGCGGCTGGTGGTTACACGCTGGACATTACTCAGCTGCCCACGGGCACGTTTACTCACATTGATTCGGCTGAGTACACGATTTCCCAGGCGATGGACATCATCAACGGTTATCTGCAGCGGAAGGGTTACACGCTGGTAGTGAAGGACAACTTTCTGGTGTGTGTAAACGTCGACAAGACGATTCCTCCGAATTTGATCCGTGATGTTTCCCTGGACGATCTGCTGAAGGTTGACAGCGGAGCTCGCACGATTGGCGAAAACGAGATTGTGCGGATTGAGATCCCGCTGGAGAAGCTGGATGTCGGCGTGATGGCTCAGGAGGTCGAGCAGTTGCTTGGTCCTCTGGGCACCATGACTGCCTTTACTCAGACGGGTACTTTGATCATTTCTGACACGGGAGCGAATCTGCGACGGATCAAAAGCTATGTTGATTCCGCCCTGGGAAGGATGCAGGACGAGCTGGTCTTCAAGTCGTATTATCTTGAGCACATTGCCGTTGAGGAAGCTGAGTTCATGCTGCTGGCTCAGTTTGGCATGCGTCAGGGCGTGACAAATGTGAGTGCTGGTTCGGGTGGTGATCGTCGTGGCGGCCCGCCGCAGCCGCAGGCTCCTGCAAAGACCAGCACATTGCAGGTCTTCTCGGATACTCGGACCAACAGTCTGCTGGTGACGGCATCACCTGATCAGCAGAAACTGGTGGAAGAGATTGTGAAGACTTTGGATGTTGACAAGGACCCGAAGGGGAATCCTCTGGACGGAACGGATCGTCGCGGTCCGTATTTGAAGGTCTACAAGGTCTCTGGTCGGGCCGACCAGGTGGCTCAGAGTATTGACGCGATGCTGCCGGGTGTGGTTGTCAATGAAGACGGGCAGGCGGGCACGGTGCACATCTTTGGAACAACGAAACAGCATGATCAGGTAGCTGAGTGGGTGAAGTCATTTTCCGAAGGCACGGGGGCATCGGGTTCGGTGGCGGTGATTCCGCTGGTGAAGATGGATCCTCTGACGGCTGCTGCGACTTTGCGTAACCTGTTCATAGCCGAGGGCAATGCGGCTCCTACGGTGGAAACGGATCTTTATGGCAATCGGATTATTGTGAAGGGCACAGCGGCTCAGGTGGAGCAGATTCGGCAAGTGTTGCGTGATCTGGGTGAGGAGGGCACGGGGCAGCGGAACAAGGGCGAGGGTGGTCCGATTCGGCGGTATTCATTGCGGGGTCGTGACCCGGCCGAATTCTTTGAGTATTTGCAGAAGGAATGGCAGTCTGCGGAGAAGTCGAGTATTCGGATTGTTGTTCCGGCGAAGAGTGGTCCGATTCGTGACCTGAAGACGCCGACGGGTCCTTTGCCGTCGGCAGATCCCGCTGAGGATGCTCCTGCCAGCGAAGCTCCTGCTCCGGGCACTTCCGGTCAGCAGCCAACGACGACTTATCGTGGCCGCGGGCCGGCGGCGGGGGGAATTCGCAAAGAGACTTTCTATTATCCGGTACGTCAGGAGGCTGCTGCAGCACCTCCGTTGCCACCTCGCCAGGCGGTTCAGGATGAGTCTTCTGCCGGGGCTCAGGACATTCAGATTGTGGTGGACGGTGACGATTTGCTGTTGCTTTCGAAGGACGAGGATGCTCTGGATCGACTGGAAGAAATGATGGATTTTCTGCAGGAGTCGATCCCGTTCAGGACTCGCTGGACGGTGTTCTATCTGCAGGCTTCTGATGCGACGGAGACTGCTGGGTTGCTGGAGCAGCTGATGCCCAGCAGCAGTGTGACCAGTACGGCGGCGGATTCGTCATTCAGTCTGAGTTCCATGTTCAGTCCGATTACTCAGTCAGTGTCCAGTATGACGGGTTTGTCGGGTCTGGGTGCGAACCCGCAGACTCTGCGGATCATCCCGGATCCTCGTGCAAACTGCCTGTACATTACAGGTCCCCAGGCTGCTGTGGATGAAGCGGAATCTTTGCTGCGGGTGCTGGATTCGAACGAGATGCCTGAATCTTTACGGGAGTTGCAGCCGCGTCGTCTGGCGGTGCAGCATGCGGATGTGGATGAGGTGGTGACGATTGTGAACGATGCGTTCAAGCCGTACATGGAGCCGGCTGGAGGTCGTGGTCAGCAGAACAATCCTTTGGCGGCGATGTTTGGTGGAGCTGGCGGTGGTGGCCGGGGTGCTCGTAACGAACCCACGGGAGTGCAGATGACGGTTGCTGTGGATCGCCAGAACAGCACGTTGATTATTTCCAGCAGTGAAGCCTTGTTTCAGAAGGTGAAGTTACTGGTGGACGAAGTGGATCAGACGGCTCAGCAGGCGAATCGGACGGTGCGAGTGGTGCAGTTGCAGCATTCGGATGCGGCGACGGTGCAGCGTTCGCTGACCAGTCTGTTTCCGCGAGTGACCACCAGTTCGACTCGCCCTTCGACCTCCTCATCATCTTCATCGCAGGGTGGTTCGGGTGGTTCCGGTTCGAATGCTCCGGGCAGCCCTGGCCAGCAGGCTCAGGACCCGATCCAGCAGATGATGATGGATCGGATGCGTCAGCGTGGCGGGGACACTGGTGGTGGACGTGGTGGCTTTAGTCCCTTTGGTGGCGGTGGTGGCAGTCCCTTTGGGGGTGGCGGTGGCAGTCCATTTGGTGGTGGCAGTCCATTTGGCGGCGGTGGTTTTGGTGGCCGAGGCGGGCTTGGCGGTGGCGGATTTGGTGGCCGAGGCGGTGGCGGTCGTTGATTCCCTTCCGGATTTACCAGGCAATACGGGGTTAGTGAACTGCTATGGAACTTGGACAGTTGCTTATCAGTGAAGGTCTGGCGACTCGCGAGCAGATTACTGCGGCTCGCGAGGCCCACTCCGGCTCGCGCATCGATCAGGCGCTGATTCGGATGGGTGTAGTGACGGAAGACCGGCTGCTGCAGACGCTGTCGGACGAATTTGGGATGCCGTATGTGGACCTGAAGGATGTTCAGGTTGACACGGATTTGCTGGCAAAGTTTCCCACGTCATCGATTTACCGCCATTCGCTGTTGCCGCTGTACCGTCAGAACGGTCATGTGGTGGTGGCGACGTCGGATCCGTTGAATCTGGAGGGTCTGGACGAGCTCAGTACGGTCAGTGGTTTCCGACTTTCTCCCGTGTTGACTCGCAGTGGCGAACTTGGCAGTCGAATCCACGAGCTGCTGGGTGTGGGTGGTGACACGATCAATGAGCTGGTGCGTCGCAAGGCGGACGAGGGCATTGAGCTTCTGGAGGAGATCAACGAGGATTTTGGTGAACTTGCCGAGGGTGCTCAGGCGCCATCCGTCATCAAGCTGGTGAATGAGCTGTTGATGGAGGCTGTGAAGCTGCAGACCAGTGACGTGCACATTGAGCCGCAGGAAAACGGCATGCGTGTACGTTTTCGTCTGGACGGGATGCTTCGCATCCAGCCGACTCCCCCCGAGATTGCTCAGTTCTACAACGCAATTGTGACTCGTCTTAAGATCATGTCGCATCTGAACATCGCAGAGAAGCGTTTGCCGCAGGACGGTCGCATCAAGCTGCGTGTTTCGGGGCGTGAGGTGGACGTGCGTGTGTCGATCATTCCGATGCTGCACGGTGAGGGCGTGGTGATGCGTCTGCTGGACAAGGCGCGAATGACGTTTGACCTGCGGAACGTCGGGATGCCTCCGACGGTCATGAAGATCTTTCGTCAGCTGATTGATCTGCCGCACGGAATTATTCTGGTAACTGGCCCGACGGGCAGCGGTAAGTCGACGACGCTCTATAGTGCTCTGAACGAGATCAAGGATCCGTCGGTGAAGATCATCACCGTGGAGGATCCGGTTGAGTATCAGATGGACGGGATCAGTCAGATTCAGGTTCACAGTCGGATTGGTCTGACGTTTGCGGCGGGTCTGCGAAGCATATTGCGACATGACCCGGACGTGGTGTTGATTGGGGAAATTCGAGACGGCGAGACAGCACAGGCGGCCATCCAGGCCTCATTGACGGGTCACCTGGTCTTCAGCACATTACACACCAACGATGCTCCCAGCGCGTTTACTCGACTGGTGGACATGGGTGTCGAGCCTTATCTTGTGGCCAGTACGGTGGAGGGGATTTTGGCGCAGCGACTGGTGCGTCGTCTCTGTCAGCACTGCAAGGTGGCTGTGCCGATTTCCCGTGCGGATTTGCCTGCGGATTTCCCTCGGGATTTGTGTGATGTGGTGTATGAGCCGAAGGGTTGTCGTGAGTGTCGGGATACGGGATTTGCGGGGCGAATTGGTGTGTTTGAACTGCTGCGTACGGATCCGATGGTGCAGCGGATGTGTGTGGAGCAGAAGAGCAGCACTGAGATCCGCGATTATGCCCTGAAGGCTGGGATGACGACATTGCGAAGCAGTGGCTGGGAGCAGGTTGCGGCTGGTGTCACCAGCATCGACGAGGTTGTCCGGCTGACTCGCGGAGACATAGTGGGTTGACAGTTGAGTTGATTTTTCGGGTGACAGTGACAGCATGCCGGATTTCAGGTATCAGGCAAGAGAGCTTTCCGGGAAGCAGGTATCCGGGGTATTGACGGCGACCAGTGAAAAGGACGCCCTGTCGATTTTGGCATCGCGCAGTCTGTTTCCGATGAATGTAGCTTTGACTGAGCAGTCGAAGCAGCAGACGGCAGCGGGATCGAAGCGGGTACCTACAAGGTATCTGACAGTTTTTTACAATCAGCTGGCGGATCTGCTGAAGTCCGGTGTACCTTTGCTGCGGTCGTTGCAGTTGCTGGAAGATCAGACGTCGAACCCGGTGCTGCGGTCGGTTGTTCAGGATGTGCGTGAGCAGGTGGCCGACGGGACTCGACTGAACGATGCCATGCGGCGTCACCCGAAGAGTTTCAATTTCCTGTCGATCAGCATGGTGAAGGCTGGTGAGGAGGGTGGATTTCTGGAGGAGGTGTTGAGTCGGATTGCGGTGTTTAACGAGCATCAGGAAGAGTTGCGTGGCCGGGTGACGGGTGCGATGGTTTACCCGATGTTTCTGATGACAGTGGGGCTGGGCATTGTTACGGTGATGATGATCTGGTTTGTGCCTGAATTTGCTTCGATGTTTGATCGGATGCAGGATCAGGGAACGTTGCCCTGGGCGACGACGACACTGTTGTCGATCAGTGATCTGATTCAGACGCGTGGAGTGCTGTTGCTGGCGGCACTGGGGGCGGCGATATTTGGCATCATCTACTACATCGGGACTCCTGAGGGTTCTCGCAATCTGGACCGGCTGAAGCTGCGTTTGCCTGGGCTTGGCGGAATTTTGCAGAGTCTGGCGGTGGCTCGTTTTTGTCGCATGCTGGGAACTCTGCTGAAGAATGGAGTGCCGATTTTGCAGTCGCTGCGAATCGCTAAGGATGCCAGTGGCAATGTGATTTTGTCTGAGGCGATTGGCAATGCGGCGGAGAACGTGAGCAGCGGTCAGTCTTTGGCTGTGCCGCTGCGAGCCAGCGGCCAGTTTTCTCGCGATCTGATTGAAATGATTGCAGTTGGTGAGGAAGCGAATAATTTAGAGAATGTGTTGATTAATGTGGCGGACAATCTGGAGAAGCGGACCAGTCGTCGGATTGACATGGTTGTGCGTCTGCTGGAGCCGATGCTGTTGCTGGTGATGGCGGCTGTGGTGACATTTGTGATTGCGGCTTTGTTGTTGCCGGTGCTGAACATGTCCTCGAACAGGTGAAGTGGAAAAGTCGTCCAGGAAATTGCTGCCATCAGCGAATATTCCTGTGTTGCTGAAGTCTGGTTTTGAGTCTGTTGAAACTGTGGAAGTGTGCAATTATGAGAAGACTGAGTAGTACAGGCAGTGGAATTGTTGGGAACCGTGGGTTTCGTCGGGCGGGGTTTACTCTGCTTGAGCTGCTGATCGTGCTGGCGATCATTGTTGTGATAGCCGCGATGGTGGTTCCCAACCTGATTGGCAGTCAGCAGAAGGCCAACGAGGATGTTACGCTGGCCACGATTAAAAGTATTGAGAAGAACCCGGTTGGTACCTGGGCGGCTGATCATGACGGGGCATATCTGAAGGCCAGCAGTGGCCAGGAGGCCTGGACTCAAATGATGAATCCTCAGGCGTACAAAGGCCGCAAGCTGCGTCCGTACATTGAGGAAGCGCCGCTGGATGCCTGGGGCCGACCTTTGCAGTATGAGTGGAACGGTGACGGCCACAGCAAGAAGCAGAATGCTTTGAAGCCGGCCATCTGGTCGATGGGTGCGAACGGCAATGACGAGGGCGGGGAAGGCGACGACATTCCCAGCTGGAAGACGCTGGCAGCAACGGAATGATGCTGTTGCCTGCATAGCGGGTGTGAGTGCTGCGGGTGCTGGGGTTGTCTGAAGTAGCGGCTGGAAGAGCCGGTGTCAGGCGGTCTGCAGCACCCGTGAGTGCTGATTCGGGTCGGTTTTGTGCGTTTTAGTGCAGGTTGGCAGAGCGAGTCATGATTCAGCGTCAGCACCAGCAACGACAGTGTTCCGCAGCGGGTTTTTCGCTGCTTGAGCTGTTGTTGGCGCTGGCTGTTTTGGTGGCTGTGTCGGCTATCGCGGTTCCTCCGCTGATGGATCGTTTGCAGTCCGGTCGTGTGCAGGACGCCGCTGAGTCTGTCAGGGAAGTGATGGGTAATGCGCGGCGGTATGCGATCGACGGGGGTGTGGACTATCACTTCCGATTTGAGCTGAATGGTCCGTCGTTTGTTGCGATTCCGGCTGAGCCCGAACCGACGCTCGCCAACAGTTACTCGGGTGAAGACGACGACATGCGAGTGGTGCTGGAAGCAGGCGAGCTTGATGAAAATCTGTATTTGCGTCCGGCGAATGATGCGGATGCTGGCGGGGAGTCGCTTGAGCCACTGGCTTTTAATGATCTGCCGAACGCGGGGGAGCTGGCCGGGAAGACGTGGTCAAAGCCGATTTTGTTTCGGTTTGACGGGACAGCTGAGGACCGTGTGATCCGAGTTGTGGACGAAGTGGGGCGAACTGCGGAGATCACTGTTCGCGGGCTGACGGGTGCGATTCGGGTCTCGCAGGTTTTTGAGCTGGAGGACGAGTGATGAGGCTTGTCCATGGTGGCGGCAGGGAGGTTTTTTCTGGTGTGGATCCCGGGCGTCGTGGATTGTCGCTGCTGGAGGTATTGATCTCGGTGGCGGTGTTCATGGGCGCGATGACGGCGATCATGTTTGCCTTGAATGTTGGTCAGCGTGCCGAGGTTTCTGCGAGGCTGCAGTCGGAGGCGGTGTTGCGGTGTGAAACTGTGATGGGCGAGATTGTCTCGGGGGTTTCGGAAGCAGTGTCGTCGGACGACAATCCGTTTTTTGATGATGAGACGGGCACGTGGTACTGGTCAGCGGATGTCACCAGTGGTGGTGCCAGTGGTTTGTTGCAGGTGACTGTGGTTGTCGAGCATCGTCCGGATATGGATGGTGAGCCGAATGCAGCTTTCAGTCTGGTGCGTTACATGCGTGATCCGCAGTTGTTTCTGGACGCTGCGATTGAGGGAGGCAGTCAGTGAAAGCCCTGCCCTGCTCTCGGCGCAGCAATCCGGCAGCCGGATTTACTTTGTTTGAACTGTTGATAGCGGTGGGACTGACATCGTTATTGATGGCAGCGCTGTATTCCGCGATGAGCACTTATTTTCAGTTGCAGCTGGACAGTCATGAAGAGATCGCTCGCCAGCAGGTATCGCGGGCTGTGTTGCGGCAGATGACCAGGGATATTCAGTCGGTGGTGTTTGCGAAGCAGGAAGCATTACCGGAGGACGAGAGTTCTGCCAGCGGATCTGCGTCTGGCGGGTCGACTGATGGCGGACTGGACGGGAATGCTTATGGCGAATCGATGATTGACCCGGAGACAGTGTCCACCAGCTATACCAGTGGCCTGGTGGGTACGGCCACTGATTTGCAGCTGTTTGTTAGTCGTCCGGATCCGAATCTGGCCTACGTGTCGTCTCAGGAGTTATCGACATTGGATCAGCGGACTGGCGATCTGATGATTATTCGTTATTTGATGGCGGACAAGAGTGGCTCGGGTCTGGGTTCAGAGATTGCCGATCGGGAGGCTCCGGGGCAGGATGACGGGCCTGTGGGGCTGGCTCGCATGGCTGGCGATTTGTATGGCTTGAGTACAGCGATGGAGAATTCGGAGGACAGTCCGCAATTGGCGGCTGCGAAATTGCTGGCGCGGGAAGTTTCTGGCGTGCAGTTTCGATATTTCGATGGAATTGCCTGGCAGGAGGAGTGGGACAGTACGGCGTTGAACGCGTTGCCGAAGGCGATTGAGATTGTGCTGACGGTGCGGGATGAGGCTGAGGCATCGAATGCGTCATTTTTGGATGAGCCGGATCCTTATGCATTGCCAGCAACGACTCATCGTGTCGTCGTGCCGCTGCCGGTTGCGGAGCCGATTGTAGCGGAGCAGGTCCTGTGAGAAAGACATCTGCAATCCATACGAAGTGTCAGCGTCAGCAGCGGCTTCGTCGGCGTGGTTTTGTGCTGCTGGTGGTGACGGTGGTGGTGATTCTGTTGTCACTGGCGGCGTATAGTTATCTGGGTGAGATGGACACGGAGAACCGTGCGGCTTCGATGTTTGGCCGTGATGTCGAGGCTCGCATGGCGGCTGAGTCTGGTGTTGAGTATGTGGCTGCGCAGATTGCATTGCGGCAGACGGATAGTTCGCTGGATTTATACGATGATTCTGCAATGTTTAGCCGGCAGCCGATGGGTGGTGGAGGAGAAGCGCGGGGGCAGGTGCGATTTTCCGTCTTGAGTCCGGGCATGGTGGGTTCGCTGGATGCGTTGCCGCGGGCCGGTCTGACGACAGAGACAGCGAAGTTCAACTTGAACCGTCTGCTGGAGCTGGAGAACGATACTGATGAAACGACTGATCCCTATACGGCTGTCAGTTTCATACCGAATATGAGTGAGGATATCTGCAACGCGATTTTGGACTGGATTGATTCTGACGAGGAGGCTCGGGCGGGAGGTGCAGAGTCGCCAACTTATGAATCGCTGGCTGTGCCGTATTCTGCGCGGAACGCGCCGATGCAGTCGATTGATGAATTGCTGCAGGTGCAAGGGGTGACTCCGCAGTTGTTCTACGGGGAGGACGCCAATCGAAACGGGCGATTGGATCCGAATGAGGATGATGGGGGTGAGAGTCCTCCGGCGGACGATCAGGACGGGGTCCTCGATTTTGGTTTGCGAGATTATCTGACGGTATCCAGTCGGGAGCGGAATATTCAGACGACGGGAGAGAAGAAGATCAATCTCAACAA
>Ga0172372_10001064_pt1 | contig 42459 bp, 39 predicted proteins | sample LakKiv5m_2_FD_114544 | JGI IMG/M metagenome (GOLD analysis project Ga0172372, IMG submission 114544) | Freshwater microbial communities from Kabuno Bay, South-Kivu, Congo - kab_092012_9.5m | ecosystem: Environmental > Aquatic > Freshwater > Lake | place: Democratic Republic of the Congo...
CATCTTCAGGCCACCTTGCGCTCGTGCTCCAGCGGCTTGGCCGGGGCCGGCACCGCTTTCATGATGCGTTCGATCAGCGCGTCGCTGGTCAGCCCTTCGGACAGCCCTTCGTAGGACAGCACCACGCGGTGGCGCAGCACGTCGGGCACCAGGTCGACCATATCCTCGGGCAGCGCGTAGCGACGTCCGCGCAGCACGGCCAGGGCCCGCGCCCCTTCGACCAGACCAATGGTGGCGCGCGGGCTGGCGCCGTAGGTGATGAGCCGGGCCGTGTCTTTGAGGCCATGCTTGTCGGGCGTGCGCGTGGCCGACACCAGCTTCACCGCGTACTGCACCAGCGACGGGTCCACGTACACCTCGCGGCACTGCGCCTGCAGCGCCGCCAGCTGCTCGGTGGTGGCCACAGCGCCGACCTGCACCGCCGGACCGGTGACGCGCTCGACGATCACGACCTCCTCCTCGTCGGGCGGGTAGTCCACCAGCACCTTCATCATGAAGCGGTCCACCTGCGCCTCGGGCAGCGGGTAGGTGCCCTCGGTCTCGATCGGGTTCTGCGTCTCCATCACCAGAAACGGCTCGGGCACACGGTGCGTCTCGCCGGCGATCGTCACCTGCCGCTCTTGCATCACCTCCAGCAGCGCGCTCTGCACCTTGGCCGGCGCGCGGTTGATCTCGTCGGCCAGCAGCAGGTTGGCGAACACCGGGCCCAGCGCGGTGGAGAAGTCACCGGTCTTCTGGTTGTACATGCGCGTGCCCACCAGGTCGGCCGGCACCAGATCGGGCGTGAACTGGATGCGTTTGAAGCGGCCCTGCACCACATTCGCGAGGGTCTTGACGGTCAGGGTCTTGGCGAGCCCAGGTACCCCTTCGACCAGCAGGTGCCCCTGTGCCAGCAGCGCGACCATGACGCGCTCCAGGAATCGGTCCTGCCCGACCACCACGCGCTTGACCTCGTACAGGATCTGCTCCATGAGTTCGGCGGTGTCGGGGGTCTGGGTGTCGCTCATGAAACGCTCCTGGTGATCAAAACGGTGGCAGACCGGCCGCGCCGGCCGCGCTCTCGATCGGCACGGCAAAACCGATGCCGACAAACGTGCGGTGACTGGTGGGGTTGAGGATGCCGGTGACGATGCCGACCACCTCGCCATCCATGGTGACCAGCGGCCCGCCCGAATTGCCCGGGTTGGCCGCCGCGTCGAACTGGATCAGGTTGCCGATGTCCTGGTCGCCCTCGGAGCTGCGGAACGACCGCCCCAGCCCGGACACCACCCCGGCCGAGGTGGAGGGCCCGATGCCGAAGGGAAAGCCGACCGCCACCACTTCGTCACCGGATTTGAGATCGTGCGTGCTGCGCAGCGTGGCCGCATGCAGATCGTCGGGAATCGTCAGCGCCTGCAGCACGGCCAGGTCCTGCTCGGGCTGCGCGCCGGTCAACTGCGCGGCCGACTCGCTGCCGTCGGCAAACACCAGCTGCACCGACTGCGCGCTTTGCACCACATGCAGGTTGGTCAGGATCACGCCCTTGTCGGTGATCACCACCCCGGTGCCCACCCCATGCTCCACGTTCTCCCCCCGCGGGTTTTTCACATAGGCCACCACACGCACCACGGCCGGACTGATGTGCGCGGCCGCCCGCGCCGCGCGCGACGGCAGGTTCTGGGTGGTGACGCTGCGCAGCACGGCGGCGTCAATGTCTTTCTGCGTCAGCGCCGGCGGCGCGGCGCGGTGCAGCTGCCACTGGCTGGCCGCCAGCGCGGCCGCCAGCAGGGCCAGAACAGCCCACACCAGACGCGGCGATTGCGCCACCCGCTGCAGCGCCGGCCAGGCACGCCGCGTGGCGGGTGCCGGCGCGTCCGGCGCCGGACCGGCAGGCATGCCGGGCGGCACGGGGCGTCGAGAGCGGCTGTAGAGAGCGGGCTTGCGCATGTCGTCTCCAGAAAGGGCCGGGGCGGGCGTGGGTACATCATGCCGGACGGGGCTGGCCGGCTCAAGCCCTTCGCCGGCCATTGTGGGTGAGCCGAAAGCCTGCACGTGGCGTACGGTTTTGTGGCCGCACACAAACACGGCCGATGCGGGACAATCCACCCCCTGATGAAAGCCCCCGAACTGCTCCTGCCCGCCGGTACGCTGCAACGCATGCGCGCCGCCTACGACTTCGGCGCCGACGCCGTCTACGCCGGCCAGCCGCGCTACAGCCTGCGCGCGCGCAACAACGAGTTCCGCATGGAACAGATCGCGCAAGGCATCGAAGAAGCCCACGCGCGCGGCAAAAAATTCTTCGTCACCAGCAACCTGATCGCCCACAACGACAAGCTGCGCACCTACCTGCGCGACCTGCAACCGGTGGTCGAGCTCAAGCCCGACGCGCTCATCATGGCCGACGCCGGCCTGATCATGCTGGTGCGCGAGCAGATGGAAAAAGGCCTGTGGCCCGAGGTGCCGATCCACCTCTCGGTGCAGGCCAACACCACCAACAGCGCGGCGGTGAAGTTCTGGCAGAAACAGGGCGTCAGCCGCATCATCCTCAGCCGCGAGCTGAGCCTGGACGAGGTGGCGGCGATCCGCAACGACTGCCCGGACATCGAGCTCGAAGTGTTCGTGCACGGCGCGCTGTGTATCGCCTACTCGGGCCGCTGCCTGCTCAGCGGCTACTTCAACCGGCGCGACCCCAACCAGGGCACCTGCACCAATGCCTGCCGCTGGGAATACAAGACCCAGGCCGCCACCACCGACACCGACACCGGCGACGCCGCCCCGGTCGCCAAACTCGACGGTTTCAACTTCGCGCAGGAAGACGAGGAAGCCGCCAGCGCCTTCTCGACCACCGGCAGCGGCCAGCGCCACCCCGAGGCCAACAAGGTCTGGCTGATCGAGGAAGCCGGCCGCCCCGGCGAGCTGATGCCCATCATGGAAGACGAACACGGCACTTACATCATGAACAGCAAGGACCTGCGCGCCGTCGAGCACGTGGGCAAGCTGGCCGCCATGGGCATTGACTCGCTCAAGATCGAGGGCCGCACCAAGAGCCACTACTACGTGGCGCGGACCGCGCAGGTCTACCGCCGCGCCATCGACGACGCTGTGGCCGGCAAGCCCTTCAACCCCGAGCTGCTGCTCGAACTTGAAGGCCTGTCCAACCGCGGCTACACCGGCGGCCTGATGGAACGCCGCCCGGCGCAGGACTACCAGAACTACATCACCGGTCACAGCGAGAGCCACCGCAGCCAGTTCGTGGGCGAGGTGCTGCAGGTGCGCGAAGACGGCTGGGCCGAGGTCGAAACCAAGAACCGCTTCGCCGTGGGCGACCGGCTGGAGGTGATCCACCCCAGCGGCAACCGTGTGGTGCAGCTGGACGCGATGCAGAACCAGGACGGCGAGGCGATTGCCGTCGCCCAGGGCAGCCCGGTCAAGGTCTGGGTGCCGCTGGCCGCCCCCAGCGAAGGTGCGCTCATCGCCCGCCTGTTCTGACGCCTTCAGTTTTGGGTCGCGCTGGCCGATAACGTGGCCATGAAGCGTTTCTTTGCCCGCTGCCGCCAGGCAGACCGCCGCCGCATCTGCCGCGCCTGCGCCTGGCTGCTGCTGTGGTCTGTCGCATGGCCGGCCGTGGTGCTGGCCGGCGCCGCTGTGCCTACCCTGTGATCGTGCGGCCGGTGTGCCGATACCATCGGCGCATGCAGTCCACAGCCACCCCCATCGCCGGCGACATCCTGCGGCAACTCGATACCATCGCGCAGCGCTGGCCCAGCCCCCGTGTCAAGCGCCTGCACGTGCCGCGCCGCCCGCCCGATGCCGGCGAGCACGACGCCGAGTTCTGCGCCATCGAGCTGGCGGACGGCGCCTTCGGCCTCTCGTATGTGCTGCTGGGCAACACCCTGCAGGCGCTGCTCGCGGCCCATGGTTCGGCAGCCGATGCCCCGCTGGCCGGCGCCGACCCCATGGCGCTGGCCCGTGGTCTGGCCGGCGGCAGCGAGGTCGAGCGGGCCATCGCGCTGGCTGCGGTCAACGCGCTGACCGATTCGGTCTGGCGCCGCATCGGCTACGAGCCTCCCCCGGCCGGCAACTCGCTGGGCGATGTGGCGCTGGGTCCGGACGACCACCTGGGCATGATCGGCTTCTTCCCGCCACTGGTGCAGCGCGTGGCCGAGGCCGGCGGCCGCCTGAGCGTGGTGGAGATGAACACCGGGATGGTCGAGCGCCAACGCGCCCGCTACCCGCAGATCACCATCGGCCTCGACCGCCAACTGCTGGCCCCCTGCAACACGGTGGTCGGGACGTCCACCATGCTGCTCAACGACACGCTCGACGACATGCTGGCTGCCGCGCCGCAGGCCACGCGCTTTGCGGTCATCGGCCCCTCGGCCGGCCTCTGGCCCGATCCGCTGTTCGCACGCGGCGTCACCCTGCTCGGCGGTACCCGCATCACCGACCCGCTGGCCTTTGCCGACGCCATGGCCGCGGGCGAGAGCTGGAGCGCGGCCACCCGCAAGTTCGCCATCGCCCGTGAAGGCTGGGCGGGCTGGCGTGCCATGACCGGGTGTGTCGCATGACGCGCAGTGGCCTGCTCTATGGCATCTCGGCGTATGCGCTCTGGGGCCTGTTTCCGCTGTTCTTCAAGCAGTTGCAGCACGTCGCCTCGCTGGAGGTGGTGCTGCACCGCATGGTTTGGTCTCTGGTCTTTGTGTTGCTGGTGCTGGGCGCGCTGCGCCGCTGGTCCTGGCTGCGCGACGCGTTGCGCAACCCCCGACTGCTGGCCACCTTCGCCGCATCGTCCACGCTGCTGGCGGCCAACTGGCTGACCTACATCTGGGCGGTCAACAACGGCCATGTGCTCGATGCCAGCCTGGGCTACTTCATCCTGCCCCTGGTCAACGTGGCGCTGGGCTTCGTGTTCCTGCACGAGCGCCCCCGCCCGGGGCAGTGGCTGGCCTTTGGCATCGCCGCCGCGGGGGTGCTGTGGCTCGCCCTGCTCACCGGCCATGTACCCTGGATCGCGCTGGGCCTGGCGCTGACTTTCGGCATCTACGGCCTCATCCGCAAGCTGGCGCCACTGGGCGCCCTCGAAGGCATGTCGCTGGAGACCATGCTGCTCGCGCCCCTGGCCGCCGTGGCGCTGCTGTGGGGCCACCAGAGCGGCGGCATGCCCGCACACGACGCGCACACCTGGCTGCTGTTCGTGCTCTGCGGCCCGGTCACCGCCATTCCGCTGCTGCTGTTCTCGGCCGGCGCCCGGCGCGTGCCGCTGTCGACCATGGGCATCCTGCAGTACCTCACGCCCACCATCCTGCTGTTCCTGGGCACCCTGCTCTACGACGAGCCGTTTGCCGGGCCAAGGCTGGCTGGCTTTGCCCTCATCTGGACCGCCTTGCTGCTGTATTCGGTGGACGGCTGGCGGCACCGAACCCGGCCAGCCGTGGCCTGAGCACGGCACGGGGACCGCAGCACCGGACCGGCCCCCGCAGGGGTCCGCCTATCATGGCGGACCCAGCCCTGCCCGAGCGCCGCTTCATGTCCGTGATCCGTCCCCTGCCCCTGCCCTCGCAAGAAGCCATGCTGACGGCGCTGGCCGGCCACGAGACCCTGGCACCGGTGCGCCGTATCGAGTGTGCGGTGGCCGATTTCAGTTCAGTGGCGCGAGGCAAGCTGGTGAGCCGGGACGACTGGCTGGCGCACGCCGGCTGCAAGCTGCCGTCGGTGCTGCTGGGCCTGACCTTGACCGGCGGTGAGCCCGAGGCGGTGTTCGGCCCGGTACTGCCCGAGAGCTACGCCGACATGCACCTGGTGCCCGACCTGTCCACGCTGGCGCCGCGCCCGGGCCGCCCGGGCGAGCTGAGCGTGGTCTGCGAACCCGCCGGCGCGCTGGGCGGCGGACTGGACGCCAGCGCGCTGTCGCCGCGCGGCGCGCTGCGGTCGGTGCTGGAACGGCTGCAGGGCGCCGGTCTGCGCGCCACCGTGGCGCCGGAACTGGAACTGTTCCTGCTGGAGCGCCACCCAGAGCAGGGTCTGGGCGCTGCGCGCGGCCGCCCCGATTCACCGGCACGCGAGCTGGCGGTCGAGGCCTTCTCGCTGGAGCGCACCAGCCACTTCGAGGCTTACTTCGACGATCTCTACGCCGCCTGCGAGGCTTGGGGAATCCCGGTCTGTGGCCACGCCCACGAGTCGGCACTGTCGCAGTACGAGGTCAACTTCCAGCCGGGCCAGCCGCTGGCCCAGGCCGATGCGGTGTGGCGCTTCAAGCGCCTGGCGCGCGAGCTGGCGGCCCGTAACGGCTTCCTGGCCAGCTTCGCTGCCAAGCCCTTCATGGACCAGCCTGGCACCGGCATGCACTGGCATGTCAGCCTGCAGCACACCGACGGCCGCGACTGGCCACATGTGTTCGGCCTGCCCGACGGCGCCAGCGCACCGGCGCTGTCGCATTTCATCGCCGGCCTGCAGGCCGAAGCCGCGGCCACCATGGCCTTCCTGGCGCCGTTCGACATGTCCTACGACCGCATCCGCCTGAGCGATGCCGCTCCCTCGCGCGCCAGCTGGGGCGAGGAGAGCCGCTCGCTGGCCTTCCGCATACCGGCCTCCAGCCCGGCGGCACGGCGGGTCGAGAACCGGCTGCCCGGGGGCGACGCCAACCCCTACCTGGTGATGGCGACCACGCTGGGCCTGGGCCTGCTGGGTCTGCTGGCGCGCCAGGCGCCCGGCGAGGGACAGGCCCTGCCCGCCACGCTGGCCAGCGCGCTGGAGGCCCTGCAGGCCAGCCAGCCGCTGCGGGTGCTGCTGGGCGATCCGCTGGTCAACGCCTGGGTCGGCATCAAGCGCCACGAGAGCGCCGAACGCAACCGCCACGCCGACCCGCGCCAGCACTGGGACCTGCGCCACCTGACCGAGCAGGCCTGAAGCGACTGGACGACTGCGGAAAACGATGCCAGACGGTCATCCGGCAGCGAACGAGCAGCGCACACAAAAAAACGCCCTGGATGGCTCCAGGGCGTTTTTTTGTGTGCGCCCTCATCGCCCGGTTTTCACACGGACGGCGAAGGCGCGTTGCAGGGCCGCAGCCCCGCCGATCAGACCGCCGCTTCCTTGGCGTTCTCCACGTACTCCTCGATCTGGTCGAAGTTGAGGTACTTGTAGATCGCAGCGCCGTCCTTGTTCACGATGCCCATGGCTTCGTGGTACTCGGCCACAGTCGGGATCTTGCCCAGCTTGGACGCAATGGCCGCCAGCTCGGCCGAGGCCAGGAACACATTGGTGTTCTTGCCCAGGCGGTTGGGGAAGTTGCGGGTCGAGGTGGACACCACGGTCGCGCCTTCGCGCACCTGTGCCTGGTTGCCCATGCACAGCGAGCAGCCGGGCATTTCGGTGCGGGCACCGGCGGCGCCGAAGCTGGCGTAGTGGCCTTCCTTGATCAGCTCGCTCTCGTCCATCTTGGTCGGCGGTGCGACCCACAGCTTGACGGGAATGTCGCGGCTGCCGCCCAGCAGCTTGGCCGCAGCACGGAAGTGGCCGATGTTGGTCATGCACGAACCGATGAAGGCTTCATCGATCTTGGTGCCGGCCACATCCGACAGGGTCTTGGCGTCGTCCGGATCGTTCGGGCAGCACAGGATGGGTTCCTTGATGTCGGCCAGGTCGATTTCGATCACGGCGGCGTATTCGGCGTCCTTGTCGGCTTCGAGCAGTTCGGGCTTGGCCAGCCAAGCCTCGACCTTCTCGATGCGGCGCTGCAGGGTGCGCTTGTCTTCGTAGCCGTCGGCGATCATGTTCTTCATCAGCACGATGTTGCTGGTGAGGTATTCCTTGATCGGCTCGGGGTTGAGCTTGATCGTGCAACCGGCAGCGGAACGTTCGGCCGAGGCGTCGGACAGCTCGAACGCCTGCTCGACCTTCAGATCCGGCAGACCTTCGATTTCCAGGATGCGGCCCGAGAAGATGTTCTTCTTGCCAGCCTTGGCGACCGTCAGCAGACCGGCCTTGATGGCGTACAGCGGGATCGCGTGCACCAGGTCGCGCAGGGTCACGCCGGGTTGCATCTGGCCCTTGAAGCGCACCAGCACCGACTCGGGCATGTCCAGCGGCATCACGCCGGTGGCGGCACCGAAGGCCACCAGACCGGAGCCTGCGGGGAAGGAAATGCCGATCGGGAAGCGGGTGTGCGAGTCACCGCCGGTGCCCACGGTGTCGGGCAGCAGCAGGCGGTTGAGCCAGCTGTGGATCACGCCGTCGCCCGGACGCAGGGCCACGCCGCCACGGCTGCTGATGAACTTGGGCAGTTCGCGGTGCGTCTTCACGTCCACCGGCTTGGGGTAGGCCGCGGTGTGGCAGAAGGACTGCATGACCAGGTCGGCGGAGAAGCCCAGGCAGGCCAGGTCTTTCAGCTCGTCGCGGGTCATCGGGCCGGTCGTGTCCTGCGAACCCACGGTGGTCATCTTCGGCTCGCAGTAGGTACCGGGGCGCACGCCCTGGCCTTCCGGCAGGCCGACAGCGCGGCCGACCATCTTCTGCGCCAGGGTGAAACCAGCTTTGGTTTCGGCGGGCACGCTGGGCAGGCGGAACAGGGTCGACGCGGGCAGGCCCAGGAACTCGCGTGCCTTGGCCGTGAGCGAGCGGCCGATGATCAGGTTGATGCGGCCGCCGGCGCGCACTTCGTCGAACAGCACGTCGCTCTTGAGCTTGAACTCGGCCACGGTTTCGCCGTTCTTGACCAGCTTGCCGTCGTAGGGCAGCACGTCGATCACGTCGCCCATTTCCAGCTTGCTCACATCCACTTCAATCGGCAGCGAGCCGGAATCTTCCTGCGTGTTGAAAAAGATGGGGGCGATCTTGCCGCCCAGCGTGACGCCGCCAAAACGCTTGTTCGGCACGAAGGGGATGTCCTGGCCGGTGGCCCAGATCACGCTGTTGGTGGCCGACTTGCGAGAGGAGCCGGTGCCGACCACATCGCCCACGTAGGCCACCAGGTGGCCTTTTTTCTTGAGGTCTTCGATGAACTGCATCGGGCCGCGCTTGCCGTCTTCCTCGGGCTTGAAGGCCGCGTCGGGGCGGGTGTTCTTCAGCATCGCGAGGTAGTGCATCGGGATGTCCGGGCGCGTGGTGGCGTCCGGGGCCGGCGACAGGTCGTCGGTGTTGGTCTCGCCGGGCACCTTGAACACGGTGACGGTGATCTTCTTCTCGACTTCCGGACGGCTGGTGAACCACTCGGCGTCGGCCCAGCTCTGCATCACGTCCTTGGCCACGGCGTTGCCGGCCTTGGCCTTCTCGGCCACGTCGTTGAAATAGTCGAACATCAGCAGCGTCTTCTTCAGCGCCGCGCCGGCCACGGCCGCCACTTCAGCGTCGTCCAGCAGTTCGATCAGGGGATGCACGTTGTAGCCACCCACCATGGTGCCCAGCAGCTCGGTGGCCTTGGCCTTGGAGATCAGACCCACCTGGATGTCGCCATGCGCCACGGCGGCCAGGAAGCTTGCCTTGACCTTGGCGGCATCGTCCACGCCCGGGGGCACGCGGTGCGTGAGCAGGTCCATCAGGAAGGCGTCTTCGCCAGCGGGCGGGTTCTTGATCAGTTCGATCAGGGCAGCGACCTGCTTGGCGTCAAGCGCCAGCGGGGGGATGCCCAGGGCGGCGCGCTCGGCGACGTGGGCGCGGTAGTCGGTCAGGAAGGTCGACATGGCGTTCTCCGGTGGGGTGGGTAATGGTTGATCTGAAAAATTCATGCAAGAAACCAGCCACGCACCGTTTCGGGCAGGGGGTGCCCAGTCTGGTGCGCGCGCTCGATCACTTGCCAGAAGTAGCGATAGCTGGCGCGGTCGTGCAGCCGGCCCTGGTGCTGCACCGGCGCCCAATCGGCGGCGGCAGCGGCTTCGATGATGGTGACGGCCGTCTCGATCTCGGCCTCGGCGGGCGAGAACGCTGCGACGATGGGCCGGATCTGGTCCGGGTGGATGCTCCACATGCGGGTGTAGCCCAACTCGGCAGCGGCCTTTTGCGCCGCATTCTGCAGCGCCGCGAGGTCTTTGAACTCGGTCACCACGTTGTGCGAAGGCACTTTGCCGTGCGCATGGCAGGCAGCGGCCATTTCAAGCTTGGCGCGCAGCACATGCGGGTGGCTGAACTGCCCCGCCAGCGTCATGGCGGAGGCGGGGATCGCCCCCCCGTGGGCCGAGACAAAGTCCATCAGGCCGAAGCTCAGCGACGCCACCCGCGGATGCGCCGCGATGTCGAACGCCCGATGCACCGCAGCCGGCGACTCGATCAGCACGTGCAGCGGCAGCGCACGGGCGCCGGCGGCATCCATCGCCGCCACGGCTCGCTCCACATCGGCCGCCGACTCGACCTTGGGCACCATCAGGTGGCACAGGCGCGCACCGGCCCGGCCCGCAATCGTGGCCACATCGGCCTCGAAATGGCGATGATCGACCGGGTGGACTCGCGCGGCGACGCGGGCACCCGCAGGAGCGTCCAGCGCCAGTTCGGTGACCAGGGCCGCATGTTCGGCCTCGCCACCGACCGGCGCCCCGTCCTCGCAGTCGAGCGTGACGTCGAAGACGCAGGTACCGTACTCGGCGCTCAGCTCGGCCTGCAGCTGCAGGCTTTTCCTCATCCGCGCCTCGACACCGCTGTAGTGGTCACAGACCGGCAGCGCGAACGCACCGGCCTGGGCCCCAGCAAGGATGTCGCGCGGGTGAGGTTTCACTGAGTTACCAAGCGGTTACCAGCTCAGAGCAGATGCTTGACGCCGTCTTTTTCGCCTTCGAGCTCGGCCAGGGTCTTGTTGATGCACTCTTGCGAGAAAGCATCAATCGGCAGGCCTTCGACGATCTTGTACTCGCCGCCTTCGCAGGTGACGGGGTAGCCGAACATGACTTCCTTGGGAATGCCGTATTCGCCGTTGGACGGGATGCCCATGGTGACCCACTTGCCGTTGGTGCCCAGGGCCCAGTCGCGCATGTGGTCGATGGCAGCGTTGGCGGCCGAGGCGGCCGACGACAGGCCGCGGGCGGCGATGATGGCGGCGCCGCGCTTGCCCACGGTGGGCAGGAAGGTGTTGGCGTTCCAGTCGTGGTCGTTGATGGTGTCCTTGACGGACTTGCCGTTCACCGTGGCGAAACGGTAGTCGGCGTACATGGTGGGCGAGTGGTTGCCCCACACGGCCAACTTCTCGATGTCACCCACGGCACAACCGATCTTGGTGGCGATCTGCGAAGCCGCGCGGTTGTGGTCCAGGCGCAGCATGGCGGTGAAGTTCTTGGCCGGCAGGTCCGGAGCCGACTTCATGGCGATGTAGGCGTTGGTGTTGGCGGGGTTGCCGACCACCAGCACGCGCACGTTGCGCGAGGCCACGGCGTTCAGGGCCTTGCCCTGGGCGGTGAAGATCTGGGCGTTGGCGGCCAGCAGATCGGCACGCTCCATGCCGGGGCCGCGGGGACGGGCGCCGACCAGCAGGGCGTAGTCGGTGTCCTTGAAGGCGGTCATCGGGTCGCTGTGGGCTTCGATGCCGGCCAGCAGCGGGAAGGCGCAGTCTTCCAGTTCCATGATCACGCCCTTGAGCGCGTTCTGGGCCTTCTCGTCCGGAATTTCCAGCAGTTGCAGGATGACGGGCTGGTCCTTGCCCAGCATCTCGCCGGAGGCGATGCGGAACAGCAGGGCGTAACCGATCTGGCCTGCGGCGCCGGTGACGGCAACACGGACGGGCTTCTTGCTCATGGTGAAAACTCCAGAAAAGGACGTTGGTAATAAAGGGGAGAAACCGGTGGGAATGCACCCAGACCCGGAGCCCGAACTGCAGCCGTAAAACCGCACAAAGAGGCCAAGGGACAACTCGCGAGTGTACCCGCGTAAACCCTGAACAGTCAATTTGTCTTATGTCTTATATAAGATATGATTGAGAAATCCGTCGGCCCGTCTGGCGGTACCATCGCGTCCGCAAACCATGGCCACCTCGTCCGCCTCTTCCACCGATACCCTGTCGCCAGACAACCTGGCCGGCGGCGACGCATCGGCGCCCGGCGCTCCCGCATTCAGCCCGCTCTACCAGCAGATCAAGACCCTGATCCTGCGCAGCCTGCAGGCCGGCGAATGGAAACCCGGTGACCTGATCCCCAGCGAACTGGAGCTGGCCGCACGCTTCCGGGTCAGCCAGGGCACCGTGCGCAAGGCGGTCGATGAACTCGCCACCGACAACCTGCTGGTGCGACGCCAGGGCAAGGGCACGTTTGTCGCCACCCACACCGAGCAACACATCCAGTACCGCTTTTTGCGCCTGCTGCCCGATACCAGTCCGGACGGAGCGCAAGGCGCTGCCGAGCGCCGCATCATCGAATGCCGTCGGCTGCGCGCACCGGCCGAAGTCGCCCGCCAGCTGGACCTTCGCACCGGCGACCCGCTGCTGCAGGTACGCCGCGTGCTGGCGTTCTCGGGCACGCCCGCCATCCTGGAAGACATCTGGCTGCCCGGTGGCCCATTCAAAGGCCTGACGCTGGAAACGCTGGCCACCGACAAGGGGCCGATGTACGCTTTGTTCGAAACCGAGTTTGGTGTGCGCATGGTGCGCGCGGTCGAGCGCATCAAGGCTGTGGCGGCCGACCCCGATGCCGCCGCCTTGCTGGGGGTTGCGCCCGGCCACCCGCTGCTGAGCGTGGAACGCCTGGCCTACACCTACAACGACGTTCCGATAGAGCTGCGGCGCGGCCTGTACCGCACCGACACGCGTCATTACTTCAACGAGCTGAACTGAACGTGACGCACACCCCCCTGCCCATTGGCCGACTGTCAGCCAACGGTATGTTGCGTTGCAATAGAATTTGCGAGCTTCGGCGCTGAGTTACCAACCGGTTACGAGCCCCTGCCCTGCCCTCCGTTTTTCACCTCCACGAGAATCCAGTTCCCCCAACGGAAGAAAGCCCCACCATGACAGAACTGAGCAAGAAGCGGCCTGAGTTCCGCAACATCAATGCCTTCAAGGATCTGACCACCTACCGGTTGCCGCTGGCCGGCTGGGTGTCCATCCTGCACCGAGCCAGCGGTGGCCTGATGTTCCTGTTGCTGCCTTTGATCGTCTGGTTGTTCGACACCTCGGTGTCGTCGGAGATCTCTCATGACGTGTTCCAGTCGGCCTTCAGCGGCGGTATCGGCTTCGTGCCGGGCTGGTTCATGAAGCTGGTCGCATTGGCGCTGATCTGGGCTTACCTGCACCACCTGATCGCCGGCCTGCGCCACCTCTACATGGACGTCAACCACGCCGTGAGCAAGGAATTCGGCCAAAGCTCGGCCATCTTCACCCTGGCCCTGTCCATCGGCCTGACGCTGATCCTCGGCGCCAAGCTGTTCGGTCTCTACTGATTTCGGGAAGGCACACACATGTCCTACGGTTCCAAGCGCGTCGTCACCGGCGCCCACTATGGTCTACGCGACTGGCTGGCCCAGCGCATCACCGGCGCGCTGTTTGCGCTGTTCACCCTCATCGTGCTGGCCGAGGTGGTCTTCACCAGCGGCCCCCTGGGCTACGAGGGCTGGGCAGGCATCTTCGCCCCGCAATGGATGAAGGCCCTGACCTTCGCTGTCTTCATCGCCATCGCCTACCACATCTGGATCGGCATGCGCGACATCTGGATGGACTACGTCAAACCCGTGGGCATCCGTCTGACCCTGCACGTTTTCACCATCGTCTGGCTCGTGGGTTGCCTCGGCTGGGCTGTTCAAGTTCTCTGGAGACTCTGATCCATGACCGCCAACACCGCATCCCTCCCCAAGCGCAAGTTCGACGTGGTCATTGTCGGGGCCGGCGGCTCCGGCATGCGTGCCTCGCTGCAGCTGGCCCGCGCCGGTCTGAAGGTCGCCGTCCTGTCCAAGGTCTTCCCCACCCGCTCGCACACCGTGGCGGCACAGGGTGGCGTGTCCGCCTCGCTGGGCAACATGAGCGAGGACAACTGGCACTACCACTTCTACGACACCATCAAGGGCTCCGACTGGCTAGGTGACCAGGACGCCATCGAGTTCATGTGTCGCGAGGCACCGAAGGTGGTCTACGAACTGGAACACTTCGGCATGCCGTTCGACCGCAACCCGGACGGCACCATCTACCAGCGCCCGTTCGGCGGCCACACCGCCAACTACGGTGAAAAGCCGGTGCAGCGCGCCTGCGCCGCGGCCGACCGCACCGGCCACGCCATGCTGCACACGCTGTACCAGCAGAACGTCGCCGCCCGCACCACCTTCTTCGTCGAATGGATGGCACTGGACCTGATCCGCGACGCCAGTGGCGACGTGGTCGGCGTGACCGCGCTGGAAATGGAAACCGGCGAGACCTACATCCTCGAAGCCAAGACCACGCTGCTGGCCACCGGCGGTGCCGGTCGTATCTTTGCCGCCTCGACCAACGCCTTCATCAACACCGGTGACGGCCTGGGCATGGCGGCCCGCGCCGGCATCCCGCTGCAGGACATGGAGTTCTGGCAGTTCCACCCCACCGGCGTGGCCGGCGCCGGCGTGCTGCTGACCGAAGGCTGCCGCGGTGAAGGCGCCATTCTGCTCAACAGCAACGGCGAACGCTTCATGGAGCGTTACGCCCCCACCTTGAAGGATCTGGCGCCGCGCGACTTCGTCTCGCGCTGCATGGACCAGGAAATCAAGGAAGGCCGTGGCTGTGGTCCCAACAAGGACTATGTGCTGATGAAGTTGGACCACCTCGGCGCCGACACCATCCGTAAGCGCCTGCCGTCGGTGGAAGAAATCGGCCACAACTTCGCCAACGTGGACATCACGCGCGAACCGATCCCCGTGGTGCCCACCATCCACTACCAGATGGGCGGCATCCCCACCAACATCCACGGCCAGGTCGTCACACCCGACGGCAATGGTTCGCAGAAGATCGTCAACGGCCTCTATGCCGTCGGCGAATGCGCCTGCGTGTCGGTGCATGGCGCCAACCGCCTGGGCACCAACTCGCTGCTGGACCTTCTGGTGTTCGGCCGCGCTGCTGGCAATCACATCGTCGAGTTCAACGACAAGAACAAGAACCACAAGCCCCTGCCGGCCGATGCCGCCGACAAGACCCTGGCCCGCCTGGCCCGCCTGGACAGCTCCAGCAGCGGCGAATACGCCCAGGATGTGGCCAACGACATCCGCGCGACCATGCAGCAGCACGCCGGCGTGTTCCGCACCCAGGCGTCCATGGACGAAGGCGTGCAGAAGATCAACGCCATGCGCGCACGGGTGAATGCGATCACGCTGGCCGACAAGTCCAAGATCTTCAACACCGCGCGTATCGAAGCGCTGGAAGTCGATAACCTGATCGAAGCCGCACAGGCCACCATGACCTCGGCCGCTGCCCGCAAGGAATGCCGTGGCGCCCACACGGTGAACGACTATGAGCGTCCGGCCGACGACGCCCAGTTCCCGCTGGGCCGCAACGACGCTGAGTGGATGAAGCACACGCTGTGGGACAGCGCCACCAACAGCCTGTCGTACAAGCCCGTCAACCTGCAGCCGCTGACGGTGGCGTCCGTGCCCCCGAAGGTCCGTACCTTCTAAGTTGCCACGTCACGCCCCACGAAGCCCGGAGAACAACACCATGGCCCTTCGCACATTCAAGATCTACCGCTACGACCCTGAAAAGGACGCCAAGCCGTACATGCAGACCATCCAGGTCGAGCTCGACGGCCAAGAGCGCATGCTGCTCGACGCCCTGATGAAGCTCAAGAAGGTCGATCCCGCCATTTCGTTCCGCCGCTCCTGCCGTGAAGGCGTGTGCGGCTCGGACGCGATGAACATCAACGGCAAGAACGGTCTGGCTTGCCTGACCAACATGAACACGCTCAAGGGCGACATCGTGCTCAAGCCGCTGCCCGGCCTGCCGGTGGTGCGCGACCTGATCGTGGACATGACGCTGTTCTTCAAGCAGTACCACAGCATCAAGCCGTACCTGATCAACGATACGCCGGCACCCCAGCGCGAGCGCCTGCAGAGCCCGGAAGAGCGTGAAGAGCTCAACGGTCTGTACGAGTGCATTCTGTGCGCCAGCTGCTCGACCAGCTGCCCCAGCTTCTGGTGGAACCCGGACAAGTTCGTCGGCCCCGCCGGCCTGCTGCAGGCCTACCGCTTCATCGCCGACAGCCGCGACCAGGCCACCAGCGAGCGCCTGGACAACCTGGAAGACCCGTACCGCCTGTTCCGCTGCCACACCATCATGAACTGTGTGGACGTCTGCCCCAAGAGCCTGAACCCCACCAAAGCGATTGGCAAGATCAAGGAATTGATGGTCAAGCGTGCGGTCTGATCACACAAGGCCCCACGTGGAACACACACCCATGGATGCCAACGCCGGTGACGCATTGCTCGATGCCCGTGCATTGAGCAAGCTGCGCTGGCGCTGCCGTCGCGGACTGCTCGAGAACGATCTGTTCATCGAGCAGTTCTTTGCCAGGCATGAATCTGGCTTGACCGTCAGCCAGGCTGAAGCTCTCGGCGTTCTAATGGATCTCTCCGACAACGATCTGCTCGATCTGTTGCTGGGCCGCAAGACCCCCGAAGGCCAATTGGCCCGCTCTGACGTCACGCAAGTGCTGGGCATGCTGCGCGCCGCCCGGCAACCCGTTTAAGCCCCTTTCAAAGGAAACCGCATGAAACTCGTAGACAACAAAGCCACCCTGTCGTTCTCCAACGGCAGCCCCAGCGTGGAAATGCCGGTGTACGGCGGCAACATCGGCCCGGATGTGATCGACATCCGCAAGCTGTATGCGCAAACCGGCATGTTCACCTACGACCCCGGTTTCCTGTCCACGGCGTCCTGCCAGTCGGCCATCACCTACATCGACGGTGACAAGGGCGAGCTGCTGTACCGCGGCTACCCCATCGAGCAACTGGCCACCAACTGCGATTACCTCGACACCTGCTACCTGCTGCTCAACGGCGAGCTGCCCAACGAAACCGAGCGCACCGGTTTCCACAAGCTCGTGACCAACCACACCATGGTCAACGAGCAGATGCAGTTCTTCCTGCGTGGCTTCCGCCGCGACGCCCACCCCATGGCCGTGCTGACCGGCCTGGTGGGCGCCTTGTCGGCCTTCTACCACGACAGCACCGACATCAACAATCCGGAGCACCGAAAGGTGGCGGCAATCCGTCTGATTGCCAAGATGCCGACCCTGGTGGCCATGTCCTACAAGTACGGCATGGGTCAGCCCTACATGTACCCGCGCAACGACTTGTCGTACGCCGGCAACTTCCTGCGCATGATGTTCGGCACGCCGTGTGAAGACTACAAGGTCAACCCGGTGCTGGAGAAGGCACTGGACCGCATCTTCATCCTGCACGCCGACCACGAACAAAACGCTTCGACCTCCACCGTGCGCCTGTGCGGCTCGTCGGGCACCAACCCGTTCGCGGCCATCGCCGCCGGCGTGGCCTGCCTCTGGGGCCCGGCCCACGGCGGTGCCAACGAAGCCTGTCTGAACATGCTGGAAGACATCCAGCGCCAGGGTGGCGTGGCCAAGGTTGGCGAGTTCATGGAGAAGGTGAAAGACAAGAACAGCGGCGTCAAGCTGATGGGCTTCGGTCACCGCGTGTACAAGAACTACGACCCGCGCGCCAAGCTGATGCAGGAAACCTGCAACGAAGTGCTGGCCGAGCTGGGCCTGGAAAACGACCCGCTGTTCAAGCTCGCCAAGGAACTGGAGAAGATCGCCCTGGAAGACGAGTACTTCGTCAGCCGCAAGCTCTACCCGAACGTGGACTTCTATTCCGGCATCGTGCAGCGCGCCATCGGCATCCCGGTGAACCTGTTCACCGGTATCTTTGCACTGGCCCGCACCGTGGGCTGGATCGCCCAGCTCAACGAAATGATCAGCGATCCCGAGTACAAGATCGGCCGTCCGCGCCAGCTGTTCACCGGTTCGCCGCGCCGCGACGTGCCGGCTGGATTTAAGCGATAACCCCCTGCGCCGCTTCGCGGCTTCCCCCTTGAAAGGGAGACCACACCAGCGACCCGGCAAGCCGGTTCCGCGGTGCGTGCTGGCAAAGGCACGTCACTCAACCCGCTCACCTCTGGTGGCGGGTTTTGTTTTTGCGGGGTCTGGCATCGTGATTCACGACGCCAGAAGCACCACAAAAGAGAGAGAATCCGGAAAGTCATCTTGAATCACGATGACTTTCCATGAACACCCCTGATCGAGCCTTCACCCGTCGCCTGGATCTGACCACGCTGCAGCTGTTCGTGGCGGTGTGCGAGCGAGGCTCCATCGGCAAGGCCGCCGAACAGGAATTCATGGCGCCGTCCGCGGTGAGCAAGCGGTTGTCCGACCTGGAGGCCACCGTCGGCACCACCCTGCTGACGCGTCACGCGCGCGGCGCCACGCCCACGCCAGCCGGCCAGAGTCTGCTGCACCACGCCCGCTCGGTGCTGTTCAGCCTGGACAAGATGCAAGGCGAACTCTCGGAATACGCCGATGGCGTGCGCGGCCATGTGCGGGTGCATGCCAACATATCGGCCACGGTCCAGTTTCTGCCCGAGGACCTGGGCAGTTTCATCCGGGAACACGACGCGATCAAGATCGACCTGGAAGAGCACCTCTCCACCGAAGTGTTGCGCGCGGTGCAGGAAGGCGCGGCCGACCTGGGCATCTGCCACGCCGGCAACGACGAACGTGCCCATGACCTGCAGACCCGGCCCTACCGCCAGGACCGTCTGGCCCTGGTCGTGCCGGCGCAGCATCCGCTGGCCGACGCCGACACCATCGACTTTGCCGACAGCCTCGACTGGGACCACGTCGGCCTGCACGCCAACAGCTCCATCTACCGCGCCATGCACGCCGCCGCGACGGCCACCGAACGCAACATCCGCCTGCGCATCCGTGTGACCGGACTGGACGCCATGTGCCGCATGATCCACAACGGCCTGGGCATTGGCCTGATGCCCAGGCGCGCTTTCGACCTGATGCGTGGCGTCGGCGATCTCAAGGCGATCGGCCTGACCGACCCCTGGGCGTTACGCCGCATCGATCTGGTCGCCCGCGACTTTTCAAGCCTCCCCGTCAGCGCGCGGCTGCTGGTGGACCACCTGTCCACCCCGGCCGATCGCGATGGCGCTCCGTCCTAAAATTTCAAGCCCCACAGGAGAACCCCAACCCATGGCCCGCACGCTCTACGACAAGATCTGGGACGAACACGTCGTCCACACCGAGGAAGACGGCACGTCCGTCCTCTACATCGACCGCCACCTGGTGCACGAAGTCACCAGCCCGCAGGCCTTCGAAGGTCTGCGCCAGGCGGGCCGCAAGGTCTGGCGCGTCAGTTCGGTGGTCGCCACCGCCGACCACAACACGCCCACCACCGGCTGGGAACTGGGCTACGACGGCATCACCGACCCGATCAGCAAGGAACAGATCACCACGCTGGACAGCAACATCGCCGAATTCGGCGCTGCGGCCTTCTTCCCCTTCATGTCCAAGCGCCAGGGCATCGTGCACGTGATCGGCCCCGAGAACGGTGCCACCCTGCCGGGCATGACCGTGGTCTGTGGCGACAGCCACACCAGCACCCACGGTGCCTTCGGCGCACTGGCCCATGGCATCGGCACCTCCGAAGTCGAGCACGTGATGGCCACCCAGACCCTGCTGGCCAAGAAGGCCAAGAACATGCTGGTGAAGGTCGAGGGGCAGCTCGCCAAGGGCGTCACCGCCAAGGACATCGTGCTGGCGATCATCGGCAAGATCGGCACCGCTGGCGGCACCGGCTACACCATCGAGTTCGGTGGCAGCGCCATCCGCTCGCTGAGCATGGAAGGCCGCATGACCGTGTGCAACATGGCCATCGAAGGTGGCGCACGCGCCGGGCTGGTGGCGGTGGACGACAAGACCATCGAGTACGTCCGGGGCCGTCCGCTCTCGCCCACCGGCGTCGAATGGGACCAGGCCGTGGCCTACTGGAAGACCCTGCACTCGGACGCCGATGCAGTGTTCGACACCGTGGTCGAACTCGACGCCACCCAGATCGTGCCGCAGGTCACCTGGGGCACCTCGCCCGAGATGGTGCTGGGCGTGGACGCACGCGTGCCCGATCCCGAAAAAGAAAAGGATCCGAACAAGCGTGGCGCCATGGAACGAGCACTGACCTACATGGCGCTGGAGCCCGGCAAGGCCCTGAACGACATCTTCGTGGACAAGGTGTTCATCGGCTCATGCACCAACAGCCGCATCGAAGACATGCGCGAGGCCGCAGCGGTGGTCAAGAAGCTGGGCCAGAAGGTTGCGAAAAACATCAAGCTGGCCATGGTGGTACCCGGCTCCGGCCTGGTCAAGGAACAGGCCGAGCGCGAAGGCCTGCACGAGATCTTCAAGGCGGCCGGCTTCGAGTGGCGCGAGCCGGGCTGTTCGATGTGCCTGGCCATGAACGCCGACCGCCTGGAACCCGGCGAGCGCTGCGCCTCTACCAGCAACCGCAACTTCGAAGGTCGCCAGGGCGCCGGTGGCCGCACCCACCTGGTTTCGCCAGCCATGGCCGCCGCCGCGGCGATCAACGGCCACTTTGTCGACATCCGCCAATTCGCCTGATCCACCTGACACAGAAAGGACGCAGCATGAAAACCACCGTATCGGCCTTGTTGATGACGGCCCTCTTGGCACTTGTGGGTTGCAACACCGTGCAAGGCCTGGGACAGGACATCCAGAAGGGTGGCCAGGTGCTCGAAGACGCTGCGAAGAAAAGATAAGCCATGAACCAGTTCACCGTACACAAGGGCCTTGTGGCCCCGATGGACCGCGAAAACGTCGATACCGACGCCATCATCCCCAAGCAGTTCCTCAAGTCCATCCGCAAGACAGGCTTCGGCCCCAACCTGTTCGACGAGTGGCGCTACACGGACCAGCCGGGCCAGCCCGGCGTCCCCGAAAGCCAGCGCAAGCCCAACCCGGATTTCGTGCTCAACCAGCCGCGTTACAAGGGCGCCTCGGTGCTGCTGGCGCGCAAGAACTTCGGCTGCGGCTCCAGTCGCGAACACGCGCCCTGGGCGATCGAGCAGTACGGCTTCCGTGCCCTGATCGCGCCCAGCTACGCCGACATATTCTTCAACAACTGTTTCAAGAACGGCCTGCTGCCCATCGTGCTGCCCGAGGCGGTGGTGGACCAGCTGTTCAACGAGGTGGCGGCGTTTCCGGGCTACGAACTGACCATCGACCTGGAGCGCCAGGTGATCGTCAAGCCGCAGGGCGAAGAGATCCCGTTCGACGTGCAGGCCTTCCGCAAGTACTGCCTGGTCAACGGGCTGGACGACATCGGCCTGACGCTGCGCCACAAGGACAAGATCGCCGCGTTCGAGAAAGAGCGCCTGGCGACCAAGCCCTGGCTGGCCCACACCATGTGATTCACCCTAACGTCAAAACACACAATGAAAATCGCAGTTCTCCCCGGTGACGGCATCGGCACCGAAATCGTCGCCGAAGCGGTCAAGGTCCTCGACGCGCTCGGTCTGAAGTTCGAGATGGAATCGGCCCTGGTCGGTGGCGCCGCCTACGACGCGCACGGCCACCCGCTGCCCGAGTCCACACTCAAGCTCGCCAAGGAAGCCGACGCCATCCTGTTCGGCGCCGTCGGCGACTGGAAGTACGACAAGCTGGACCGCCCGCTGCGCCCCGAGCAGGCCATCCTTGGCCTGCGCAAGAACCTGGGCCTGTTCGCCAACTTCCGCCCCGCGATCTGCTACGAGCAGCTGGTCGGAGCCTCCAGCCTCAAGCCCGAGCTGGTGTCGGGCCTGGACATCCTGATCATCCGCGAGCTCACCGGCGATATCTACTTTGGTCAGCCGCGGGGGCGCCGCGAGGCCCCGGACGGCGAGTTCAAGGGCGCGCCCGAAGCCTTCGACACCATGCGCTATTCCAAGCCCGAGATCGAGCGCATCGCCCACGTCGCCTTCCAGGCCGCCCGCAAGCGCAACAAGAAGGTGACTTCGGTGGACAAGGCCAACGTGCTGGAGACCTTCCAGTTCTGGAAGGACACCGTGATCGAAGTGCACGCCCAGTACACCGACGTGGCACTGGAGCACATGTACGTGGACAACGCGGCCATGCAGCTGGTGAAGAACCCCAAGGCTTTCGACGTGGTGTTCACCGGCAACATGTTCGGCGACATCCTGTCCGACGAAGCTTCGATGCTCACCGGCTCCATCGGCATGCTGCCCTCGGCCTCGCTGAACGCCAAGAACCAGGGCCTGTACGAACCCAGCCATGGCAGCGCGCCCGACATCGCGGGCAAGGGCATCGCCAACCCGCTGGCCACCATCCTGTCGGCCGCGATGATGCTGCGCTTCTCGCTCAACCAGGAAGAAGCCGCCCAGCGCATCGAAGCCGCGGTGCAGAAGGTGCTGGCCCAGGGCCTGCGCACCGGCGACATCTGGAGCGAAGGCACGACCAAGGTCGGCACCGCGCAGATGGGCGACGCGGTGGTCCGGGCACTGGCCTGACGCCTCGATCGCGCCCCGGACAAAAGGCAGCTTCGGCTGCCTTTTGTCTTCCGGCCACCCGTGTCAGCTGGCGTAAAGCCAGCCTCCGCTACAATCACGGGCTATGTTTGCCACCAGCCCGTTCGCCCTGAACAACGCATCCGCCGCCCCGGCAGATGTGGCTGCGCGCGCAACCACCATCAAAACCACGACCATTAAGGGCTGATCCAGCCTGGTTCGTCGTGCGCCCTCCCCGGCCAGACGAGCCGGGTCGGAACAGTCGGTCGGGCACTGTTTCTTAACTTGAAAGGGCGTTTTCAAATGAGCAAGTTGGTTGGTCTGGTCGGCTGGCGTGGCATGGTCGGCTCCGTGTTGATGGATCGCATGGTCGAAGAGAAAGACTTCGACCTGATCGAGCCGCTGTTCTTCTCCACCTCCAACGCTGGCGGCAAGGCCCCCGCGATGGCCAAGAACGAGACCACGCTGCAGGACGCGAACAACATCGACGCCCTCAAGCGTTGCGAGATCATCATCACCTGCCAGGGCGGTGACTACACCAACGAGGTCTATCCCAAGCTGCGTGCCGCCGGCTGGAACGGCCACTGGATCGACGCCGCGTCGGCCCTGCGCATGGAAAAGGACGCCGTCATCGTCCTCGACCCGGTCAACATGCCGGTGATCAAGAACGCCCTGGCCAACGGCGGCAAGGAATGGATCGGCGGCAACTGCACCGTCAGCTGCATGCTGATGGGCGTGGGCGCGCTGTACAAGGCTGGCCTGGTCGAGTGGATGTCCACCCAGACCTACCAGGCCGCCTCCGGCGGTGGTGCCCAGCACATGCGCGAACTGCTGACGCAGTACGGCACGCTGAATGCGGAAGTGAAGGCCCTGCTGGACGACCCCAAGAGCGCCATCCTGGAAATCGACCGCAAGGTCATCGCCAAGCAACGCAGCCTGAGCGGCGCCGAGACCGCCAACTTCGGCGTGCCGCTGGGTGGCAGCCTGATTCCCTGGATCGACAAGGACCTGGGCAACGGCCAGTCCAAGGAAGAGTGGAAGGGCATGGCCGAGACCAACAAGATCCTGGGCCTGGGCGAAGGCTTCGGCTCGGCCGCCATCCCGGTGGACGGTTTCTGCGTGCGCGTGGGCGCCATGCGCTGCCACAGCCAGGCCCTGACCTTCAAGCTGAAGAAGGACGTGCCGGTGGCCGACATCGAAGCCATGATCGCCGCCGACAACCCCTGGGCCAAGGTCGTGCCGAACACCCGCGAAGCCACCATCAAGGACCTGACCCCGGTGGCCGTGACCGGTACCATGACCATCCCGGTCGGCCGCATCCGGAAGCTGGCCATGGGCCCCGAGTACGTGGGCGCCTTCACCATCGGCGACCAACTGCTGTGGGGCGCCGCCGAGCCGCTGCGCCGCATGCTGCGCATCCTGCTCGACGCCTGATACAGACGTCACCCCATCCGACAAAGCCGGCCCTGCGCCGGCTTTGTCGTTGCACCACCACAACGCCAGCCGACCAACGGCGGCAGCTGAAACTCAAGCGGAATCTCAGCTTGTCACCGTAATGCGTTGATGTTATGGTCAATTCTCGGTTTTTACGTCGAGGTTCATGTGCCCAATCACTCCCGCCACACCCCGTTTTCACAGGCCAACGCTGTCACCGGAGCAACCGGCTCGCGTGGCCTTGCACGGTTGCATGCGGTGGCCGCTGCGGCCCTTTTGTGCACCAGCCTGGCGTATCAGGGCGATGCGCAGGCACTTGCCTTGGGCCGCATTGCCGTGCAGTCGGCACTGGGCGAGCCGCTGAGGGCCGAAATCGACATCCCCGAAATCTCGGCTGACGAAGCCGCGAGCCTGCGCGTGGGGGTCGCGCCGGTGGATGCGTTCCGCGCCGCGGGCATGGACTTCAACGCCGCTCTGGCCGAGTTGCAGATCAGCCTGCAACGCCGCCCGGACGGCCGCCAATACCTGCGCGTGACCAGCCCGCGCCCAGTGAACGAACCCTTCATGGACATGATCCTGGAGGCCAACTGGTCGTCCGGCCGCATCGTGCGCGACTACACGCTGCTGTTCGACCCGCCGAATCTACGGCAGACAGCGCCTGCGCCGCTGGCGCCCGCCGTGGGGGCCCAGCCACCCGTGGCGAGTCCGCAGCCGCCTGCGCCGACCACGGCTCCCCCAGCAGCGCCGGCACCGGCGCGCGCGGTCACACCGCCAGCGCCGCGCGCCCCCGCCCCCGCTCCGGCCCCGCAACGTGCCGTGGCGCCTGCGGCTCCTGCACCGGCACCCGCTGCGGCAACACCCACCGACCCTGGTTCGGTGCGGGTGCGCCCAGGTGAAACCGCCAGCCGTATCGCCACACGCCATCTGCCCGCCAACGTTTCGCTGGACCAGATGCTGGTGGCCATGCTGCGCGGCAACCCGAATGCCTTCATCGACGGCAACGTCAACCGGATCAAGGCCGGTGCGGTGCTCGACCTGCCCGCAGAGGCTGAAGCGGGTGCGATCGGCGCCGCCGAGGCGCGCCAGGTGATCGCGGCACAGAGCCGTGACTTCAATGATTTCCGCCGCCGTCTCGCGACCAAGGTGCCGGCTGCCGCCGTGGCCTCTGCCGACCGCCAGGCCAGCGGCCGCATCCAGGCCGAGGTCGAAGACAAAAAGCCGGTGGCGCAAACCCAGGACAAGCTCACCCTCTCAAAGGGCGCCACGGCTTCTGAGCAGGAAGCCAAGATCGCCCAGGAGCGCCAGAGCCAGGAAGCCGCCACGCGGGCGGCAGAACTCTCGCGCAACATCGAGGAACTTGCAAAACTGGGCACCAGCACGGCCGCCGCCACTGCCCCGGCGACACCCGCCCTGCCCGCCACCACCGCCACCACCCCGGGCCTGAGTGTGGCAGGTGCACCCGCCACCGCGACCAGCGCGACCGACAGCGCAGCCCCCGCAACAGCCACCCCATCGGCTGCCGCCGCGGTCACTCAAACCGCGGCGCCCGATGCGCAGACCCCCACGGCAGCGCCCCCAGCTCCCGCACCGGCCCCGGCACCGCTGCCCGCGCCCGAAGTGCAAGAGCCCGGCTTCATCGCCCAGCTCACCGAAAACCCGCTGGTGCTGCCCGCGGCCGGTGGCCTGCTCGCCCTGCTGGCCGGCCTGGGCATCTACCGCCTGCGTCAGCGCAAGAAGAGCAATGGCGTTGACAGCTCCTTCCTCGAAAGCCGCCTGCAGCCCGACTCCTTCTTCGGCTCCAGTGGTGGTCAGCGCATCGACACGGCAGAAGCCGCGGCCTCTGGCTCCTCCATGGTGTACTCGCCCAGCCAGCTGGATGCCGCCGGCGATGTGGACCCCGTGGCCGAGGCCGACGTGTACCTGGCCTACGGGCGCGACCTGCAGGCCGAAGAAATCCTCAAAGAGGCCATGCGCAGCACGCCCACGCGTGTCGCCATCCACAACAAGCTGCTGGAGATCTACGCCAAACGCCGTGATGCCAAGGCGTTTGAGGTGGTGGCAACCGAAGCCTTTGGCCTGACCCAGGGCCAGGGTCCGGAATGGGAGCATGCCTGCGAACTCGGGCGGGAACTCGACCCAGGCAATCCGCTGTACCAGCCGGGCGGTGCGCCGGCACCCAAGCCAGGTGCGGCCATGGGTGCGGCGACGGTGCCGTTTGGCGCCAGCACACTGGCGCAGCACACCACCCCCGGCGGCCCTGTGGGGCCCGCCGAGGCCGCCAGCGTCGGGCTGGATCTGGACCTCGACCTCGACCAGCCCACCGGACATGGCGATCTGCTGGCCTCTGAGCCTGTGCCGCTGGATGCCCGACTGTCTGGCATGGACGACCTGAAGGCGACCGACTCCCTGACCCGTGCACCCGTCACCGACGAGCCCGCGGGGCCGGCATCGATGTCCATGGACTTCGACCTCGACTTCCCGTCGGAACCGATTGCCCTGACGCCGCAAGCCCCGACAGACGCCAGCCCGAGGATGGACGACCAACTGCCCACGTTCGATGCGGGCGAGGTGCTGCCCGACTTTGAGCTCGACCAGCCGCCAGTGCTCACGCCCGTGCCAGATGAAGCCCCGGTGGTGCCGCCGCCCGCCGACATGCTGTCGTTCGACCTCAGCGACATCAACCTCGACCTGGACCCGTCGCTGGCACAGCAGGCCTCCTCGCCCGACACGATGCCCTCTGAACTGAGCGGCCTGACCGCGGAGAACCCGCTGGAGACCAAGCTCTCGCTGGCCGAAGAGTTCCGTGCCATCGGCGACCTGGAAGGCGCGCGCTCGCTGGCCGAAGAAGTGCTGGCCGAAGCCTCGGGGGCCCTCAAGTCCAAGGCCACCGCCTTCCTGAACGACCTGGCCTGATCACAGGACGCCGCAGCTCTTGTCGAACCCGACACCGCTCGGCGCGCCGCCGCCCGATCATCGCCTCCAGCGCATCGCGCTGGGTGTGAGTTACAACGGTCGTGGCTACGACGGCTGGCAAAGCCAGCCCAGCGGCAATACGGTCCAGGACCGTCTGGAGCGCGCGCTGGCGCGGTTCCTCGACGCGCCGCGGGTGCAAACACTGTGCGCCGGTCGCACCGACGCCGGTGTGCACGGCCTCAACCAGGTGGTGCACTTTGACAGCCCGCTGGAACGACCACAAAACGCCTGGGTACGCGGCACCAACAGTTTCCTGCCGCCCGACATCGCGGTGCAATGGGCGCGCGTGGTGCCCCCGGGCTTCCACGCCCGTGCCAGCGCCACGGGTCGCCGCTACGCCTATGTGTTGCTGGAGTCGCCGGTGCGGCCCAGCGTGGACCATGGACAGGTGGGCTGGATGTTCCGGCCGCTGGATCAGGTTGCCATGCAGGCCGCCGCGCAGCACCTGATCGGTGAGCACGACTTCACCTCGTTCCGGGCCTCGGCCTGCCAGGCCCACACACCCGTCAAAGACATGCGGCGCATCACCATTGCCCGCCGCGGCGCCTACTGGCGCTTCGAGTTCGAGGCTTCAGCCTTCCTGCACCACATGATCCGCAACATCATGGGCTGCCTGATGTCGGTCGGCACAGGCAACCGCCCGCCACAGTGGATGGCCGAGGTGCTGGCCGCGAAAAGCCGCGATGCCGCCGCGCCCACCTTTGCCCCTGACGGTCTGTACTTTCTGGGGCCGGTCTACGATCCGTCGTGGAACATCCCGGACCGCACACCCGCCTTCGACTGGTTGCCCTGAGCCCCATGACCCACCGCACCCGTATCAAGATCTGTGGCCTCACGCGCGAGGCGGATGTGGATGCCGCCGTGCAAGCCGGTGCCGACGCGATTGGCTTCGTGCTCTACCCGCACAGCCCGCGCTACGTCAGCCCCGAACGGGCCGGAGAACTGGCCCGCCGGCTGCCGCCCTTCGTGACACCGGTGCTGCTGTTCGTCAACGGCAGCCCCGAGTTCATCGCCCAGGGCGTGGCTGCGGTGCCCCACACGCTGCTGCAGTTCCATGGCGACGAGACGCCGGCCGACTGCCTGGCCGCGGGCCGCCCCTTCATCCGCGCCGCGCGCATTCCCCCCGGCCCGGCCGGCGCGGGCTTCGATCTCCTAAAATACGCGTCCGACTTCGCCGCCGCGCAGGCCATCCTGCTCGATGCTCACGTAGAGGGCTACGGCGGCGGCGGTCAATCCTTCGACTGGAACGCTTTCCCTTGGTCACATCCGCTACTAAACGCCAGCTCTCGCCTCGTTTTGTCTGGTGGACTCACGCCTGCAAACGTGACCGATGGCATTCGCCTCGTGCGGCCCTGGGCCGTTGACGTGAGTTCTGGTGTCGAGGTGTCGAAAGGCATCAAGGACGCCGACAAGATCTACGCCTTTGTCGCCGCCGTGCGCGCGGCCGACACCCCGTCATCCCGTCCGAGCTGAACCCGCTGCAGGGTCGCTCGGGCCACACAGCATCGAGAACCCCATGGACACCTACCAGCAACCCGACGCCCGCGGCCACTTCGGCATCTACGGTGGCAGCTTCGTGAGCGAGACGCTCACCCACGCCATCAACGAGCTCAAGGCCGCTTACGCGAAGTACCAGAACGACCCCGCCTTCCTGGCCGAATTCCGCAAGGAACTGGCCCACTTTGTCGGCCGGCCCAGCCCGGTCTACCACGCCGAGCGCATGAGCCGCGAGGTCGGCGGCGCGCAGATCTTCCTCAAGCGCGAAGACCTCAACCACACCGGCGCCCACAAGATCAACAACGTGATCGGCCAGGCCATGCTCGCCAAGCGCATGGGCAAGCCGCGCGTGATCGCCGAGACCGGTGCCGGCCAGCACGGCGTGGCCACCGCCACCATCTGCGCCCGTTACGGCCTGGAGTGCGTGGTCTACATGGGCAGCGAGGACGTCAAACGCCAGAGCCCCAACGTCTACCGCATGAAGCTGCTGGGCGCGACCGTGGTGCCCGTGGAATCGGGCAGCAAGACGCTCAAGGACGCCCTCAACGAAGCCATGCGCGACTGGGTGGCCAACGTGGACAACACCTTCTACATCATCGGCACCGTGGCCGGCCCGCACCCCTACCCGATGATGGTTCGCGACTTCCAGAGCGTGATCGGCAACGAGTGCCTGGTGCAGATGCCGCAAATGCTCAAAGAAGCCGGTTGCGAAGGTGAGCATCCCGACGCCGTGGTCGCCTGCGTTGGCGGTGGCAGCAACGCCATGGGCATCTTCCACCCCTACATCAACCACACCGGCACGCGCCTGATCGGCGTGGAGGCCGCGGGCGAAGGCCTGGACAGCGGTAAGCACTCCGCTTCGCTGCAAAAGGGTAGCCCCGGCGTGCTGCACGGCAACCGCACCTACGTGCTGCAGGACGACAACGGCCAGGTCACCGAGACGCACAGCGTCAGTGCCGGCCTGGACTACCCGGGCGTCGGCCCCGAGCACGCGTTTCTGAAGGACATCGGTCGCGCCGAGTACGTCGGCATCACCGACACCGAGGCGCTGGAGGCCTTCCACTACCTCTGCCGCACCGAAGGCATCATCCCGGCACTCGAATCCAGCCACGCTGTGGCCTACGCCATGAAGTTGGCCAAGACCATGAAGCCCACGCAATCGGTGCTGGTGAACCTATCGGGGCGTGGCGACAAGGACATCGGTACCGTGGCCGACCTGTCCAACGCCGACTTCTACTGCCGCCCCAGCTGCCGCGGCCAGTCCGTCAAGGGCGGCACCGAATCCATCGTAAAGGTCTCCATATGAGCCGTATCGAAAAAACCTTGAGCGCCCTCCAAGCGCAGAACCGCAAGGCGCTGATCCCCTTCGTCACCGCTGGCTTCCCCTACGCCGACATCACGCCCAAGCTGATGCACGGCATGGTCGAGGGCGGCGCCGACATCATCGAACTGGGCGTCCCGTTTTCCGACCCGTCCGCCGACGGCCCGGTGATCCAGAAGGCCGGCGACCGCGCGCTGGCCCTTGGCATCGGCCTGGCACAGGTGATCGCCATGGTGCGCGAGTTCCGCAAGGAGAACGACACCACGCCGGTGGTGCTGATGGGTTACGCCAATCCGATCGAACGCTACGACCAGAAGCACGGCGCCGGCAGCTTCGTGCGCGACGCCTCGGTGGCCGGCGTGGACGGTGTGCTCGTGGTGGACTACCCGCCGGAAGAATGCGAAGACTTCGCCGCCGCGCTGCGCGCCGCGAACATGGACCTGATTTTCCTGCTGGCCCCCACCTCCACCGACGAGCGCATGGCGCAGGTGGCGCGCGTGGCCAGCGGCTACGTCTACTACGTCTCGCTCAAGGGCGTGACCGGCGCCGGCACGCTGGACGTGGGCCAGGTCGAAGCCATGCTGCCGCGCATCCGCGCGCACGTGAGCATCCCGGTCGGCGTGGGCTTCGGCATCCGCGATGCGGACACGGCCAAGGCCATCGGCAAGGCCGCGGACGCGGTCGTGATCGGCAGCAAGATCATCCAGCTGATCGAGGACGAGCCGTTCGAGAAGGTGGTGCCGGTGGCGGCGCACTTCCTGCGGGGCATCCGCAAGGCTTTGGATGCCTGAACGCACCGTGTTTTAATCCGTCCCGAACACGACCACCGCATCACAGCGCCCATCAAGGGCGCTCCGCCAGACCAGCGCGGAACCGGCTCTGCCGGGCCGCGGCTGGTGCCCCCTCGCAGGGGGTGCCGCGAAGCGGCGCGCGGGTGGTCATTTCCTTAGGAGAAGTACATGTCCTGGCTCGAAAAACTGCTGCCGCCCAAGATCACGCACACCGACCCGGCCGAACGCCGCAGCGTGCCCGAAGGCCTGTGGATCAAGTGCCCCAGCTGCGAGGCCGTGCTCTACAAGAACGATCTGGAAAAAAACCAGAACGTCTGCCCGCACTGCAGCCACCACCACCGCATCGGCGCGCGTGCGCGCCTGAACGCCTTCCTCGACGCCGAGGGCCGCTACGAACTCGCGCAGGAGGTGCTGCCGGTCGATGCGCTGAAGTTCAAGGACAGCCGCAAGTACCCCGAGCGCCTGAAAGAAGCTCTGGAAACCACCGGCGAGACCGATGCACTGGTGGTCATGGGCGGCGCGGTGCAAGGCATCAGCCTGGTCGTCGCCTGTTTTGAGTTCGACTTCATGGGTGGCTCCATGGGCTCGGTGGTCGGCGAGCGTTTCGTGCGCGGCGTCGAGGAGGCCATTGCCCAAAAAGTGCCTTTCGTCTGCTTCACCGCCACCGGCGGTGCACGCATGCAGGAAGGCCTGCTGTCGCTGATGCAGATGGCCAAGACCAACGCGGCGCTGACCCGACTGGCCAAGAAGGGCCTGCCCTACATCAGCGTGCTGACCGACCCCACCATGGGCGGGGTGTCCGCCGGTTTCGCCTTCGTGGGCGATGTGGTGATCGCCGAACCCAAGGCACTGATCGGTTTCGCCGGCCCGCGCGTGATCGAGAACACCGTGCGCGTGAAGCTGCCCGAAGGCTTCCAGCGCGCCGAGTTCCTGCAGACCAAGGGCGCGGTGGACTTCATCTGCGACCGGCGCGAGCTGCGCAGCACCGTGGCCAACACCCTGGCCATGCTGCAACGCCAGAGCGCGGACGCGGTGGTCAGCGATTGAGTGAAGCCCCGGCTGTAGCGCCGTTGACGCTGCAGCAGTTACCCCTGTTTCCGCTGCAGACCGCCCTCTTCCCCGGGGGCTGGATGCCTTTGCGCATTTTCGAGGTGCGCTACCTCGACATGATCAGGCGCTGCCATGCCGCAGGCGCGCCGTTCGGCGTGGTGTGCCTGAGCGCAGGCAGTGAGGTGCGGCGTGCCGATCCGACTTCGGCCGATGGCTTTGCCCCCGAAACCCTCTTCGACGTGGGCACGATCGCCCGCATCGACCAACTCGAGTCGCCCCAGGCCGGACTCCTGCTGATCCACTGCCGGGGTCAGCAGCGCTTTCACATCACCCACCGCCAGCGCCTGCCGCACGGCCTGTGGGTGGCCGACGTGACGCTGGACGACCCCGAGCCGGTGGTGCCGGTGCCCGAGCATCTGGCGTCCACACGCGACGCGCTGCAACGCGTGCTGGCCAATTTGCAGGAACGCGAGCCCGACGGCATGAACGCGTTGCCGCTGCAGCCGCCCTACCAGTGGGACGACAGCGGATGGGTCGCCAACCGCTGGGCGGAACTGCTGCCCCTGCCAGCCGAACTCAAGCACCGGCTGATGGTGCTGGACAGTCCGCTGTTGCGGCTGGAACTGATCTCGGACCTGCTCGACCGCATGGGCGTCGAGCGTTGACGGCTCAAGGCAGCAGCGAAAGCGCGTGCATGTAGCGCGCACTCACCATCAGCGGGTCCCATTCCATCGCTGCGCCACGGGGCAGCAGGGCCAGACGCCGCTCTTCGCTGGCCGGGTTGGGCTGCCAGTCGCCCTGCACCATGGCTTTGGACAAGGCTTCGATCGCTTCATCGATGGGCGCGCCGCCGTCCACCACGCTCTGGTTGCACAGCAGCACCATGTCGCCACCGGCCGTGAGCGCGGCCAGCGCGGCTTCGGTGAAGCTCACCTCGCGCCCCTCGATCTGCCGCGCCGCGGCCATGCTCAGGTCGTCGCTGAAGATGGCACCGGTGAAGCCCAGACGGTGGCGCAGCACGTCCTGCAACCAGCGCGGCGAGAAGCCGGCCGGTTTGCTGTCCACCCTGGGGTAGATCACATGCGCGGGCATGACCGCGTCCAGACTGGCCGAGAGCCAGCCGTATGGGGCAGCGTCATCGGCGAGGATCGCCTTCAGGCTGCGTTTGTCCACGGGGATCGCCAGGTGCGAGTCGGCCTTGACGAAGCCATGGCCCGGAAAGTGTTTGCCGCAATTGCCCATGCCGCTGCTGCGCAGCCCCAGCATGAGCGCCTGTGCCAGCAAGCTGACCACGCGCGGGTCGCGACCGAACGAGCGGTCGCCGATGACCGAACTCTCGCCGTAATCCAGGTCGAGCACGGGCGTGAAGCTCAGGTCCACGCCGCAAGCCCGCAACTCGGCGCCCAGCACATAGCCGGCTGCTGTCGCGGCGTGGGTGGCGCGCAGGGCCGGGCCGCCCTCGCCTTCGCCCTTTTGCGGCGCCGACAGCCACAACTGACCGAACGCCGCCATCGGCGGCAGGTGGGTGAAACCGCCGGTGCGAAAGCGCTGCACACGCCCGCCTTCGTGGTCCACCGCGATCAGCAGGTCGCGCCGCACCGCCTTGATCTGCCGGCACAGGGTGGTGAGTTGCTCGCGGTTGTCCCAGTTGCGGCCGAACAGGATGACGCCGCCCACCAGCGGATGGGCCAGGCGTGTGCGGTCGGCGGCCGTGAGGCTCAGACCGGCGACATCGATGATCAGGGGTGCATGCATGGAAATACTCCTCAGGCCCGAACAGGCGCCGGATGAAAAGGCTCAGAGCTGGCCACCGAAGCGGCCAAGGATGGAGCGGTCGGCGGCAGCGGGGTGGCTCACCGTCGGCTGTGTGGGCGCTGGTGGGGCCGGGGAAGCGGGCGCCTCAACGGGCGCCACCGGCTCGGCGGCAGATGGCAAAGCAACCGGTGCGCTGGCCGGAACGGCCAAGGGCGGCGGTGCGGACACCGTCGTGCCACCCGCCGCAGCCACCTCCACCACCACATAACTGGCCGCGTAGTCGGTCTCGTCGGTCACGCTCACATGGGCCTTCAGACCCCGGGCTTCGAACCACTGCTTCAGGTCACCGTGCAGCACAATCTGCGGTTGTCCGCTGGGTGCATTGCTGATCTCGCAGCGGCGCCAGGTCATGGGCAGGCGCATGCCCAGACCCACGGCCTTGGAGAAGGCTTCCTTGGCAGAAAAACGGGTCGCCAGGTAGCGGATGCCCCGCTCGGGCGAGCGGGCGGTGCGCTGCTGCCACACCAGCACTTCGGCATCGCTCAGCACCTTGCGCACGAAGCGTTCGCCCTGGCGCTGGAAGGTGGCCTCGATGCGGCGCACGTCACAGATGTCGGTGCCGATGCCGAAGATCATGTCAGGCGAATGCGGCGGCGATGCAGCGGTTGTAATCCGCCACCGTGGCGGCGTAGCCCAGCTCCAGCGCGTCGGCCATCAGCGCGTGGCCGATCGACACCTCCTGCACGCCGGGCACGGTGCGCAGGAAGGCGGTGAGGTTCTCGCGGTTGAGGTCGTGGCCCGCGTTCAGGCCCAGGCCCGCGTCCAGCGCGGCCTGCCCGGCGGCACGGAACCGTTCGAGCTGCGCCGAACGCTCGGGCGTGTGCCAGGCGGCGGCATAAGGCTCGGTGTAAAGCTCCACGCGATCCGCCCCCACGGCCCGGGCACCGGCCATCTGGTCGGGCTCGGCGTCCATGAACAGGCTCACCCGCACCCCCAGCGACTGCGCCTCGGCGATCAAAGGGCGCAGCCGCTCGGCGTCCTGCGGAAAGCTCCAGCCGTGATCGCTGGTGAACTGGCCTTCGCTGTCGGGCACGAAGGTCAGCTGGTGCAGCGGCAGGCCACGGGCCCTGACCTCGCGCGCGATGCCCATGAGGTTGTGAAAGGGGTTGCCCTCGATGTTGTATTCGCGGTCCGGCCAGGCCTGCATCAGTTCGGCGAGGTCGAACACGTCATGGCGGCGGATGTGGCGCTCGTCGGGCCGCGGGTGCACGGTGATGCCGCGCGCACCGGCCTGCAGGCACAGGGTGGCCGCGCGCGTGACCGACGGAATGCCCAGGTGGCGCGTGTTGCGCACCAGCGCGACTTTGTTGAGGTTGACCGACAGCGCGGTGCGGTGGAGGGCCTGGGTCATGAAGCGCTCAAGGCGTAGAGGGTTCGGAGGAAGCACGCGGACGGCCGATGGCCTGCATGTCCAGCATCAGCTGGCGCGTGCGGAACACGCGCACGCCGCTATGGTAGTGCAGCAGGTGGCGCAGCTGCGGCTGCAGGGCCTGCTGGCAGCCGGCGCAGGCGCGCATCGCGGCGATCAGCGGATCGCCGTCCTGCAGGGCCTGCTGCAGGCCCCGCCACTGGGCGCCGCTGAGGACGTGGCCGTCGTCATCGTGGGCCGGCCGCAACCCGCTGTCGGGCAGCAGCACATAGGCCTGCGCATCGTCCAGCGCCGTCAGGCTGCTGCCTTCACAGGCCAGATCGGGCAGCAGGCCGGCGTCCTGCAACAGCACCAGCTCAAACGCCCGCAGGATCAGCTGCTGCACATCGGCGCGCTCGGCCAGCAGTTGCACCGCCAGCGCATACTGGTCGAACAGGGCGGGATGGGGATCGTCGCGCGCCAGGAGGCGCATCAGCAGTTCGTTGAGATAGCCACCCGATATGAGCGCCTCACCCGTGGGCATGACGTGGCCACCCTGCCACTGCGCCGCCTTGAGCGTGCGCACCTCTGCATCACCACCCCAGCTCAGCTGCAGCGGCTGCAGCGGCAACAGCACCGGCCTGAACTGCGACGTGGGCTTCTTGACCCCCTTGGCCACCAGCGCGATGCGGCCGTGGTGGCGCGTGAAAACCTCGAGGATGAGGCTGGACTCGCTCCAGTCGTAGCGGTGCAGGACGAACGCAGGCTCTTCCGATGTGCGGCGCGTGGCCATGCAACATCACTCGTAACCGAAGGAGCGCACTCGCGCATCGTCGTCCGCCCAGCCCGAACGCACCTTGACCCAGAGCTCCAGGAACACCTTGCAGTCCCAGAGCTTCTCCAGCTCCGTGCGGGCCTCGGTGCCGATGCGTTTGAGCTTTTCGCCCTTCTCGCCGATCACCATGCCCTTGTGGCCTTCGCGCTCGACCACGATGGTGGCCGCGATGCGCTTGAGCTGCCCTTCCTGCTCGAACTTGTCGATGATGACCGTGGAGGTGTAGGGCAACTCATCGCCGGTCAGGCGGAACAGCTTCTCGCGCACCATCTCGGCGGCCATGAAACGCTCGCTGCGGTCGGTCAGTTCCTCGGGATCGTGCATCCAGGGCTGCTGCGGCAGGTACTTCGCGCAAATCGCGAACAGGCGCTGGATGTCCTTGGGCGCCTTGGCCGACATGGGCACGAATTCGGCGAAATTGCGACGCTCCTGCATGCTGCGCAGCCAGGGGGCGAGTTCGCCGCGGCGGTGCACCAGGTCGAACTTGTTGGCCAGCAGGATGACCGGGATGTTGGTCGGCAACAGGTCCAGCACCTTGGCGTCGGCCAGATTGAAGCGACCGGCTTCGACCACGAACAGCACCAGGTCCACATCGGCCACCGCGCCCAGCACGGTCTTGTTGAGCGAGCGGTTGAGCGCGTTGCCGTGCAGCGTCTGGAAACCCGGCGTGTCCACGAACACGAACTGGTTGGGCCCTTCGGTGCGGTAGCCGGTGATGCGGTGGCGCGTGGTCTGCGCCTTGCGCGAGGTGATGCTGATCTTCTGCCCCACCAGGGCGTTGAGCAGTGTGGACTTGCCCACATTGGGCTTGCCGACAATGGCCACGAAGCCACAGCGCTGGTCGGCCGGGTCCACCGGCTCCGGCACGGCAGGCGCCGGCTCGACCTCGGCCTCGGCCGCCGCTGGCGTCTTGCCCAGCGCCTGGGCCAGCATGGCGTCCAGGTCGGCATTGGCGTCAGGCGCCGGTGTCACGGTTTTCGGGGGTCGGGCCATGGGGCAAGCGTCAAAATAGAGAAGGGAAGAAAGGCCGTTCAGGCGGCCGGGCGACCCGGCGCAGCGCCAGACTTGCCCAGTTGCTGCAGCATGGCCGCGGCGGCGGCCTGTTCGCCCGCCCGGCGCGAAGCACCGATGCCGCGTTCACTGTGGCCGGTTTCGGTGATGGTGCACTCGACGTCGAACGTCTGTTTGTGGGCTTCGCCCAACGTCGCCACCACGCGGTACACGGGGAGTTTCATTTTGCGCGCCTGCAGCCACTCCTGCAATTCGGTCTTCGGGTCCTTGCCCATCGCGCTCATCTGGGCGCTGAGCTCCACACCCGCATACAGGCGGCACACCAGCGCGTTGGCGGCCTCGAAGCCGGCGTCCAGGTAGACCGCACCGATCAGCGCTTCCACCACATCGGCCAGTATCGATGGGCGCTTGTGCCCACCCGAGCGCTTCTCGCCATCCCCCAGCCGCAGGCAGGCGGACAGGCCCAGGCCGTTGGCAATCTGGAACAGGGTGTCCTGTTTGACCAGATTGGCCCGAACCCGCGAAAGATCGCCTTCGGGCAACTGGCCCAGCCGCTCATAGAGCAGACCCGAAATGGCCAGGTTGAGCACCGAGTCGCCCAGGAATTCCAGACGCTCGTAGTGGTCGCTGCTGAAACTGCGGTGCGTGAGCGCGCGTTCGAGCAGCTTGGGATGGGCAAAACGGTGAGAAAGGCGCCGCTGCAGCGCCTGCCATTCGGCGCTCACGATGTCCGGCACCCGCGGCGCGGGCTGTCGCTCACTTGGAGCGCCCTTGGTACTTCATCACCAGATACGCCGGGCCGGCCACATGGATCTCGCGGGCATAGGCGAAAGACACCACCACCCGGTCGCCCTCCTTGCCCACCTCCAGGTCCTTGCCTGAAATGGTGCGGATGTCGTCGATCTGGGCCGCCTTGTCGAAGATGGAGCGCACCTCGGAGACGGTGGTACCGGCCGACGCCTTCTGCGCCGCTTTCTCCACCGCCATGAACTCGATGTAGGTCGGCACGATCTGGGCCACGATCACCCCGGTGAAGGCCAGCAGGCCCCCGACCACCAGCAGACCGAAGAAGGTCAGCCCCCGTTGTTGCTGCATGCTTTTCATGTGAGCCATTTCCGCTGCTTTCATCCGTCACTCGAAAGAACCGATGCGCCCGAGATCGCCAAAGTTCATCCAGACAAAAAAGGCTTTGCCCACGATGTTGGCTTCGGGCACGAAACCCCAGTAGCGCGAGTCGAGCGAGTTGTCCCGATTGTCACCCATCAGGAAATAGTGGCCCTGTGGCACTTTGCACACCACGCCTTCCACGGTGTAGTTGCACTGGTCGCGGTAGGGAAACTCGGCCGCGCTGGGGATGAAGGCCGGGCGGTCATCGTCGTTGAGGGTGCCGTAGCGGCGCCCGCCCAGCTGTTCCTCGAAGGCCTTGGCATAGCGCATGCTGTCGCCATCAAAGAATTCGGGCAGCGCCTGCTGCGGCACCGGCTGACCATTGATCGTCAGGCGCTTGTTCAGGTACGCCACCTCGTCACCCGGCACACCGACCACGCGCTTGATGTAGTCCAGGCTGGGCTGGGGCGGGTAGCGGAACACCATCACGTCCCCGCGCTGGGGTTCGTTGTTGGCGATGACCTTGGTGTTGATCACCGGCAGCCGCACGCCATAGTGGAATTTGTTGACCAGGATGAGGTCGCCCACGCGCAGGGTCGGGATCATGGAGCCCGACGGGATCTTGAACGGCTCGAACAGAAAGCTGCGCAGCACAAACACCGCCAGGATCACCGGGAACAGGCCGGCGGTCCAGTCCAGCCACCAGGGCTGCATCAGCAGTTGCTGGCGCGCAGGCTCCACATCACCTTCCACCTGGCTGAAACCCTGCTGCAGCAGCGCCGCCTTGCGGCTGTTGTGCTCGTCCAGCAGCCGCTGGGCGGCTGCGCGGCGCTGGGGCAGGAAGACCAGCTTTTCCAGCACCCAGTAGACACCGGTCACCACGGTGGCCAGCAGCAGCAGCAGGGCAAAGTTGCCCTCAACGATGCCGGTGTACCAGGCCAGGGTGTAACCGGCAAACGCCGCCAGGACCACCGCGGTGATCGCGCTCATCGTGTTCTGCATCACTCCTCCACCTGCAGGATGGCGAGGAACGCTTCCTGGGGCACTTCGACCGAGCCGATCTGTTTCATGCGTTTCTTGCCTGCCTTCTGCTTTTCGAGGAGCTTGCGCTTGCGGGTGATGTCACCGCCGTAGCATTTTGCCAGCACGTTCTTGCGCAGCGCCTTGATGGTCTCGCGGGCGATCACGTTGCCACCGATGGCCGCCTGGATGGCCACGTCGAACTGCTGACGGCTGATGATCTCGCGCATCTTGGCCGCCACGGCACGGCCGCGGTACTGCGCCTGCGTGCGGTGCACGATGATGGACAGCGCATCGACCTTCTCGCCGTTGAGCAGGATGTCGACCTTGACCACATCGGAAGCGCGGTACTCCTTGAACTCGTAGTCCATGGATGCGTAGCCGCGGCTGACCGACTTGAGCTTGTCGAAGAAGTCCAGCACGATCTCGCCCAGCGGCATGTCGTAGGTCAGCATGACCTGCTTGCCGTGGTAGGCCATGTTCAGCTGCACGCCGCGCTTCTGGTTGGCCAGCGTCATGACCGCACCCACGTACTCCTGTGGCATGTACAGGTGCACGGTCACCACCGGTTCGCGGATCTCCTCGATGCGGCCGACATCGGGCATCTTGGACGGGTTCTCCACCTTGATGACCTCGCCGTCGCCCTTGACCACCTCGTAGACCACGCTGGGTGCGGTGGTGATCAGGTCCTGGTCGAACTCGCGCTCCAGACGCTCCTGCACGATCTCCATGTGCAGCAGGCCCAGGAAACCGCAGCGGAAGCCGAAGCCCAGCGCCTGCGACACCTCGGGCTCGTAGTGCAGCGCGGCGTCGTTGAGCTTGAGTTTTTCCAGCGCGTCGCGCAGCGCGTCGTACTCGCTGGCCTCGGTCGGGTACAGGCCGGCGAACACCTGCGGCTGCACCTCCTTGAAGCCGGGCAGCGCCTGCTCGGCCGGGCCCAGGTTGTTGGGCAGCTTCTTCTCCAGCGTGACGGTGTCGCCCACCTTGGCGGCCTGCAGTTCCTTGATGCCGGCGATGATGTAGCCCACCTCGCCCGCCTCCAGCGATTCGCGCGGCTGGTTGGCCGGCGTGAACACGCCCAGGTTGTCGGCGTTGTAGGCGGCGTTGGTCGCCATCATCTTGAAGCGCTCGCCCTTGCGCAGACGGCCATCGACCACGCGCACCAGCATCACCACACCCACATAGGTGTCGAACCAGCTGTCCACGATCATGGCGCGCAGCGGTGCATCCGGGTTGCCCTTGGGGTGCGGGATGCGGGCCACAACGGCTTCGAGGATGTCTTCCACGCCCATGCCGGTCTTGGCCGAACAGGGAATGGCGTCGGTCGCATCGATACCGATCACGTCCTCGATCTCGGCCTTGGCGTTGTCGGGGTCGGCGTTGGGCAGGTCCATCTTGTTGAGCACCGGCACCACCTCCACGCCCAGGTCGAGTGCGGTGTAGCAGTTGGCCACCGTCTGCGCTTCCACACCCTGGCTGGCGTCCACCACCAGCAGCGCGCCCTCGCACGCTGACAGCGAACGCGAGACTTCGTAGGAGAAGTCCACGTGTCCGGGCGTGTCGATCAGGTTGAGGTTGTAGACCTTGCCATCGCGCGCCTTGTACTGCAGCGCGGCGGTCTGCGCCTTGATGGTGATGCCGCGCTCTTTTTCAATGTCCATCGAGTCGAGCACCTGCTCGCTCATCTCGCGGTCGGACAGGCCGCCGCAGCGGGAGATGATGCGATCGGCCAGCGTGGACTTGCCGTGATCGATGTGCGCGATGATGGAGAAATTGCGGATGTGTTGCATCAAAAAAACCAGCTCTGAAAAGGCGCTTGGCACCGCGGTGCGGCCTGCGCCGGAAGGCCATAAAAAAGGGCGCGTCAGCTCTTGACGCGCCCTAACCAACAATCAATGGCAACTGCGATAGTTGGGGTTTCATTGTAGGCAAAAAGCCCGGAACGCACACCCTCGAATCGCCCGCCAGGGCTTGTTGCCGCGCAGCAACATGAACTTTGTCTACATCTTATCCACAGGCCGATGCGAGCAACCTGTGGATCAGCTGTGAATGCTGTCGGGACAAGCTGTGCACTTCCCATATGATGAACAAACACCGTCGGAACGTAGCCCAATCCCCACAAGATATGCGCCGATTTTATCGAATCCGATCGGATACCGGGCATCTGTTGTGAGCAATCACTGACTTTCGAAGATTTCACCCCCCTGACAGAGCGCTCAACGGCTGTGGTGAATCGGCCACGACCCGAAAAAACCCCCTCAAGACCAGACGGTTGAGGGGGTTATTCAGTGGTTTCGGGCGACCGAGACCAAACCAGCGGCGCTCAGCGGGCCGGCCGAATGATGGCGTACTGGGCCCATTCGCCCCGCCGGAACAGCACGCTGACCGGCCGCACCTTGTCCCATCGGGCCAGGGCAGCGTCCACCTCCTTGACCGACGCCACCTCGGTGTTGCCAACGGCCACGATGACGTCACCCTCGCGCAGCCCCGCACGGGCGGCCGGCCCTTCGGCCGTCACCACGCGGACACCGCCTTTGATCTGCAGGTCGCGCTTTTGCGTTGCGGTGAGTTCAACCAGGCCCAGCCCCAGCGCCTGGGCAGCGGCCGAGGCCTGCGGCTTGGCCGGCTCGGGCGCCGCACTGCGCACCTCGGGCCGCTCGCCTTCGATCTCGGCCACCGTCACCGACAGATCGCGCTGCCCACCGCGCCGGAATACCGTGATGGTGCTCTTGCTGCCCGGCTTGGTGTTGCCCACCAGACGCGGCAAATCGACCGACTTCTCGATCACCTGGCCGTCGAAGCGCAGGATGATGTCACCCGGCTCCACGCCAGCGGCCGCGGCCGGCGAGTTGGGCTCCACACCGCGCACCAGGGCACCGCGTGGCTGCCCCAGACCGATGGACTCGGCCACGTCTTTGCTGACCTGGTCGATCTGCACACCGATGCGCCCGCGCGTGACACGCCCCACGGTGCGCAGCTGATCCGACACCCGCACCGCCTCGTCGATGGGGATGGCAAACGAAATGCCCTGGAAACCGCCCGAGCGCGAGTAGATCTGGCTGTTGATGCCCACCACCTCGCCCCGCATGTTGATGAGCGGCCCACCGGAGTTGCCCGGGTTGATCGCCACATCGGTCTGGATGAAGGGCAGGAAGTCGCCGGTATCGCGTTTCTTGGCGCTCACGATGCCCGCGGTGACGGTGTTCTCCAGCCCAAAGGGCGAGCCGATGGCCATCACCCACTCACCCACACGCAGGCGGTTGACATCGCCGATCTTCACCGGGCTCAGCCCGTTGGCCTCAATCTTGACCACCGCCACATCGGTACGGCGGTCAGACCCCACCACCTTGGCCTTGAACTCACGCTTGTCCGGCAGGGTGACGATCAGCTCGTCCGCCCCCTCCACCACGTGCGCGTTGGTCATGATGAACCCGTCGGCGCTGAGCACGAAACCCGAGCCCACGCCACGCGGTTGGGGCTCCTGCGAACCACCACCACGCTCCTGCCGACCCCGCGGCGTCGCTCCCGGCGGCACCGGAATACCAAAGCGCCGGAAGAACTCCAACATCTGCTCGTCGGGCGCCCCGCCAGCGTTTGCGCCCACCTTCTCCAGTGTGCGGATGTTCACCACGGACGGCCCCACCAGGTCCACTAGATCTGTGAAGTCGGGCAAGCCCCGCACACTGGCAGGCGGCGCCGCGGTCTGGGCTGCCGCGGTGGCAACCGGTCCCAGCACGAGACAGGCCGATGCCAAAACGGGCAACAGAAAACGGGGCGCCAGACGGGCGCGAACGGGTGCGGCAAGCATGTGGCAAGCTCCTCGGA
>Ga0172372_10001065_pt1 | contig 42455 bp, 38 predicted proteins | sample LakKiv5m_2_FD_114544 | JGI IMG/M metagenome (GOLD analysis project Ga0172372, IMG submission 114544) | Freshwater microbial communities from Kabuno Bay, South-Kivu, Congo - kab_092012_9.5m | ecosystem: Environmental > Aquatic > Freshwater > Lake | place: Democratic Republic of the Congo...
CCCACCCTGCGCCTCCAACTCGCGGCTGTGCCGCGCAGCCGCCTGCGCGCGGCGCTTCATGAAGAAGCCCATCACCCCGTTGGGCATGAACAGGATCACCACGATCAGGATGACGCCCACCAGCGCCTTGCCGGCCGACCTGCCGTAGCATGCCGGCCGATGTTGACCTTGATCGTGCTGGCCGCCGGGCTCGGCCGCCGTTTCGGCGCCGACAAGCAGATCGCCCACGTCGGTCCGGAAGGTCAGACGCTGCTGGACTTCACGCTGCACGACGCCTGGCGTGCGGGTTTCGGACGGGTCGTTTTCGTGCTGCGTCCGGATCTGCTGGACGTGTTCGCGGATCTCTATGGGCCGCGCTGGTCCGAGGTATTGCAGTTGTACGCGGTGGCTCAGGATCCGGCCGACCTGCCGGCATCGGTGCGCAACCCGGGTCCGCGTGCAAAGCCCTGGGGAACGCTCCACGCGGTCTGGTGTGCGCGCACTTGGGCAGGCAACCGTTGCGCCGTGGTCAACGCCGACGACCTCTACGGATCACAGGCGCTGTCGGATGTCGCGGCCGTGCTGGGCAAGGCCTGGGATCCTCAGTCGCAGGGCTTGCAGGCCTGCCTGCCAGGTTATCCGCTGAGCGCGACCCTGTCGCCCAGCGGCGCGGTCAACCGCGGGCTGTGCCGCCTGCGGGACGGCCTCTTGATCGGCGTGGACGAGGTCACCGACATCGCTCTGGACCCGGACGGCAGAGTGCGAGGCCGCCGGCGCGAGGACGCAGCGAGGGAAGTGCTGGACCCGCAGACGCCGGTGTCGATGAACCTGTGGGGCTGGCGGGGTGATCCCTGGGCGTCGATGGCCGAGGCGTTGTCGGCGTTCATCGACGACCCGACGCGTGCGCATCAGGCTGAAGCCTATCTGCCTGCTTTCTGGGACAGGATGGTCCGTCAAGGGCGCGCACACTGTCAGGTGCTGCCGGCATCGACCGGATGGGTCGGACTGACCCATCCCGGGGATCTCGCCGCGGTGCGGCGTCACGTGCTCGCGTTGTGCGCCGCCGGGGATTACGCCAGCATGCCGCCGCTCACCGCGTGAGCCAAACCGGTGACACCGAGTCGCGGGTGACTGCGTGACGGGGACGCGACCGGGTCGGCTGATCCGGTCAGCCCGGCCGACTCGTGCAAAATCCGCCGCTTGCCGCGTCCTGCGCGGACTTGGCCGGAAGAGCAACCGATCACCTCGAAGGAGACAACGATGATGAAGCTGTCACGTCGCACCCTGGCCATCGTGGCCGCCTCCGCCCTGGCCGCCTCGGCGACCTGGGCCCAGACCAAGGTGACGATCTACTCGGCCGCGCCGCAGGACCTGCTGGACCGGGTGATCCCCGCCTTCGAGAAGGCCTCCGGCACCAAGGTCGACCTGATCAAGGGCGGCTCTGGCGACCTGATCAACCGTCTGCGCGGCGAGCGCGGCCGCCAGACGGCCGATGTGCTGTTCTCGGTCTCCACCGAGGTCATCCTGGCGAACGCCGCGCTGTTCACACCTTACACGCCCGACAACGCCAAGGCCATGGCCGAGGCCTTCCGCATCCAGGGCGCCGCGGTGCCCTTCACCGCCGTGGCCACGTCGGTGGGCGTCAACACCAAGCTGCTGACCCCCGCCCAGTACCCGCGCACCTGGCAGGACCTGGCCAACCCCGCTCTCAAGGGCAAGATCTCGATGGCGCGGGTGGACAAGTCCGGCTCGTCCTTCATCCAGCTCGCCACCGTGCTGCAACTCTACGGCGAGGACAAGGGCTGGGACCTGTACAAGCGCATCATGGACAACTCGGTGCTGTCCAACAGCTCGGGCGCGGTGCCGAAGTTCGTCAACGACGGCGAGGCCGCGGTGGGCGTGTCGAACGAGGACACGCTGCTGAAGTTCAAGGTCGGCGGCGGTCCGGTCGAACTGCTCTACCCCACCGACGGCACCTCGGCCAGCGCCGACGTGATGGCGCTGTCGGCCACGCCGGCCAACGCGGAGGGCGGCAAGGCCTTCATCAACTTCATGCTCAGCAAGCCGGCGCAGGAGCTGGTGGCTGGCGTGGGCCGGCGCCCGGTGCGCCCGGACGTCGCCTCCAGTGCCGCGTTGACCCCGCTGAGCCAGATCAAGCTGATCGCCTACGACCAGGTCTGGGCGGGCGAGAACCGCACGCGCATCCTGCGCAAGTGGAACGACCTGCTGATCGAGAAGAAGTGACCGGTTCGGTTTGAACGACAGCACCGCGGCATGGCGCGCGTACGCATCGAAGGCCTGCAGAAGTCCTACGGGTCCTACCGCGCCCTGCGCGACGTGAGCCTGGACATCCCCTCGGGCACCTTCTTCACCCTGCTCGGACCCAGCGGCTGCGGCAAGACCACGCTGCTGCGCGCCATCGCCGGCTTCCACTTCCAGGATGCCGGCGAGATCCACCTCGACGACGTGGCGCTGGGCGAGATGCACGCCTCGCGCCGCGAAGTCGGCATGGTGTTCCAGGACTATGCGATCTTCCCGCACCTGAGCGTGTGGGACAACGTGTGCTTCGGCCTGGTGCAGCGCAAGCTGCCGCGCCAGGAGATGCACGAGCGCGCCATGGCCGTGCTCGAGACGGTGCAACTGGTGGACCAGCGTGAGCGCATGCCGGCCCAGCTCAGCGGCGGGCAGCAGCAGCGCGTCGGCCTGGCGCGTGCGCTGGTGATCCGTCCCAAGGTGCTGCTGATGGACGAGCCGCTGTCCAACCTGGACGCGCAGTTGCGCGTCGAGCTGCGCCAGGACATCCGCCGCACCCAGCGCCGCCTGGGCATCACCACCGTCTACGTCACGCATGATCAGGAAGAGGCGCTGTCGGTGTCCGACCTGATCTGCGTGATGAACCAGGGCAGCGTGCAGCAGGTCGGCACGCCGTGGGAGATCTACCGGCAGCCGGTCAACCGCTTCGTCGCGTCCTTCGTCGGCGCGCACCACTTCAGCGAACTGGCGGTGGGCGAAGAGGGGGCCGTGCGCTGGCTGGGTTGCGACTGGACGGCGCCGGCAGCGGCGCGCCCGAGCCGACGTGTCGTCCTGGCCGTACGGCCCGAGAAGCTGCGGATCGCACGGGCGCTGGTCGACGGCCTGCCGGGTTGCGGCGCGATCATCGAGACCGCCACCTTCACCGGCCGCGAGATCCAACTGCAGTTGCGCACCGATGACGGCATGGCCATCGACGCCATCGTCAACGCGCACAGCGAGGCCACCGAGTGGCGGTCCGGCGACCGCGCCTGCGTGCACGTGCGCGCCGAGGATCTGATGTGGTTCGCTGCCGACGCCGTCGGCGAGCGCCTGACGTGAGCCGCGCGATCCGGTGGCGGGGACGGCCGGACTTCTGGTCCGGCGCCATGGCGCTGTCGGTGGCGCTGCTCGCGGTGCTGCTGATCTGGCCCCTGGTGGAGGTGCTGCGCATCGGCCTGGTGGACCCGGACACCGGCGAGATCACGCTGGAGTTCTACCGCAAGCTGCTGACCCACCGCTACTACGTCGGCGCGCTGCTGAACTCGATGTGGGTCGGCCTGGGCGGCATGCTCGGGGCCTGCCTGCTCGGCATCCCGCTGGCCTATTTCACGACGCGCTACACCATCCGCGGGCGCGACCTGATCTCCACCTGCGCCGTGCTCGCGCTGGTGTCGCCGCCCTTCATCGGCGCGTACTCCTGGATCGTGGTGGCCGGCAACAACGGCTGGCTGACGAACCTGCTCAAGAGTCTGGGCCTGCAGGTGCCCACGATCTACGGCATGCACGGCATCATCCTGGTGTTCAGCCTGAAGTTCTTCCCCTTCGTCTACCTGATGACGGCCAGCGCGCTGAAGAATGTCAACCGCTCGCTGGAGGAGGCCGCGCACAACCTGGGCTGCACGCCCTGGCAGCGTTTCCGCCGCGTGACGCTGCCGCTGCTGATGCCCGCGGTCAGCGCCTCGGCCATCCTGTGCTTCGTGCTGTCGCTGGCGGATTTCGGCACGCCGTCGATCATCGGCCGGGACATCCGCACGCTGTCCACGCTGGCCTACAACCAGTACACCTCCGAGATGGGCGGCACGCCCAGCATGGCGGTCAGCATCTCGATGCTGATGATCGTGATCTCGATGGTGGCGGTGTTCCTGCAGCGCTGGAGCATCCGCAATCGGCAGTACGCCGGCTCGCTGATCCAGCGGCCCATGGTGCACGGGGCCCGCGGCCTGCAGGGCGCGCTGATGCATGCCTTCTGCTGGGGCGTGGTGGCGCTGGCGATGCTGCCGATCGCGGTCGTCGTCTACACCTCGCTGCTCAAGACCAATGGCCCGGTCTTCCTCGACGAGTTCGGGCTGACGAGCTACCGGCGCGTGCTCGACGAGGTGCCCGACGTCATCGCCAACACGCTGTGGTTCGCCGGTCTGGCCACGCTGTGCATCACGGCGGTCGGCGCGCTGATGTCCTACCTGATCGTGCGCCGAGAGAGCCGCCTGTCGGCCTGGCTGGACGCCGTGCTGATGGTGCCCTACGTCGTGCCCGGGGTGGTGATGGCCATCGGCTTCCTGCTGGTGTTCAACCGCCCGCCCATCGACCTGGTGGGCACGGCCACGGTGATCGTGCTGATCATGTTCATCCGCCGGCTGCCCTACGGTGTGCGGGCCTCCACCGCGGTGCTGCGGCAGATCAAGCCGTCGATCGAGGAGGCGGCCGTCAACCTCGGCGCCTCGCCGCGCAAGGCCTTCCTGTCGGTGACGGTGCCGCTGATGCTGCCGGGCATCGTGGCCGGCGCGATGATGAGCTTCATCACCTCGATCAACGAACTGTCGTCCACGTTGCTGCTGTACACGGCACCGACCACCACGATGCCGGTCAAGGTCTTCGTGGCGGTGCTCGACGGCGAGTTCGGCGTGGCCGCGGCACTGTCCACGCTGCTGCTGCTGTGTACCGGTGCCTGCGTGTATGGCGTCCTTCGACTCGGTCAGTCCAAGGAGAGCGCCTTCCTCTGATGCCGCTGTCAAGGTCCACCCCCCTGCCGCACCCCTGCCATGCATCCCGAATCCCCTGCCCCGCCCGGACTGACCCACCGCATCGGGCGCAACGCCCTGACCCGGCGTGACACCCTGTGGCTGCTGGGCGCAAGCGTGGGCACCGCGACGCTGCAGGGGTGCGCCACCTCGCCGGTCACCGGCAAGCGCATCCTCGTGGGCCTGAGCGAATCGCAGGAGATCGCGATCGACCGCCAGCAGTCGCCGCACCAGTTCTCGGCCGACCTCGGCGCGGTGCAGGACGCGTCGGTGAACGCCTACCTGTCGGAGGTCGGGCAGCGCGTCGATGCGCAGGCCGAACGTGCCGGCCTGCCCTACAGCTATCGCGCGCTGAACGCCAACTACGTCAACGCCTACACCTTCCCGGCGGGCGCGGTGGGCGTGACACGCGGGATCCTGGTGAAGCTGCAGGACGAGTCGGAGTTGGCCGCGCTGCTGGGCCACGAACTCGGCCACGTCAACGCGCGCCACGCGGCGCAGCGCCAGGGGCAGGCGCTGATCGCGCAGGTCGCGCTCGCCGGTCTGGCGGCCAGCACCGAGAACTCCGACTGGGCCCCGCTGATCGGGCTGGGGGCGCAGCTCGGCGCCAGCGCGCTGCTGGCACGCTACTCGCGCGACAACGAGCGTGAGGCCGATGCGCTGGGCCAGCGCTACCTGGTCGAGGCCGGCTACCCCGCCAGCGGCATGGTGCGCCTGCACCAGGTGCTGGTCGACCAGTCGCGCGAGCAGCCCAGCCTGATCGAGACCATGTTCTCGAGCCATCCGATGAGCGCGCAGAGGCTCGAGACGGCCCGCCTGCTGGCCGAGTCCGACTACGCCGCCAGCGCCCGCGCGCCCGCGCAGCGCGAGCGCTACATGGACCGCACCGCCCATCTGCGCGCGCTGGCGCCCACGATCGAGGCCTGCCAGAACGGCGAGACCGCGATGTCGCGCAAGTCGCACGCCGAGGCGCAGCGGCAGTTCGCCACCGCGCTGCGCCTGACACCGCGCGACTACCCCGCCCTGCTGCGCATGGCGCAGTGCCAGCAGGCCCAGGGCCGGCTGCGCGAAGCCCAGCGCTATGCGCAGACGGCGCGCGAGGTCTATCCGCAGGAGGCCCAGGCGATGAAGCTCGCCGCCTCGCTCAAGCTCGGCCTGCGCGACCCTGCGGGCGCCCTGGCCGAGCTGCAGGCCTACGACCGCGCCCTGCCCGGCGACGATGGCATCACCTTCCTGCAGGGTGTGTCGCTCGAGGCCATGGGCCGGCGCGACGCCGCCGCGCAGCAATACGCACGCTACCTGCGCAGCGTCCCGCAAGGCCAGGCCTCGGCGCACGCGCTGTCGCGGCTGCGCGCCTGGGGGATGGTCAAGTAGCTCGATCAGCACCACGAGGCGTCGACAGGTCCAGCCTCATCGGGGCACCCCGCCTCTCGTGGGCCGGGGATGGATGAAGGTCAAGGAGGCGCGGCTCACCCCACAGGCGCCTGCCTCGAGGGTGCTTCCATGCGTATCCGCAGGATCCGTGAAGGTCCCTATTGCAGGCCGGTTCCGGCAGGATCAGCATCCGATCGCTTCCAGCCATCCCGGCTGTGACGCGACCTCCTCCACACCTTCCGGAGTTCAAGATGAAGCTGATCCCACGCCGCTTTCCCGCGGCCCTGCTCGCCGCGGCCGCACTGGCCCTGTGCGGGGCTGCCACCGCGCAGCAGAATCTCGAGACACTCAAGCAATTCAGGGTCGCCACCACCGACCTGAACATTCCGACCGTGGCGCAGACCGGCCGCAAGGCCGATCAGCTCCGGGCGAACCTGAAGAACATCAAGATGCCGCCCGGCTTCAAGATCGACCTGTACGCCATCGTCCCCGATGCGCGGCACATGGCCATCGCGCCCAGCACGAACATGCTCTTCGTCAGCACGCGCAAGACTTCGGTCTGGGCCGTGACCGACCGCGACAGTGACGGCGTGGCCGACGAGGTCAAGTCCTTCGCGCCATCGCTAAAGTTCACCAACCCCAACGGCGTGTGCTGGACTCGTGACGGTTTCCTCATCGTCGTCGAGCACAACCGGGTGCTGAACTTCCCGGCCGCCGAGTTCTTCTACGAAGGCCCCGACGTGGCCGTCATCGAGGTCGTCCCCCAGGGCGGGCTCATCCCCAAGGAGGAGGAGAGCTTTAATCACGGCGCGCGGGTGTGCGACGTGGGACCCGACGGCAAGCTCTACGTCTCGCTGGGCCAGCCCTTCAATGTCCAGCCCCGAGCCAAGGTCGCGTTGTACGACCGCATCGGCATCGGCGGCATCGTCCGCATGAACCCCTTTGACGGCAGCGGTCGCGAGGTGTTCGCGCGCGGCATCCGCAACTCGGTCGGCCAGGATTTCAACCCCAAGGACGGCACGCTGTGGTGGACCGACAACCAGGTCGATGGCATTGGTGACGACATCCCGCCGGGTGAACTGAACCGCTCTACCAAGGCGGGTGAGCATTTCGGCTTCCCCTGGACCAACGGCGGCGTGCAGATCGCCGGCAGCGGCGCCGCCCCCGACCTGAAGGACCTGCCGGCGCCCGCCGGCCTGATCGAGCCGCAGGCGCTGTTCCCCGCGCACCAGGCCCAGCTCGGCATGACCTTCTACAGCCACACGGCCTTCCCGCAGAAGTACCAGGGCGGTGTCTTCGTGGCGTCGCACGGGTCGTGGAACCGCACCAAGCCCAGCGGCTCGCTGATCAACTTCGTGCCGCTGAAGGCGGACGGCACCGCCGGTGAAGTGGAGGTGTTCGCCGAAGGCTGGCTCGACCGCAACGGCATCTATCGTGGACGTCCGGTGGATGTCGCGGTGATGAAGGACGGCTCGCTGCTGATCAGCGACGACTTCGCTGGCGCGCTGTACCGGGTGACCTACCAGCCCTGACCCGGCTGGACCCGGCTCGACATCTCACCGACAGGGGCGGGCCGGCTGCGGCCCGCCCCACTTCTGACACGTCACTCATGCACTCATTCCCCTCCCTGTGGCCCATGGTCTTGCGCCGCGGCCACGTGTTGTTGGCGATCGCCCTGTGCGTCGCAGCCGCCCCGGCCCCGGCCCTGGCCCGCGACGCCCAAGCCGGTCGCGCGAAGTCCCAGGCCTGCATGGTCTGTCACGGTCCGGTCGGGATCTCGACGGCACCGGACGCCCCCAACCTCGCGGGACAGCCCGCCCTGTATGTCACGGCACAGCTCAAGGCCTACCGGGCGGGCGAGCGTCGTCACGAGGTGATGGCCGTGATCGCCAAGATGCTCAGCGACGACGACATCGAGAACCTGGCCGCGTGGTACGCCTCCATCCGGATCGAGGCCCAGGCGCCCGATTGAACGGTCGATCCTCGCTTTCCCGTTTCGGCGCCAAGGTCATGATCACTGGGTATTTCCCTAGTGTGACGCACGAATGTAAACGTTAACATGCGTTTCGTCGGACGAACCGACCCATTCATTCCTCGAGGAGAAGTCATGAAGCGTCACGTGATCGCCGCGGCGGCAGCCGGGCTGTTTGCCGCCGGTGGGGCCTGGGCTCAGTCGGTGGAGGTGTTGCACTGGTGGACGTCCGGCGGCGAGGCGGCCGCGCTGGGCGTGCTCAAGAAGGACCTGGAAAAGCAAGGCGTGGCCTGGAAGGACATGCCCGTGGCCGGCGGTGGTGGTGAGGCGGCGATGACCTCGCTGCGCGCCCGCGTGACCGCCAAGAACCCGCCCACGGCCGTGCAGATGCTGGGCTTCGACATCCAGGACTGGGCCAAGCAGGGCGCGCTGGGTGACCTGAACGCCCTGGCCGCCAAGGAGGGCTGGGACAAGACCGTGCCCGCCGCGCTGCAGGCCTTCTCCAAGCACCAGGGCAAGTGGATCGCCGCGCCGGTGAACGTCCACTCGACCAACTGGGTCTGGGCCAGCCGCGACGTGCTGGCCAAGGCCGGCGTGAGCGCCGCCCCCGCCAACTGGGACGATTTCATCGCCGCGCTCGACAAGGTGCAGAAGGCCGGCTTCGTCGCGCTGGCCCACGGCGGTCAGGCCTGGCAGGAAGCCACGATCTTCGACGGCGTCGTGCTCGCCACCGGCGGTGTGGACTTCTACAACAAGGCGCTGGTCAGCAAGGACAAGGCGGCGCTGGGCTCGGACACGATGAAGCGTGCCTTCGACCGCATGGCGCAACTGCGCAAGTACGTCGACAAGGACTTCTCCAACCGCGACTGGAACCTGGCCTCGGCCATGGTCATCCAGGGCAAGGCCGGCTTCCAGATCATGGGTGACTGGGCCAAGGGCGAGTTCATCAACGCCAAGAAGGCCCCGGGCAAGGACTTCCTGTGCTTCCGCGTGCCGGGCACGCAGGGCATGGTGTCGTTCAACTCCGACCAGTTCGCGATGTTCAACGTCGGCACAGGCGCCAAGGACGCCCAGGTCAAGCTGGCCTCGGCCATCATGAACCCCTCGTTCCAGAGCGCCTTCAACGTCGTCAAGGGCTCGGTGCCCGCCCGCACCGACGTGCCGGACGCCGCGTTCGACGATTGCGGCAAGAAGGGCATGAAGGACCTGGCCGAGGCCAACAGCAAGGGCACGCTGGTGGGCTCGATGGCCCACGGCCACGCCGTGCCGGCTTCGGTGAAGAACGCCTTCTACGACGTCATCACCCAGCACTTCAACGGCAAGATGGACAGCGCCGCGGCCGTCAAGGCCATGGTGATGGCCGCCGAGTGATCGCGCCCCTGGCGCACTGAGGCACAGGCAGGGGCTGCAGGCCCCTGCCCGTCCATCGGATGAGACAACGCTGGCTCCCCACCCTGATGCTCAGCCCCAGCCTGCTGCTGGTGGGGGCCTGCGTCTACGGCTTCATCGCGTTCACCGTGGTGCTGTCGTTCACCTCCTCGACCATCCTGCCGTTGATGGAGTGGAGCGAGCGCAACAACTACGAACGCCTGTTCAGCCTGTCGACCTTCGCGCTGTCGGCACGTAACCTGGGCGTCTTCGCCAGCCTGTACATCGGCCTGTGCCTGCTGCTGGGCATGCTGCTGGCCATCTTCATCGACCAGAAGATCCGCGCCGAGAACGTCTTCCGCTCGATCTTCCTGTACCCGATGGCGCTGTCGTTCATCGTCACCGGCACGGCCTGGAAGTGGCTGCTCGACCCGGGCATCGGCCTGGAGCGTTCCGTGCGGCTGCTGGGCTGGGAAGGTTTCACCTTCAACTGGATCAAGGACGGTGAGATGGCGATCTACACCGTCGTCATCGCCGCCGTCTGGCAGACCACGGGCTTCGTCATGGCGCTGTTCCTGGCGGGCCTGCGCGGCATCGACCAGGAGGTGCTGAACGCCGCGCGCGTCGATGGCGCCAAGGGCTGGCGCATCTACTGGCGGATCGTGCTGCCGCAGCTCGGCCCGAGCTTCATCTCCTCCTTCGTCATCCTCGCGCACATGGCGATCAAGAGCTACGACCTCGTGATCGCGCTGACCGGTGGCGGCCCCGGGCGTGACACCTGGCTGCCCTCGGTCTTCATGTACCAGTACACCTTCACGCGCAACGAGATGGCCGTGGGAGCGGCCAGCGCCGTCGTGATGCTGGTGGCAGTGGCCATCGTCGTCGTGCCCTACATCCGCGGCGAGATCCGCCAGGCGCGCAGGGCCGGGCCATGAGTGCTGCGGCAACCTCACCGGCCACCGGCCGCGCGACCGGCCGGGGCCTGCGCCTGGAACGGGTGCTGCTGTACGTGGTGCTGGGCTTCATCGCACTCGTCTTCCTGGCGCCCATCTACGTGATGGTGGTCAACTCGATCAAGCCCCTGGACGAGATCCGTGCCGGCAACCTCGTCGCCCTTCCCCTGCAGCCGACCTTCGAGCCCTGGCTGCAGGCCTGGAGCCGGGCACAGATCGGCGTGCAGGCCACGGGCCTGAAGCCCTATTTCCTCAATTCCTTCCTGATGGTCGTGCCGGCGGTCGTGCTGTCCACCGCCATCGGCGCGATCAACGGCTACGTGCTGACGCAGTTCCGGGTGCGTGGTGCCACGCTGATCTTCGGGCTGCTGCTGTTCTCGGTCTTCATCCCCTTCCAGATCGTGCTGATCCCGATGGCGCGGCTGCTGGGCGAGCTCGGCCTGGCCGGCACCGTGGGCGGGTTGGTGTTCGTCCACACCGTCTACGGCATCGGCTTCGGCACGCTGTTCTTCCGCAACTTCTACGCCGCCTTCCCGCCCGAGCTGGTGAAGTCCGCGCGCATGGATGGCGCGAGCTTCTTCGTGCTGTTCTGGCGCCTGATGCTGCCCAACAGCCTGCCCATCATCGTCGTCAACGTGATCTGGCAGTTCACGAACATCTGGAACGACTTCCTCTTCGGCGCCTCGTTCAGCGACTACTCCTCCTACCCGCTGACGGTGGCACTGAACAACCTGGTCAGCAGCTCCACCGGGGTGAAGGAATACAACGTGCACTTCGCCGGCGCCTTCATCGCCGCGCTGCCCACGCTGGTGGTCTACGTGCTGTCGGGCAAGTACTTCGTGCGCGGCCTGATGGCCGGCTCGGTCAAGGGTTGAGGTTCACGGACGACGGACATGGCCACGCTTTCGATACGCAACGTCTCCAAGGCCTTCGGCGCCACGCAGGTGCTGCACCGCATCGACCTGGAGCTCGCCGACGGCGAGTTCCTCGTGCTCGTCGGCCCCTCGGGCTGCGGCAAGAGCACGCTGATGAACATCGTCGCCGGGCTGGAGGAGCCGAGCACCGGCAGCCTCGAGCTCGCCGGACGCGACATCACCGCACTGCCGCCCGACGAGCGCGACGTGGCCATGGTGTTCCAGAGCTACGCGCTGTACCCCAACATGACGGTGGCGCAGAACATCGCCTTCCCGCTTGAGATGCGCAAGGTGCCCAAGGCACAGCGCGCCGAGGCTGTGGCCGAGGTGGCCAAGTTGCTGCAGATCGACCACCTGCTCGATCGCAAGCCACGTCAGCTCTCCGGCGGGCAACGTCAGCGCGTGGCCATCGGGCGGGCGCTGGCGCGTCACCCCTCGCTGTTCCTGTTCGACGAGCCGCTGTCCAACCTGGACGCCAAGCTGCGCGTGGACATGCGCGCCGAGCTGAAGAAGCTGCACATGTCCACGGGCGTCACCACCATCTACGTCACCCACGATCAGGTCGAGGCGATGACGCTGGGCACCCGCATCGCCGTGCTCAAGGACGGTCTGATCCAGCAGCTTGCCACGCCGATGGAGCTTTACGCGCGCCCGGCCAACCTGTTCGTCGCCAGCTTCATCGGCTCGCCTTCGATCAACCTGTGCGAGGGCCGGGTCGACGCCGATGGGAGCGTGCGCCTGGCCGGCATCGACACCGGCGTGCGCCTGCCGGATGCGGCGGGCCGACGCGTGCAGGTGGGTGTGCGTCCCGAAGACCTCAAGCTCGAGCCGCAGGGCGCACCCGCTCGCGTGACGCTGGTCGAGCCTACCGGCGCTGAGACCTACGTGCTGGTGCAGGGGGCGTTCGGCGAGTTCACGGTGCGGCTGCCGGGCGAGAGCACGCACCGGCCCGGCGACGCGCTGGCGCTGGGCTTCGATGCGGCCAAGGTGCACGTGTTCGACGCGGACTCCGGCGCTCGACTGGGCTGAGGGCTCCAGACGCCAAGTCGCCCGGGTGTTCGGACGGCGGGACGTCCCGCCGTCGTGCCCTCAGTCGGCGTAGCCCATCTGTCGCCGCCCCAGTGCGCTGAGCTGATCCGGCGTGAAGCGGCCCTCGAAGTCGATTTCGTAGTCTTCCGCAGCGAAGTCGGGTGACGATTTGCCGGCCTCGAAAGCCGGGCGCTGCAGTGCCAGGAAGGCACGGTTCTTGGCGCAGTCGGGGGCCGAGCCGATGTACATCACGTTGCTGTAGCCAGCACCCGTGTGCCGGTCCTCGACGCCGTGCAGCACGTCGGGATGCCACCACACGGTGTCACCCGGCTCGACCTTCGGGATCGGCACATAGCCGCGCAGCAGCAAGGCGTGGTGCTGCTCGGAGACCGCCATCGCACGTCCGGCGCGGGCGCCGCACAGGTCGTCGTCGGCCACATCGTCCTGCAGTGCACGCAACAGCATCCAGCCCATCGCGTTGGCGACCGGCACCAGATTCAGCGTGCCGTCGCCGGAGCCTTGCGACGTCAGTGCGGTCCAGCCCTGAAAGGTGCGGAACATCCGGCACACGGCCGGCGACGGGATCTCCTCGGTGGCCGTGCGCCAGGCTGCGGAGAATGGGTCGTAACGAGCCAGGTCGCCGCCGTAGACGTGCCGGTAGACCTGGCGATAGCCAGGATCGATCCAGCGCTCGATCGAGCCGCCGTCGACGTGCGGCGACAGGCCCAGCGAGGCATCACCCGGCTCGCGCTGTCGCACGCGGTCGGCATAGGTCGTCTCCTGGTCGGGGTCGAACACCGGCGTGCCGTCCTGATCGACGTCCCACAGGCGGTTCAGCCAGCGACGGGTGTGGGCCAGTTCCTCGGACTGCCGCGCCTGCATCTGCGGCGCCGACCAGTAGATGCCGTAGATCTGCGGGCGCGCGCTGGCCAGCGCGCTGAAGTACTGGTCGATCCCGCGCTTGGCCACCGACTTCTCGATGTAGCGGTTGCGGGTCAGGTAGTCCTCGAGTTCGCGGTTCCAGCGCCCGACCCGCTCGGCGTCGAAGACCCCGCGGACGATGACGCAGCCGCGCTGGCGGATCAGCGCGCGCGTGGCGTCGTCGATGGCGTCCAGGTCGGCATAGCGGATCTCCGGCACCGAAGCCTGGCCCCGCGCGCGTTCGGCTTCGATGACATCGATCTGCGCCTCGACCGAGGCGGTGAGCAGTGCGAACCGTTCTGCGAGGTCAGGGATCTGCGCCTTCAGCAGGCGCTTGGCGGCGATGATGCGCTCGCGGTAAGGGGCGTTCGGGTCAGGTCTTGACATGCAGGTGCTCCAGGCACGGCGGGGTGAACAACACCTGGCCAGGAGCCTGGTCAGGTTGCAGCAACTGTTCGAGCAACTGCCGGCCCAGCGTCAGCCCGGTCAGGTGCAGATCCTCGAAGCAGGCGATCAGCGGCTGACGGATGTAGTGCGGCAGGTCGCTGCTGTACTTGACAACGATGTCGATGTCACGCCCGGGCAGGCGCTGTGCATCGGCCAGCGCGCCCAGCAGCGGCAAGGCCGGTGCCTCGAGCGACAGCACCAGGCCGTCGAAGCGCCCCGCCTCACGCAGGGCCCACTGGTAGATGGCCTCCGGGCCGTCGTCCAGCGACACCGACAGCACCCGCTGGCCCTCAACGCCACGGGCAGCGCAGGCGGCATCGAAGCCGTCGGCGAGGTGGTCACGGAATTCGCTGCCTGGCAGCGGCAGCAGGATGCCCAGTTCACGGCGACCGCGCGCGACCAGGGCGTCGACCGCCAGCGCAGCGAACTGCTCGTTGGCGAAGTCGACGCTGGCATGCGGCCGGGCCAGCCGGGTGCGCCCGTGGGTGACGAAGGGAAAGCCACGCTCGAGCAGGTAGCGCACCCGGGCGTCGTCTGCCGTGGTGTGCGACAGCAGCAGACCATCGGCCAGCCCGCGGTCCACGACGTAGCGCACGCCCGACAAGGGGTCGTCGTCACGCGCATCGGGCAGCACGATCAGGTGGTAGTCGGTGTCGCGCAGCGCATCCCCGATGCCCAGCATCAGCTGCTTGTAGCCGGGCTGGCTGGCGTCGAGCCGGTCCATCATGAAGGCCACGACCTGCGTGCGGCCGGTCTTCAGGCGCACCGCCGCTCGGTCTCGCACGTAATGCAGCTCGCGCGCGGCCTGCAGCACCTTGTCGCGCGTAGCAGGCAATACGCTGGACGAGCCCGCCAGCGCGCGCGAGACCGTGGCGAGCGACAGCCCGGTGGCTTGGGCCAGGGTGCGGACGGTGGGCTTGGCGGTGTTCATCGATCGCGGACCATGCAAGCGCGCTTGACAGTTCAGGGGGGACGGCCGCGCCTCGGCTAGGCCCCCAAGGCGGCAGAGACGTCGACCTGTGCAGATCAGGCGTCACGTTCATTATGGAAACGTTTACATCGATCGTCAACTTTTGACCCTACCCCATGTAAACGTTAACATCTTTGCATCAACTCAGGAGACACAGGATGCGTTGGGGATTGATCGGTGCCAGCAACATCGCCGGCGAGTGGATGGTCGGCGCGCTGCGCGCAGTGGGTGACGAGGCCGTCGCAGTGGTGTCCGGCAGCGCTGAGCGCGCGGGCGAATTTGCGAGCCGTTTCGGCATCCCCCACGCGCTGACGCGCGAGGCCGATCTCGCCGCCCTGGGCATCGATGCGGTATACGTCTCGTCCACGAACGACAAGCACGAAGCCTCCGTGCTGCATGCCGCCTCCCGCGGCTGGCATGTGCTGTGCGAAAAGCCGTTGGCCACCACGCTCGTCGCGGCGCGGCGCATGGTGCAGGCCTGCGCCGCGGCCGGTGTGGTGATGGGCACCAACCACCACCTTCGACACAACGCGGCGCATCGCCGCATGCGCGAGCTGATCGCACAGGGGCGCCTGGGACAACTGGTGGCGGCGCGGGTTCACCACGCCGTCTACCTGCGCCCTGTGCTGCAGGGCTGGCGCATTCACGACCGCGCTGCCGGGGGCGGGGTCGTGCTGGACATTGCGGTGCACAACGCCGATTCGCTGGCCTACCTGCTCGGCGAGTATCCGGTGGAGGTCCAGGCCATGGTCGCAAGCACCGGCATGGCGCAAGGCATGGAAGACCACGCGATGTCGCTGTGGCGCTTCCCGAGCGGCCTGACCGCGTTCACGCACCAGGCCTTCACCACACCGCATGCGCGCATCGGCCTGGAGATCCACGGCACCGAAGGCACGCTCGAGGGTGACGGGATCCTGAGCCAGCGCGCCGACGGCACGCTCGTGCTGCGCACAGCAGCGGGCACCGAGTCGCAGGAACTGGACAGTGGCAACCTCTATGAGCGTTGCCTGCAGCAGTTCCACGCCGCGGTTCGCGGCGAGCCCCACACACTGGCCGACGGACGGGCGGGGCTGCGCTCGCTGGCAGTGGCGCTGGCGGTGCTCGACAGCGCGCAGCTGGGACGGGCCGTCCAGGTCGACCTCGGCGACTGACCGGACCACCGCCTGGCGCTCCATCCCGGCGGAATGCGTCAGGCCCTGGCGAGGTCGCACGCGCTCTGGGGGATGCGCTGGGCCAGGCCCGCCCGGGAGGGCCGTCAGCCCTTGAACAACCCCGGCAGCCACAGCGACAGGCCAGGCCAGTAGGTGATCAGCGCCAGGCCGATCAGCAAGGGCACGTAGAAGGGCATGAAGGCCCGCACCACCGCGCCGAAGCTCACCTGCGCGATGTGCTGGACGATGAACAACAGCACGCCGAAAGGCGGCGTGGTGGCGCCGATCAGCAGGTTGAGCACGATGACCAGACCGAAGTGCACCGGGTCGATACCCAGCATCAGGATCAGTGGCAGCAGCGTCGGCACGGCGATCAGCAGGATCGCGGTGGTCTCCATGATGCAGCCCACCGCCAGCAGCAGCACGTTGATCATCAGCAGGATCAGCCAGGGGTTCTGCGTGATCTCCAGCATCGCCGCGGCCAGGTTGGCCGGGACGTTGTTGACGGCGATCGCCCAGCCGAAGGGTACGGCCGCAGCCATGATGAACACCAGCACGCCGGCGGTGACGAAGGTCTCCTGGATGGCGCGCGCCAAGCGCCGCCAGGTGAGTTCGCGGTACCAGAAGCCCAGCGCGGCGGCGTAGACCACGGTGATCGCCCCCAGTTCGGTGGGCGTGGCGACGCCGGACAGCAGGCCGACCACCAGGATCACGGGCGCCATCAGGGCGGGGACGGCACGCAGGAAGCTGCGGCCGATGGCCGGCATGCGGGGCCGGGCCTCCACCGGCGCCCGCACCCGGCCCGTGGCGGCGAGCAGCCAGACAGTACCCATCAGCAGCAGACCCACCAGCACACCCGGCACGATCCCCGCAAGGAACAGATCGCCGATCGACACCTGCGCCATCACGCCATACAGCACCATGATGACCGACGGCGGGATGATCGGCCCGACGATGGCCGAGGCTGCCGTGACGGCCGCGGAGAAGGCCGGGTCGAACCCGCGGCGGCGCATCTCGCGGATCTCGACCGTGCCCAGGCCGGCGGCATCGGCCTGCGCGACGCCCGACATGCCGGCGAAGACGAGGCTGGCGGCGATGTTGACCTGCGCCAGGCCGCCCCGGATGTGGCCGACCAGCGCCATCGCGAACTCGAAGATCCGGGACGCGATGCCACCCGAGTTCAGCAGGTTGCCGGCCAGCACGAACAGCGGGATGGCCAGCAGCGGGAAGCTGTCGATGCCCGAGGTCATGCGCTGCACCACCAGCGACATCGGCACCGGCGAGAAGAACAGCAGCCAGCCGAGCGCGGCGGCGATCAGCGCGAAGGCCACCGGCACCTCGATGGCGATCAGCCCGAACAGCAGCAGGAACAGGGGCAGGACGTCGCTCATCTGGCATCTCCCTTGGCCGCCATGCCACCTTTGGCTGGGGAGGTCATCAATTGCGCCTCGTCCCACCCGTCCTCGGCACGGTCTCGCGCTTCGCGCTCCAGGCGCGCGGTTTCCGCGTCGACGGGGCGGCCGCGCGTCATTGACACCCATTCAGCCAACACCAGGTAGACGGTGGTGAAGGCGATCGACACCGAACTGGTGAACAGCGGCACCGAATAGAAGAGGTGGCGCGGCAGGTCCACCGGCAGCGAGATCGTGCGGCTGCGGGACTCGACCTCCATGATGTCCCACGCCTGCCACGCCACGGTCAGCATCACGACGGTGGCCACGATCCACGCCACGCAGCGCCAGAAGGCGCGGGCCCGCGGGCGAAGTCGGCCGACGAAGGTCTCGATGCGCAGGTGACGCATCTGCTTGGTGCCGGCGGCCGCGCCGATGAACACCGCCCACAGGAAGCAGTAGCCGGCCAGTTCCTCGACCCAGACCAGGGGCTCACCGAAGACGTAGCGCGTGAACACCTGCACCGTGATCGACAGCACGATCACCACCACCAGCCCCACCCCGATGGCACTTTCGACGCGACCGATGCGTTCGAGCAGCCACCACCATCGACTGAGTACGCGGTCCATCCCGCCTCCTGCGTATCGTTCAGGTGTGCGTCCGGCGCGACGCCGGGACACCGTCGGCGTGCGCCGCCCTACCCGGTCCCGCTGCGCGCGACAAGGCCTGAGCGACGAACGCGAGCCTGACCTGAGCCGGCCCGGCTCGCCGCGCCGACGGTCAGCCCGGGCGGCGCGGCCGCGTCACTGGATGGCGCGGATCTGCTGGTACAGGCCCACCGGCCATGCGCCGTCCTTCTCCATGCCGTTGACCGCCGAAATGGCCTTATCGGCAAACGGCGCACGGTTCACGGTCACCACCGTGGCCCCCTCGGCGGCCATCTTGCGCACCACCTCCTCGGTCTCGGCTTCGGCAGCCTTGCGGCCCCAGGCGATGGCCTCGCGCGCGGCGTCGACCATGATCTTGCGCACGTCCTCGGGCAGCGACTGGTAGACCTTGTCGTTGATCGTGATGTGCTGCGACGACATCAGGTGGTCGGTGCGCATCACGTACTTGGCCGCCTGGTGGAACTTCTGCGCGTAGGCCGAGCCCACGGGCCCTTCGGCTGCGTCGATCACACCGGTCTTCAGGCCGAGGAAGACCTCCGCCCAGGCCACGCGCGCGGGCTTGGTGCCCAGCGTCTGCCAGAGGTTGAGGTAGGTCTTGATCTCGGGCACGCGCATCTTCACGCCGTCGAGGTCGGCGGGCGAGTTCACGGGCTTCTTCGCGAACAGGATGCGCGGCTGCGTCGGCGCCGCGGCCAGGATGCGCAGGCCCTGCTTGGCACGCAGATCCTCGGCCATCCTGGCGAAGGTCTGGGACTCGATGAATTTCTGGAAGTGATCGTTGTCGCGGAAGGTAAAGCCCCATGCCAGCACGGCGAAGTCCTTGACCCAGTTGGCATACCAGTCGAGCACGTCGCCGTACATCGCCACCGAGCCCTTCATCATCTGCTCGATCACCTGCACGTCGCTGCCGAGCTGCTCGCCCTGGATGAAGTTGACCTTCACCTTGCCGGCGGCGCGTTCGTTGACGAGCTTGGCGAACATCGCGTTCGTCCGGTCGATCACCGTGCCCACGGCGTCCGAGCCGCCGAAGGTCAAGGTCTGTTGCGCCTGCGACAGCCCCGGGGCCAGCAGCCCCACGGCCAGGGAAATCGCACTGAGCCACATCTTCATCGTCATGTCTCCTGTCAGGTCTGAGGTGGGATGTACCCCGTCAAGTCACGGGGCGAGGGGTGCGGGTCACCTTCATCGGGCGACCTCGAAGAATCGGTTGGCCAGGTTCTTCTGCGCCTGGTAAAGCGACGACGGGTCTGCCGGGCGCGGCAAGGGCATCCGCACAGGCACGGCGGTCATGCGTGGCTGCAGGCAGGCGTCGCCGCACAGTCGGCGGCTCTCGAATTCGGCATGGTCGGCGTAAGGGGCAAAGCCACCCGCCAACGGCCAGGCATCGCCCGCGGCCAACTCGTACAGCAGGAAGTTGCGCGGCCGGCCAGACGTGTTCAGTGCCGACCCGTGGATCAACCGCGCGTGATGCAGCGATACCGATCCCGCCGGCCCCAGCAGAGGCACTGCTCGCTCCATCGGCAGGGCCTGGCGCGTCAGGTCGATGGCGCCGCAGAACACCCCGTTGCCGGTGTGGTCGTGGATCGGGCCGCGGTGGCTGCCAGGGATCACCATCATCGGCCCGTTGTCGGGCAAGAAGGCGTCGAGCATCACACCCACGGCCAGCACGTCGTCGTTGGTGTAGGGGTAGAAAGCCCAGTCCTGATGCCACTCCACGGCGGCGCCATAACCGGCGGATTTCAGATTCAACTTGACACCCTGCAGGCGCACCGAGGGCCCGAGCAGCGCGCGCAGCGGCGCGAGCAGCAGCTCGTCGCGGATCAGGTCGCCGAAGGCCGGATGGTGCCGGTGCGGCGCCTTCAACCGGCGCACCCGCGGATGCTGCGGCGTGTGGCTGTCCTCCAGGTCATAGAGGTCGGTGTTGGCGCTGACCTGCGAGGCGCCGGCCAGCAGGCTGTCGACGGCCTCGCGCAGGCGCTGCAGCGTCGCGGCCGGCAGCAGCCCGGGCAGCACCAGGTAGCCATGCGCCCGGTAGGCATCGACTTGATCGGGGTTCAAGCTCATCGTGGCGCGCGGGGTCCGCAAGTGAAGCGATGGTGCGACTTTCCGCCGACAACTCGCGTGCGTCAACCCTGGTTTGACCTGTTGACGCAGGCCGATGGTATCGATACCATCTTCGCCGCCGCGCCTGTCGACCGGGGCCGGCGGTGCGGGCGGTCGACCTTAGGAGACGTGACGATGCAGACGGTGAAGGACGTGTGGTGGCAGCCGCGCATCGAGCGCACGACGCTGAAGGGCCTGATGCGGCGAGCCGACGCCCCCGGTCTGGCGTTCCTGGGCGTGTGGGCCGTGCTGCTGGCGCTGGCCGGTCTGGGCATCCACCTCAGCGTCGGCTCCTGGTGGGTCGTGCCGGCGGTGGTGCTCTACGGTCTGGTGCTCGGGTTCGCCTACGCGCCGTCGCACGAGTGCGCCCACGGCACCGCCTTCCGTACCCGCTGGCTGAACGAGGCGGTGATGTGGCTGACGTCCTTCATCTGGGGCGAATCGCCCACGCACCGGCGCTTCGCCCACTCGCACCACCACACCCACACCTGGCACTGGAAGGTCGACGCCCAGATGGGCTACAGCAACCCGGTGCGCCTGCGGACGTGGCTGGGCGACGTCATCGGCCTGCTCGAGTTCTGGCCCCGCGCCAAGCTGATGGTGCGCCATGCCACGGGACGTGTGCTGCCGCGCGAGCTCGTCTACCTGCCGCCGGCGCAGGTGCCGGTGATGGTGCGCGAGGCGCGCATCCTGATGGCGGGCTACCTGGGCCTGCTGGCCTGGGCCGGGATCGGGCAGACCTGGGTGCCGCTGCTGTACTTCTTCATCCCGCGTTTTGCCGGGGCCTTCGGGGTCTATGCCTTCATCACGACGCAGCACATGGGGATGGCGCAGGACGTCAACGACCACCGCCTGTGCACGCGCTCGATGCACAACGGATGGCTGGCCCGCACGCTGTACTGGAACATGAATTACCACATCGAGCACCACATCTACCCGTCGGTGCCCTTCCACGCCCTGCCCGCCCTGAATGCGGCCATCCGCGATCAGCTCCCGGCGCCTTGCCACGGGCTGTTCGGCGCGCACGCCGAGATCCTGCGCACCATTGCCGCGCAGCGGCAGGACCCGACGGCCGTGGCCGCCCGAGCCGGTCGAACCGCCTGAGTGCCTGAGTGCCTGAGTGCCTGAGCGCCTGACCCCTGGAGAACCCGACGATGTGGAAGCCCCTGTGCGCCGTGGCCGACGTGCCTGATGAGGACGTGGTGGAGGTGGTCGCCGACGGACACGTCTACTGCGCCTACCGACTGTCGGGCACCCACCACGTCACCGACGGCATCTGCACCCATGCGGTGGCCCGCCTGGCCGAGGGCTTCGTCATCGACGACGTGATCGAGTGCCCTCTGCACAACGGCCGCTTCCACATCCCCACCGGCCGGCCGGACGGCCCGCCGGCCTGCGAGCCGCTGCGCACCTACCCGGTTCGCATCGAGGCCGGCATGCTGATGATCGAGCGCGACGGCTGACGATCAGCGCGCGCCCCGGTCGCTCGCTTAGGATCGGTCCCATGCACCGATCCTGGCCTGAGGACCGATGAGCGGGCCCGTCGCCCGCCGCCCGCGCATGAGCGACGTCGCCTCGCGCGCCGGCGTGGGCACGATCACGGTGTCGCGTGCACTGAAGACGCCGCACCTGGTGTCCGACGCCGTGCGTCAGCGGGTGCTGGAGGCGGTGCAGGCCACCGGGTACGTGCCCAACCTCGCGGCCAGCACGCTGAAGTCGCACCGCTCGACCATCGTCGCGGCCATCGTGCCGACACTGCGCAATGCGATCTTCGCCCAGACCACCGATGCACTGGCCGAGGGACTGCGCGCGCATGGTTACCAACTCATGCTGGCCAGCACCGGCTACTCGCCCGAGGCCGAGGAGGAGATCCTGCGTCACCTGATGGGGCAGCAGCCCGCCGCGGTGGTGCTGACGGGCATCGGGCACACGCGCGTGGTGCGCCAGTTGCTGGCGCAGCGCCGCATGCCGGTGATCGAGACCTGGGACCTGACCGACCGCCCCATCGACCGCGTCGTGGGCTTCTCGAATTTCGAGGCGATGCGACAGATGACCCGCGCGCTGGCCGATCGCGGCTACCGGCGCATCGCCTTCGCCGGCTCGGCCGCCGGCGCCGAGCCGCGGGCCACGCGCCGGCTGCAAGGCTATCTTCACGCCATGACCGAGTTGGGACGGGAGGCTCGTGTCGTCGAGCTGCCGGGGCTGGCCCTCGACATCACCAGCGGCGCGCACGCCTTGCAGCGGCTGATGGCACTGAACCCGGCCCCCGACGCCGCGATCTTCGTCACCGATGTGCTCGCCTTCGGAGCGGCGCAGGCCTGCCAGCAGCAGGGCATCGCGGTCCCCGGCCGCCTGGCCCTGGCCGGTCTGGGCGATTTCGAACTCGCCCGCGCGGCGCATCCGCCCCTGACGACGGTGCGCATCCCCGGCGAGCAGATCGGACGCACTGCGGCGACGATGATCGCCGACCTGTTGTCGGGCGACCCGGAACGCGTCGGCGCCGTCCCCCAGGTGGTCGACCTGGGCTGCGAGATCGTGTTCAGGTCGAGTGCATGAGGGGTTGCCGGCGGTTGACGATCCCGGGCGCTCCCTTGGGTTTTCTCGGATGTGTCGATCGCTGTCTTGCGACTACAGTCCGGGCTCGTCGCGAGTTCGCCGTCCCGGCGGACCGCCCCGATCAACCGAACCGCCCCAACCCCCGGAGGTCCCCATGGCCCTGAAGATGTCGCGTCTCCTCAAGCCCGTGCTGCTCGCTGCCGCGATGGCAGCCACCGCCACCGTCGCGCAAGCGCAGACAGTGCTCAAGATGGGCTTCGGCCTGCAGCTCGAGGCCCACTACGGCGTCGGCGCGGTCCACATGCAGAAGCTCGTGGCCGAGCGCATGGGCGGGCGTTACAAGCTCGAGCTCTTTCCCAACTTCCAGCTTGGCGGCGAGCGCGAGATGACCGAAGGCGCCCAGCTCGGCACCATCGACCTCGTGATCACCTCCACCGGCCCGGTGGGCAATTTCGTGCCCGACACGCTGATCACCGACATCCCCTTCCTGTTCCGCGACTACGTCCACGCACGCGGCGTGCTCGACGGCCCGATCGGCCAGGGCATCCTCGACAAGTGCACCGCCAAGGGACTGATCTGCCTGGCGTGGTCGGAGAACGGCTTCCGCCACATGACCAACAATCGTCGTGAGGTGGCCTCGCCGGCTGACGCCAAGGGCCTGAAGGTCCGCACGATGGAGAACCAGGTCCACATGCAGGCCTTCCGCACCATCGGTGTGCTGCCCACGCCCATGGCCTTTCCCGAGGTCTTCGGCGCGCTGCAGCAGGGCACGGTCGACGGGCAGGAGAACCCCATCGGCGTGATCGTCTCGGCCAAGCTCAACCAGGTGCAGAAGCACCTGACGCTGACCGGCCACCTGTATTCGCCCGCGATGGTGCTGATGTCGCCGGCAGCCTACAACAAGATGTCCGAGGCCGACCGCAAGGCGATCCTGCAGATCGCGCGCGAGGGAGCGCAAGTCACGCGCGCCCGCGTCCAGGAACTGGAGCGCGTGGGCATCGACCAGCTGCGCTCGTCGGGCATGCAGATCCGCACGCTCAGCACCGCCGAGAAGACCGCCTTCCAGGACGCGCTCAAGCCGGCCTATGCCGAATTCGGCAAGCGCTTCGGGCAGGCCAACATCGACGCGATCCGCAACGCCAAGTGAGGCGGGCCCGGATGCCGATCGACGGCCGCGGCCATGGGTGACTGGATCCTGGCCATCGACCGCTGGGTGGGCCGCGTCGTGATGACGCTGGCCTGCCTGGCGCTGGCCGTGGCCGCGGTGTGCGGCCTCTACCAGATCATCACCCGGTTCCTGCTCGAGGAACCCTCGACCTGGACCGAGGTGCTGACGCGCACGATGATCATCTGGAGCGTGTTCCTCGGCCTGGGCGCGGCCCTGCGAGGCGGTGCGCTGCTGTCGGTCGACCTGCTGTACCGGATCACCGCGCGCACACCATACCTGGTGTGGCTGCGAGGGATGATCACCGCCTGCACACTGCTGTTCCTGTGCATCGTCGTGTGGTACGGGTGGGATGTGGTCTACCGGGTGCGCTTCCAGAACCTGGCCGGGCTCGAGATCTCGATTTCCTGGGCCTATGCGGCCATCCCCGTCGGCGCCACCTTCGGCATCCTGGGGGTGGTGGCCAACTTCATCGACCCGCGCCGCGGCGAGATCGAAGCCCAATGAGCCGGTACCGCGTGTGACGCCCGTCATCTTCACCATCTTCCTGGCCCTGCTCGCGCTGAGCGTGCCGGTGGCCGTGGCCATCGGCCTGGCCTCGATGGCCGGGGTGTCGTTCTTCACGAACATGCCGATGCTGGTAACGGCGCAGCAGTTGTTCGTCACGATCGACAAGTTCCCGCTGGTGGCCATTCCCTTCTTCATCCTGTCCGGCAACCTGATGGAAGCCGGGGGCATCTCCGAGCGCCTGGTCAATTTCGCGCGCGCCCTGGTCGGCGGCGTGCAGGGTGGCCTGGCGATGAGCTGCGTGATCACCTGCATGATCTTCGCGGCAGTCTCCGGCTCGAGCGTGGCCACCACCTTCGCCATCGGCGCGATCCTGATCCCGGCCATGGTCCGGCTGGGCTACCCGGTGCAACGTGCCGCCGCGCTGCAGGCCACCTCGGCCGAGCTCGGCGTCGTGATCCCGCCGTCGATCCCGATGATCCTGTACGGCGTGGCCGCCGAGGTCTCGATCGGCGAGATGTTCATCGCCGGCTTCGGCCCCGGCCTGCTGATCGGCGGCGCCCTGATCCTGTTCGTCTTCGTCTGGTGCAAGCTCACCGGCCACGGCAAGCGCGACGGCGAAGGCCGGCTCGAACTCGGCGTCGCCCTGCGCCAGGCCATCCTGGCGCTGCTGATGCCGGTGATCGTGCTAGGCGGCATCTACGGCGGCGTGTTCACGCCGACCGAAGCCTCGGTGGTGGCGGTGTTCTACGCGCTGGTCGTGGGTATGTTCGTCTACCGCCGCATCCGCCTGCCCGACCTGTGGCGCGCGCTGCAGCGCACCGTCGTGTCGACGACGGTGATCATGGTCATCATCGCCACGGCCGGCCTGTTCGCCTTCCTGATCACGCGCGCCGGCGTGCCGGCGGCCTTCGGCAACTGGGTCGCCGCCAATCTGGACGGCCCCATCGCCTTCCTCGTGGGCGTCAACCTCTTCCTGTTCCTGGTGGGGATGTTCATCGAGACCGGCGCGGCCATCGTCGTGCTGGCGCCCATCCTCGTGCCGGTGGCGCAACAGTTCGGCGTCGACCCGGTGCACTTCGGCATCATCATGGTGGTCAACCTGGCGCTGGGGATGATCACCCCGCCCTTCGGGGTCAACCTGTTCGCGGCGTGCACGGTGGCGAAGATTTCCTACGACCAGATCGTGCCTGCCGTGATGCCCTATGTGGCGGTGGTCGTCGCCTGCCTGGCCGTGATCACCTTCGTGCCGGAGCTGAGCCTCTGGCTGCGGGACCTGGTCTATCGCTGACCCGACAGCCGGCCGGCCACACCCTTCCATCGACGCACGGGCGCATACCATGGCCGATCCCGAGACGGTTGCCGAACCCCATCGCTGGCGCTTCTTCCGCATCGGCGGCTTCGACCAGGTCCGCATCGAGACGGCACAGGACCTGCGCCACCTGCACGAACTCGACCAGAAACTGTGGGCCGTCCTGGCCTGCCCTTGCTCGGGTCTGGAGATCGACAGCCGCACGCTGAAGCTCATCGACAGTTCGGACGAGGGGCGCCTGCGGGTGTCGGAGGTGCTGGATGCCGTCAAATGGGTGTGCGCACGTCTGGCCGACCCCGGCATCGTCTTCGACGGCGGCGCCGACCTGCCGCTTGCCGCGATCGCGCAGGACGATGCCGAGGGGCAGCGCCTGGCCTCGGCGGCGAGGCAGTTGCTGCAGCGCCTGGGCAAGGCCGAGGACGGTGCGCTGGAGGTGGCGGATTTCGACGACCCGTCGCGGCTGTTCGCCCCTGGCCACCCAAACGGAGACGGCGTCGTGCCGGCGGCCCTGGCCGACGCGCCCGAGCTGTCCCAGGCCATCGAGACCATCGTCGGCGTGCTCGGCGGCGCGAGCGACCGCAGCGGACAGGCCGGCGTTGACCGCGCCACGCTCGATGCCTTCACTGCGCAGGCCCGTGCCGTGGTCGACTGGCACGCGCAGGCGCGCGACGCCGCCGCATCGGTCATGGCCCTGGGGGAGGACACGCCGGCAGCGGTGGACGCCTTCGACGCCGTTCGTGCCAAGGTCGAGGACCACTTCGCCCGCTGCGCCCTGATCGCCTTCGACGCGCAGTCGGCGGCCGCGCTCAACCCCGAGGCCTCGCGTTACGGCGAGCTCGCGCCGGTGCTGCTGTCGGCCGACCACGCGGCCATGCAGGCGCTGCCGCTGTGCCAGGCGGCCCCCGGACGCGACCTCCCGCTGCGCGAAGGCCTGAACCCGGCGTGGCAATCGGCCATCGGCCGTTTCCATGATCAGGTCGTCGCACCGCTGCTCGGGCCGCAGCCGTCGATCTCCCAGGTGCAATGGCAGCAGCTGGCACGGCAGTTGGAAGGCTGGCGAGGGTGGCAGGCTGCGCGCCCCGACACCCCCCTGGTCGCGCTGGATCCAGCGGTGCTGCAGGTCTGGCTGGACGGCGATCTGGGCGCACGCCTGTCGGCGCTCATCGACCTCGATGCGGCGGCCGACACCAACGCCGCGCTCGTCGACGCGCTCGAGCGCCTGGTGCGGCTGCGCCGCGACCTGGGCACGCTGCTGCATAACTTCGTCAACCTGGTGGATTTCTACACGCCCGACCGGCACGCGATCTTCCAGGCCGGCACGCTCTACCTCGACCAGCGCAGTTGCCAGCTCTGCCTGCGCGTGCCCGACATGGGCCGGCACGCCGCGATGGCGCCGCTGTCGGGCACCTACCTCGTCTACTGCCTGTGCACGCGCAACGGCGAGCCGCCCTTCCACATCGTCGCGGCGATGACCGACGGCGACGTCGACGACATGATGGTGCCGGGTCGCAACGGCATCTTCTACGACCGCGCCGGACGCGACTGGCACGCCAGCGTCGTCAAGATCGTCCCCAACCCGATCAGCGTGCGCCAGGCTTTCTGGAGCCCCTACCGCCGGGCCGCGCGCATGGCGGCCGAGCAGGTGCAGAAGTTCGCCGCGGCCCAGGAGAAGGCACTGGACGCCAAGGCCTCGGCCGGCATCGCGCAGGCCGGTCAACAGGCCGCCGCCGGGAACGGCGCCGTGGCGCAGGGCTTCGACATCGCGCGCTTCGCCGGCATCTTCGCAGCCATCGGCCTGGCGCTGGGGGCCATCGGCTCGGCGCTTGCGGCGGTGATCAGCGGCTTCCTGTCGTTGCCGCTGTGGAAAATGCCGCTGGTGCTGGCCGGGCTGATGTTGATCGTCTCGGGGCCGTCGATGCTGCTGGCCTGGTTCAAGCTGCGCCGCCGCAACCTCGGACCGCTCCTGGACGCCAACGGCTGGGCGGTGAACATCCGCGCCCGCATCAACGTGCCCTTCGGCGCCTCGCTGACCGGCGTGCCGCGCCTGCCCCCGGGCGCGTCGCGCTCGATGTCGGACCCCTTTGCCGATCGGGACGTCCCCTGGGGCCCCTGGGCGGCGGGGGCGGCCGTGATCCTGCTGCTGCTGTGGCTGGGCTCACGGATCGACTGAAGCGCAGGCCCCCAGCGGCGCGGATCGCGCCAGCCGGCAGGGTCTGCCTCAGGGTAATTCCCGAAGCCCTCCCCGTGGCGATCTCGCCGGGATGGCCATCCCATGGCCGACAATCGAATGAGTCCTGCGGTGCCTGTATTCACTGAATCGGCCGCGCGACTTTTCTTCCTCACCTCGATCGGGAGACTTCGATGACCATGAACAAGCGTCAATTCCTGGCCACCGGCGCCGCTGCGGCGGCGGCCTGGGCCCTGCCCTCCTGGGTGCAGGCCAAGGCGCTCTTCGACAGCCTGCACATGTTCGTGCCGGCCGCGCCGGGCGGTGGCTGGGACGGCACGGCCCGCGCCATCGAGCGCGCCGCCAAGGCCGCTGGCCTGGTGGGCAGCATGAATTTCGAGAACGTTGGCGGCGCCGGCGGCATGGTCGGCCTGCCGCGCTACGTCAACCAGCGCAAGGGTCAGGGCAACAGCCTGATGGTGGGTGGCTCGGTCATGGTGGGCGCGGCCATCGCCAACAAGAGCCCGGTGACGATGCGCAACGTCACGCCCATCGCCCGCCTGACCGAGGAAGCCGGCGTCATCGTCGTACCCACCAGCGGCAAGCTCAAGACCTGGAAGGACTTCGAAGCCGCGATCAAGGCCAATCCCAAGGCCGTCTCGGTGGCCGGCGGCAGCGCTGGCGGCACCGACCACCAGTTGCTCGGTCTGGTTCTGAAGGCGCTGGGCATGAACCCGAAGGATGCCGCCTACGTCGGCTTCGCCGGTGGTGGCCCGGCCAATGCCGCCATCCTCGGCGGGCAGGTGTCGGCCGGCATCTCGGGCTACTCGGAGTTCGAGGAGCAGATCAAGGGCGGGCGGATGGTCGCGCTGGCGGTGTCGGGCAATCGGCGCATCCCGGGCGTGGACGTGCCGACGCTGACGGAACTCGGCGTGGCAGTCACCGCCGCGAACTGGCGGGGTGTCTTCGCGCCTCCGGGGATCTCGGCCGATCAACGCGCCGCGCTGACCAACTTCGTGACGCAGGTCCATGCCTCCGAAGGCTGGAAGAAGGAGCTCGAGACCCGCAAGTGGACCGATGTCTTCCTGTCGGGTGACGCCTTCGGCCGCGACATCGAGGCCAGCATCGCCGCCACCGAACGGGTCATGAAGGATCTGGGCCTGGCATGACGCCCCTGCGCGTCGCGCTCCTGCTGGCGGCGGTGTGCGCCGTCGCCGGCTGGCAGGTCACCCTGATACCGGAGTCGGCCATCCAGATGGCGGTCGGTCCGGTGCTGGTGCCTGCGGTGGTCGCGGCGGCGCTTTCCCTGGTGACGCTCGCCTACGGCCTGAGCGCCTGGCGCGGCCGTCAGGTCGACGAGGCGTCGGACCCTGCGGCCGCGCCCCTGCCCGGCGCCGCCGGGCGCTTTGCCAGCCTGCTCGGTGGCGGGCTGGTCTTCATGTGGCTGGTGGTGCCGCTCGGTTTCGTGATCCCGGCCACGCTGTGTGGCATGGGCGTGGCCCATGCCTTCGACGCGCGGCCGGGGCTGAAGTCGGCGACGATTTGCGGCACCATCGCCCTCGCATTCTGGGTCGTGTTCTCGGTCTGGTTGGGCGTCGGGCTCGGCCCGGCACTGCGCTGGCCTTTCTGACCCCGGGCCGCCCGGGCGGCGGCCCTTGCCTGCAGGAAACCTCGCGCCATGGGAACCTTCGAAGCCCTGATGGGCGGTTTTGCCACCGCGCTGCAGCCGGCCACGCTGATGTGGGGCTTCATCGGGTGCTTCCTCGGCACGCTCGTGGGCGTGTTGCCCGGCATCGGCCCGGCCCTGACGATCGCGCTGCTGCTGCCGTTGACCTATCACGTCCCGGCCACCAGCATGTTCGTGATGTTCGCGGGCATCTACTACGGCGCGGCCTACGGCGGCTCGACGACCTCCATCCTGCTGAACACGCCCGGTGAGTCGGCGGCGGTCGTCACGGCGCTGGAGGGCAACAAGATGGCCCGTCGCGGGCGCGCGGGGCCAGCGCTCGCCACCGCGGCCATCGGCAGTTTCGTCGCGGGCACGATCGGCACCCTGGCGCTGACCTTCGTGGCCCCCTGGGTGGTCGAGGCGGCGCTCGCCTTCGGCCCGGCGGAGTACTTCAGCCTGATGGTGCTGTCGCTGGTGGCGGTCTCGGCGGTGCTCGGAGACTCGGTGCTGCGCGGCGTGGTCAGCCTCAGCCTGGGTCTGCTGCTCGGGCTGGTGGGCATAGACCTGCAGACCGGCCAGCCGCGCTTCACCTTCGGCCAGGCCGAGATGCTCGACGGCATCGAGATCACGGTGGCCGTGGTCGGCCTGTTCGCGGTCGGTGAGGCGCTGTACCTGGCGTGGCAGGGTCGCGAGTCACGCGGTGCCGAAGTGATGAAGGTCAGCGGCAGCCTGCGCCTGAGTCGCAGCGACTGGGCGCGCTCCTGGAAGGCGTGGCTGCGCGGCGCCTTCTACGGCTTCCCGATCGGCGCCATGCCTGCCGGCGGTGCCGAACTGCCCACGCTGCTGTCCTACTACACCGAGAAGAAGCTCACGCGCCACCCCGAGGAGTTCGGCCACGGCGCCATCGAGGGCGTGGCCGGGCCCGAGGCCGCCAATAACGCGGCCGCCGCAGGTGTGCTGATGCCGCTGCTGACGCTTGGCATCCCGACCTCGGCCACCGCGGCCATCATGCTGTCGGCCTTCGAGGGCTACGGCATCCAGACCGGACCGCAGCTGTTCTCGCAGCAGGGCGGGCTGGTGTGGACGCTGATCGCCAGCCTGTACGTGGGCAACGTCATCCTGCTGGTGCTCAACCTGCCGCTGATCGGGCTGTGGGTGCGGCTGCTGAAGATCCCGCCGCCCTGGCTGTACGCGGGCATCATCGTCGTGTCGATGGCGGGCGTCTTCGGCGCGAGCAACTCGGTCTTCGACATCGGACTGCTCTTCGTCTTCGGCCTGCTGGGCTACACGATGCGGCGCTTCGGCTTCCCGGCCGCGCCCCTGATCGTCGGCATGATCCTCGCGCCCATGGCCGAGCAGTCGATGCGCCAGGCGTTGATCATCAGTCAAGGCGAATGGTCCACTTTCGTCACGCGGCCGATCTCCGGGACGCTGCTCGCGATATCCTTGCTGTTGCTGGTGCTTCCCGTGTGGTGGAGGCGCCGACGGGGCGACTGAGCGTGCCCCACGAGGGTGTTGGTGCGAAGGAGCGTGGGTGAGCATCGTGGAGACCGGACGGAACGTCGAGGACGATGCTGCCGAAGCGATGGCGGCGAAGCGTTCGGCGACGATGAACCGCCTGATGCACCGCATCAAGTCGCAGCCCGACTTCCCCGCCCTGCTCGATTCGATCAACTCGATCCAGCGCATCTCGCGCTCGGAAGATGCGCACGTGCAGTCGCTGACCGAGCACGTGCTGAAAGACGTCGCCCTCACCGGCAAGGTGCTGCGCTTGATCAATGCCGCCTACTACGGCGTGGCCGGCGCGGGTACCATCACCAGCATTCCCAGGGCGGTCTCGCTGCTGGGGTTCCGCACCGTCGGCACCGTGGCGTCGTCCCTCATGCTCTTCGAGGGCATGCCGCAGGGGGTGGACAAGCAGGTCGTGCGCGAGGCCATGAGCCGGGCGCTGCTGGCGGGGCTGCTGGCCCGCGAGATGTGCCACAACCCCAGGAAAGCGGAGGACGTCTACCTCTCGGCCGTCTTCATGGAGCTTGGACAGTTGCTGGTGTCGATCCACCTGCCCGACGACTACCGACAGATCGATCGCGAGTTCGAGCGGACGCTGCACGAGTCAGGGCGCTCGGCGGATGGCGCCGAGGCGCACGCCACGCGCCAACGCATCTCGCGCGAGGTCCTCGGCCTGAGCTTCGAGGAACTGGGCTGCGAGATCGCCAAGCAGTGGGGCTGGCCCGAGTCGCTCAGCCAGAGCCTGAAGCGCCAGTACCCGACGGCCACCGACCGACGCGCCACGGCCGACGAGTACCTGCGGGTGCTGTGCACGGCCGCCACCGACCTGTCCTCCCAGATGCACCGCCAGGGCGCGCTGCGGATGCACGGTGAAGGCGCGGACATCCGCTTCGAGGTTCTGCGAGGCTTCAGCTCGCGGATGGCGGTGCCGCTGGGACTGGATGCCAAGCGCCTCGGAGAGATCGCCGAACACGCACTGACCAGTTGGCGCAGCCTGGGCGACGGGCTGGGCGTGCGCCAGGCGCCCCCGTCCACCCGTCGCAACGACGCGCAGGCCGCACCGGCAAAGCCACCAGCCGCGGCGACGGCGGCTTCGAGGTCGGACCCCGGCGCGACAGGATCGGATGTGCGGTCGGCACCGTCCTCCGGGCAGCGCAGCGAACGCGACACCGCCGCGCCAGCGCCGCCCGGCGCCAGGCGTCAGGCGCTCGAGCAGGCCCTGCGCACGGTTGACGCGCTCACCCGTTCCGAGGCACCCGTCAAGCAGGTGCTCCACGGCGTGCTGGACGCCTTGTGTCGGGCCTTGGCCTTGCAACGCGCCGTGATCTGCCTTCGTGACCCTGCGGGCGGTCTGGTCGCGCGGGTCGGTGCCGGAGCCCACATGGACACCGTGCTGCGGGTCTTCCGCGTGCCCATGGGCGACGCCACCGACCTCTTCAGCCTGCTGTGCAACCGCGGCAAGGACACCCTGATCTCCGACGCCCGGGACCCGGTGATCGCGCAGCGGCTGCCGACCTGGTTCGTCCCGGCGCTCGGGCAGCCCGCCTTCCTGCTGCTGCCGATCACTGTGGGCTCGCACGTCATCGGTCTGATCTACTGCGACCGCGAGCATCCGGGCTCGCTGAGCGTGGACGCTGGGGACCTGACGCTGCTCAAGACCATGCGCGAGCAGATCGTCGCGGCGATGAAAAGACGCAGCACGGGCTGACGACGCACGGTGGTCCGGCCCCGACCGGTGCCGCCCCCTTCCCCGTTCCCGTCGCCTTTCACGTCGCCTTTCCCGTCGCCTCCCCCGGTGATACCCGCAGGCGGCCACATGCTCGAGCGCTGACCGCACGCAAGTGCCCGGCGGCTGGCCCCGCCACAGTCGGGGCAGCGGCTCGATGGCCGTGCGGAGGGTCCATGCAGTTGCCCGTGCAGATCGTGTTCCATCAGATCGCGCCCTGGCCGGGCGCGGAAACGCTGCTGCGCGAGAAGGTCGCGGCCCTGGACCGCTGCGCGCCCGACCTGATGTCCTGCCGCATCGTGGTGGAGGAGCAGCAGAAGCACCACCGGCTGGGGCGCCCGCTGTCGGTGCGGCTGGAGGTGCGTATGCCACGCCAGGAACTGACGGTGTGCAGGCAACACGACAGCGATTTCCATGTCGCGGTGCGCGAAGCCTTCGACGCCATGGCGCGCCAGATCGAGGACCATGTGCGGCGCCGTCGCGGGCAGGTCAAGCTGCATGCCGCACGCGGCACCTCACCGGCGCGGGAGACGACCCCGTCGGACGACACCGACATGGCGGCGGCACTCGAAGCCAGCGGCGAGGGACTGCCCCGATGACGCGCAAGGTCGCCACAGCCGCGACGCCCACGGGGTCGCCCCAGGCGTCGGCCCCGCACTCCCGGTCGGCCTCGCCATCGCCCGCGTCCGAGTCCTCGCCGTCACACTCGGTCTCCGGCTCGACCGCGCACGCTCTCTCGCCCGCGACCGCCCAGACCCCAGCCCCGGTCCCGGGCCCCGATGTCGGGGGCGGGCCCGAGGAGGATCGGCTGTCCAGGGTGGTGGCGCATCCCGACGGCTGGTATTGGATCGCGCCCGACGGGCATCAGCAGTTCGGCCCCTTCGACAGCATGGAAGCCGTGCTCGCCGACATGGAACCGGGCGATGCCTCGCCCGACGCCGGGCAGACCCTGCAGGAAACGGAACGTGTCCTGGGCCTGGGCGACTGGATCGACCCGGAGACCGGCAGCCTGGCCGAGGATCTGCGCATGCGGATCGAGGACCATTGAGCCTCCCGGTTCCTCGTCGACGCGCGCTGTGCGCGGACCGTCGGCTCGGTCCGAGCCTGTCGGAGCCCTGCGCCCGGGGCGATACGCGCACCGGGACGGACGCGCTGGCGCGCCTGTGCGGCCCGAGCCTGAGGGTCCGGTCGCACGGCGTCGTGTCGATGGATGCGCCAACTCGCGTGCTGCGGTCACCAGCGTCACGCTACCATCGTCGGCATGGTGCCCTGGATCGACGACGACGCGCCGCTGCCCCCGACCGACACCGCCCTCGGCCGGGACAGCGGTGCCCCGGGCCTGCTGGCGGCCGGCGGGCGACTGCTGCCGCAGCGCCTCGAGCAGGCCTACAGCCGGGGCATCTTCCCCTGGTTCAGCGCCGGGCAGCCGGTGTTGTGGTGGGCACCCGACCCGCGGATGGTGCTCGAGGTGGCCGACTTCCGCGTCTCCCGGTCCTTGCGGCGCACACTGCGGCGATTCGTCGCGTCGGACGGTTGCGAGATCCGCATCGACGCCAGCTTCCCCGAGGTCATCCAGGCCTGTGCACACTCCCCGCGGGACGGTCAGGCGGGCACCTGGATCGTGCCGGAGATGGTGCACGCCTACACCCGCTGGCACAGACTGGGTCGCGTGCACAGCGTCGAGACCTGGATCGACGGGGCGCTGGTCGGCGGCCTGTACGGGGTGGCGATCGGCCGCATGTTCTTCGGCGAGTCGATGTTCGCGCGGCGTGGCGACGCCTCGAAGATCGCGCTGGCGGCCCTGGTGGCCCTGTGCCGCGAACACGGGGTCGAGCGCATCGACTGCCAGCAGAACACGCGCCATCTCGCCAGCCTGGGCGCGCGCGAGATCCCGCGCGCCGCGTTCGAGCATCATCTGCGCGAGGCCGTGGCATTGCCCGACGTCGACGATTGGACCTATCATCCCCGGCACTGGCGCCACCTCGAACTCGGTGGCGACGACCCACCGCCCCGCATGCCGTGACGCATCCGAAGGAACTCCCGCTGTCGTCGCTGCAGTTCTATGCGACGGCGCCCTATGCCTGCAGCTACCTGCCCGACCGTCAGGCACGGTCGCAGGTGGCCACGCCCAGCCACCTCATCAATGCCGACCTGTACTCGGGTCTGGTGGCCAACGGCTTCCGGCGCAGCGGCTTGTTCACCTACCGCCCCTACTGCGACGGCTGCCGGGCCTGCGTGCCGCTGCGGGTGCCGGTGGCCGGCTTCCGGCCGAGCCGCAGCCAGCGCCGCGCCTGGACGGCCCACCAGCACCTGCTGGCGCGGGTGCTGCGCCTGGGCTTCCAGCCCGATCACTACCAGCTCTACCTGCGCTACCAATCCGGGCGCCACAGCGGCGGCGGCATGGATCAGGACAGCATCGACCAGTACACGCAGTTCCTGCTGCAAAGCCGCGTCAACTCCCGCCTGGTGGAGTACCGCGAGCCTGCAGCACCGGGCGCCACGGGCCCGGGCGCGCTGAAGATGGTGTCGATCCTGGACGTGCTCAACGACGGCCTGTCTGCCGTCTACACCTTCTACGAGCCGGAAGCCGGGGCGAGCTATGGTACCTACGGGGTGCTGTGGCAGATCGAACAGACGCGGCAACTCGGTCTGCAGCACGTCTACCTGGGCTACTGGATCGCGCAGAGCCGCAAGATGGCCTACAAGACGCAGTTCCAGCCTTGCGAGGCGCTGCTGGACGGCGCCTGGCAGCGGCTCGACGCTGCAAGCGGGCCGGACGATCGAGGCTCGACGCGCGAACCTCGAAGTCCGACGCCTGCGGGTGGAGGCCCAAGGATCGAGCCGTGACGCCGGAAGCCTGAACCTCCGGCTTTCAAGAAACAGGAACGCAAGTCCTTGTCTTCGGACGAGCGTCCGGCCCCGTGCGCGGGGGAGGGGCGCTCTCGATGCCGCTGTGCCATCACCCGGCCCTCGAACGCCGCGACGTCGGCCGTCGCAGAGACTCATGTCGCCCGCAGCGACCACTTCCCGTCGTCCGACCGCGCACGTCCGTCCCGTTCGAGTTTGCCCAGGTGCGCCAGCAGCGAGCGAGCAGCCAGGCGATGCAGGTGGGCCGGCGTGTCGGCATAGGCCTGTGGCACGAGCGTCTCGACCGCGGCAGGCTGCAGCTCGCGCAGGGCCTGCACGACCTTCTCCTCGCGCCCCAGGCGGTGACGGATCAACGCGCGGATCACCTGGTGCGGCTGCGCCACGAGGAAGCCATGGCCCGGCGCCAGCCAGGTCAGCTCGAGGTCGAGCAGGGAGGTCAGGGTCTGCAGGTAGGCCGACATGTCGCCATCGGGCGGGTTGATCACGACCGTGCTTCCCTGCATCACATGGTCGCCCGTGAACAGCGTGGCCTCCTCGGCGAGCAGGAAGCACAGATGGTTGGACGCGTGGCCGGGGGTGTGGACCACCCGCAGCGTCGTCGACGGGCCGAGCGTGATCGTCTGGCCGTCCACGAGTTCATGGTGCGGCCGGAAACTGGCGTCCTGTCCCTGGGGATGGTCGGCGATGCGGCCGAAGACGGGGGCACCCGTGCGTGCGGCGAGCGCGACAGCGCCCGGGGAGTGGTCGACATGGGTGTGGGTGACGAGGATGCCCGAGATCGGTCCGGGTGCCGCGGCCAGGATGGCCTCGAGGTGGGCCTCGTCGGCCGGGCCCGGGTCGATGACGTGCCAGCCGCCGGCCTCGGGGTCACCGACCAGATAGGTGTTGGTCCCCGGACCGGTCATCATCCCGGCGTTCGGCGCCGTCACCCGCCACACGCGCGGCGACAGCTGCACCGCCCGACCGGGCACGATCTCGCAGCAGGCGCCCCATCGGCCCGTGGGGTCGAGCCGGCCGACCTCGGCATGGGACGGCTCACCCGGCAGCACGATCCGGAGCTGGCCAGCGGAATCCAGCGCGCGCCGCGGCATCGTCATGGGGATGTCGCCCAGACCGGCGGCGTGGTCCAGCACGGACCGGACATCTGAAAAGGCCGCGAGATCCTGCAAGGTGCTGCGCGTGACCGGCAGGAGCTTCAGGCCGGTGGCACGGTCCAGCGCCTGCGCCGGCGTCAGCCACAGCAGCTCGACCGCCTCGCCGAGGTCGGCCTGCGCGGTCTGACCCTCGGGTGCGCGGGCAACGAAGAAGCGCGTGTCGAAACGCTTCGGGTGTCCCGGCGGGGTCAGCCAGTGGCTCCAGTAGTGCCAATCGCTCAGGTCGAGGCGCACGTCGAGTGCCTCGCACAGGTCGGCGAGCGCATGACGTCCCTCGTGCAGATGCTCACGCCAGCCCTGGGCTGCTGCCTGCCGTCGGCGGTCGTCCAGTGGGTCGGCGAACAGCAGGCCGACCTCCTCGAAGCACTCACGCACGGCGGCCACCAGATAGTCGAGCGCACCGTCGTCCAAGCGCATCCGCGCGTTGGCGCGCGCGGCGTCCCAGCCCAGGACATGCCGATGCGCCCGTGCGTCCTGCGCATCCAGCGCCCCACCCGGGAACACCGCCGCACCGCTGCGGAAATCCTGGTCGCGCTCGGGTCGGCGCATCATCAGCACCTCGAATCCGCCACCGGCCACGTCGCGCAGCACGATCACCGACGCCGCCTTGCGCGCGCCCGCGAGCACGTCATGGTCTGTTGCCGTCATGAATCCCTCCTTCCGATGGGCGATGGCCGCCCGCCATGCCGTCATCGGATCGCGCCGGCGAGACGCAGCCGCCCCAGCGCCTCGTCGTCGAAGCCTGCCTCGCGCAGCACCTCGTCGGTGTGCTGCCCGATCTCGGGCGCCGGCCGTGGCGATGCCGGCGCACTGCGGTCGAAGCGAGGGGCCGGTGCCGGCTGGTCCACGCCCTCGACCTCGACATAGGCGCCGCGCGCCACAGCATGCGGGTGCGCGCTTGCCTCGCCCAGCGACAGCACGGGCGCGAAGCAGGCGTCGCTGCCCTCCAGCCGTGCGCACCATTCGTCCCTCGTGCGCCGTCGGATCCGCTCGGCGATCGCCTCGCGCATCTGCGGCCACTGGGCACGGTCGTGCTGCGCCTGAACGAAATGCGCCGGCAGATCGATGCGGTGCGCGAGGTCGGCAAAGAACTTCGGCTCCAGCGCGGCCAGCGCCACGAACTTCCCGTCGGCAGTCTCGTAGGTCGCATAGAACGGCGCGCCGCCGTCGAGCAGGTTCGAGGCGCGCTCGTCGCGCCATCCGCCGGCCGCACGCAGGCCGTGGAAAAAACCCATCAGCGACGCGACACCGTCCACCATGGCCGCGTCGACCACCTGCCCCCGCCCCGAGTGCCCGCGCTCGAACAACGCCGCCATCACACCGAAAGCCAGGTAAAGCGCCCCGCCGCCGTAGTCGCCGACCAGGTTCAGCGGCGGCACGGGCGCGCCACCGGCCGGACCGATGGCGTGCAGCGCGCCACTGAGCGCGATGTAGTTCAAGTCGTGCCCGGCCGCCTGTGCCAGCGGGCCCTGCTGGCCGAATCCGGTCATGCGGCCATAGACCAGGCGCGGGTTGCGCGCCCGGCAGTCCGACGGGCCGATGCCCAGACGCTCGGCCACGCCGGGGCGGAAGCCTTCGAGCAGCACGTCGGCACCCGTGACGAGCGCCATCAGCGCCTCCACACCCGCCGGGCGCTTGAGGTCGACCGCCACCGACCGCCGGCTGCGGCCGTGGACGTCGCAGCGTCGGGGCAGCGGCACGCCCAGCCCGCTGGGCACCGGCCGGTCCACACGCACGACATCGGCACCCAGGTCCGCCAACAGGGTCGCAGCCATCGGCACCGGGCCGATGGCGGCGATCTCGAGCACGCGCAGACCCCTCAGCGGCCCCATCGACGCCCCGTCGCCTGCCCGTCGTCTTGCCGCATCGTCGGTCAAGCCGGCGGCTCGGCCGCGCCCAGGCCCCACATCGCCGGCAGGCGGGCGATCGTGTCGATCAGGCCGTCGCAGGGCAACAGGCGCGGCTCCTGCCCCTCGTTGTAGCCGTAGGGCACGCAGTACACGCGCAAGCCAGCGGCACGCGCGGCCTGCACATCGTTGATCGAATCGCCCACCATCACGGCGCGGGCCGCATCGACCCCCAGGCGCTCGCAGGCCCACAGCAGCGGCTGGGGGTCGGGCTTGCGGCGCTCACAGGTGTCACCCCCGACGACGAGCGCGAAGTACCCAGCCAGGCCCAGCCGATCCAGCAGGGCCCCCGCGTAGCGCTGGTACTTGTTGGTCACGACGGCCAGCGCCAGGCCGGCCGACGCGAGCACAGGCAAGGTCTCGCGCACTCCCGGATAGGCCAGCGCGGTGCTGTCGCCGAGCGCCTCCAGACGACCGCAATGATGGAGGAAGCCCTCCAGCAGCGCCGCGCTGACGGCGGGGTCCGGGGCCACACCGCAGGCCGCCAGCGAGCGGGCGATCAGCGTGGGCGAGCCCTTGCCGATCATCTGCCGCACCGCGGCATCCGAGGGTGACACCAGACCCCGGTCGGCAAAGGCGCGGCGCAGCGCCAGCGCGATGTCGGCCGCGGTGTCGAGCAGCGTGCCATCCAGATCGAACAGCACCGCCTCGACGGGCGTCGCCGTCGCCGCGCCACGCCTCGGGGTCGAGATCGCGGTCGCGGTCACAGTGGTGGTCGCGGAGGCGCTCAAACGTCCACCCCCGCCAGCGTCTGACGCACCGCGCGATCCCAGTCAGCCCGGCGCTGGCCCGCCTCGTCGCGCGACATGCGGGGCTCGAACACCCGCTCGACCTGCCACTGGTCTTCGAGTGCGTCGACGCCGTCCCACACCCCGGTCGCCAGGCCCGCCAGTCGCGCAGCGCCCAGGGCAGTGGTCTCGACCACCGTCGGCCGCAGCACCGGCAGCCCCAGCAGGTCGGCCTGGAACTGCATCAGCAGGTCGTTCACGCATGCGCCGCCGTCCACGCGCAGTTCGCTCACCGGCGGCGCGCCCGCGGCCTGGGCATCGCGCGCCATCGCCTGCAGCAGCGCCGCCGACTGGAAGGCGATGCTCTCCAGCGCCGCGCGCGCGATGTGGGCCACCGTCGATCCACGCGTCAGGCCGACGATCGCACCGCGCGCATCGGCCTGCCAGTAGGGCGCGCCCAGCCCGGTGAAGGCCGGCACGAAGACGACGCCGCCAGCGTCGGGCACGCTGGCCGCCAGAGGCTGCACCTCGGCGCTCGCGCCGATCGCCCCAAGGCCGTCGCGCAGCCACTGCACCACCGCGCCGCCGATGAAGACGCTGCCCTCGAGCGCGTACTGCGGCCCCTGCCCCGCCACCTGCGCCGCGCTGGTGGCGATCAATCCGTTGGCCGACGCGAGCATCTGGCCACCGCTGTGCATCAGCATGAAGCATCCGGTGCCGTAGGTGTTCTTCGCCAGCCCCGGACGCAGGCAGGCCTGGCCGAACAGTGCACTCTGCTGGTCGCCTGCCATGCCCGCCACCGGCACGGCGGCACCGAACAGGTGCGGCTCTGTCTCGCCGTAGACGTGGCTGGACGGATGGACCGTGGGCAGCACGCTGGCAGGTACATGCAGCGCCGCCAGCAGCTGCGTGTCCCACCGCTGGTGCCGGATGTCGAAGAGCATCGTGCGCGAGGCATTGGTGACGTCGGTGGCGTGCACCCGTCCGCCGGTCAGGTTCCACAGCAGCCAGCTGTCGATCGTCCCGAAGGCCAGTTCGCCGTGCGCCGCCAGCACGTGGGCATTGGGCACGGTGTCGAGCAGCCAGCGCACCTTGGTGGCCGAGAAGTAGGAGTCGACCACCAGCCCGGTGGCGTGGCGGATCGCCGGCCCGAGCCCGTCGGCGCGCAGTCGGGCGCACAGCGGCTCGCCGCGCCGGTCCTGCCACACGATGGCGTTGTGGATGGGCTTGCCGGTGCGGCGGTTCCACATCACGGTGGTCTCGCGCTGGTTGGTGATGCCGATGGCGCGGATGTCGCGGCCGGTCAGGCCGGCCGACGCCAGCGCCTGGCGCGCGGTGGCGAGTTGCGTGTCCCAGATCTCGCGCGGGTCGTGCTCGACCCAACCGGGCTGGGGGTAGATCTGGCGGAATTCGCGCTGCGCCATCGCCACGATCCGCCCGGCGGGGTCGAAGACGATGCTGCGGGAACTCGAGGTCCCCTGGTCCAGGGCGAGCAGATAGGTCATGGTGCGGCCTCAAACCCGACGCGGCTGCGGCGCCGCCCGGGCGTGGCCGCAGATGTGCTGACATGCTGACGAGCGCGGATTGTCGCCGCAAGCATCGGCACGACGTCGCGACCGTGGCGCGCATCGCCCGGCGGGTGGGTCGTGCACGGGAAGAGGGTCATCGCGCAGCGCACCTCGGACGGCGGGGCCCGACATGACCCGTCGGCTCATGTGGGCATTGCCTCTTCCGACGGGTGCGCGCTGATCCAATCGCGAGCGGCCGAGGTCGTGGTGACCCGATCGCCACGCCCTTCCCGCAGACAAGCAAGGAGCACCGAATGTCCATCCCCCGACGCCGACACCTCATCACGCTGGGCGCCATCGCGGCGCTGTCCGCCGCCCTGCCGGCGGCGCCCGCGCTGGCGCAGGCCTGGCCGACCAAGCCCCTGACGCTGGTCGTGCCCTTTCCGCCCGGCGGCGGCCCGGACCTGCTGGCGCGCATGCTCGGTGAGAAGATGGCCCCGCGTCTGGGACAGCCGGTGGTGGTGGAGAACAAGCCCGGCGCCGGCGCGCTCGTCGGCGCGCAGGCGGTGGCGCGTTCGGCGCCCGACGGACACACCCTGCTCCTGACCCCCAACACGATGGCCATCTCTCCGCACGTGCTGCCGGCGGGTGCGGGTGGCGGCATCGACGTCCATCGGGACCTGGTGCCGGTGGTCGCGCCGGCCACCACGCCGATGGCGCTGGTGGCGCATCCGCGCCTGGGCATCCGCAGCGTCGGCGAACTGCTCGCGAAGGTCAAGGCCGAGCCGGGCATGGCCTACGCCAGCGCCGGCAACGGCTCGCCGATGCACTTCGCCGGCGAGATGTTCAAGCAGTCGGCCGGGGTGGACCTGCTGCACGTTCCCTACCGCGGCGTGGCGCCGTCGATCACGGGCACGCTGTCGGGCGACACGCCGCTGCTCTTCGTCGGTCTCGGTGGCGCGTTGCCGCACATCCGCGCCGGCAAGCTCGTGGTGCTGGCCGTGACGGAGCCCGCGCGGTCCACGCTGATGCCCGAGGTGCCCACGGCATCGGAGCAAGGCGTCGCCAACGTCGAGGTCAATGCCTGGTACGGCGTGTTCGCGCCCGCGGGCACGCCGGCAGCGGTGCTGGCGCGCGTCAATGCCGAGATCAACACCGCCCTGCAGTTGCCCGATGTGCGCGAGCGCATGCTCAAGGCAGGTCTGGAGCCGCTGGGGGGCGATGCCGCGAGGCTGCAGTCCTTCATGAAGAACGACGACGCCCGCTACGGAGAGATCGCCCGGCGACTGAACCTGCGCGCGAACTGAGCGCGCCCCTGCTCGCCTCCCCGGTGGGCGCGCGGCACTTGGTGGCAAAGCGTTCGGGCCGAGCCTGCCGAACCCGCGCCTGAAGCCGCACCCGCACCCGCA